>VAPK010187043.1_pt1 | contig 15928 bp, 13 predicted proteins | sample 3395031 | NCBI WGS metagenome assembly VAPK01 (sample SAMN08290443, study PRJNA428436) | hydrothermal vent metagenome | isolation source: Deep-sea hydrothermal vent chimney 1 | place: Pacific Ocean: Juan De Fuca Ridge
GGGTAAAACTCATGATTATCATGATTCAACTAAGATGTTTTGGCAAAGCCAATATTTTTAACTAATTGATTTATAGTTGATTTTAATGCGGTGGCCCTGCTAATTAAACCTCTTCATGTGCTGGTAGATAATTTATAATCATACAAGAAAATAAATAACCAAAATTGTTTTCACGTCTATACTTAGCATATAATTCTCGTTTTTTTGTATAGCCTATAGCCTTTTGATAGCTATTGTGGCTAGCTGGAATTAACAATATCAAGAAAAGCATGTTACTCAAACTATCCGTTCCGGTCATTTTTTGCTCGCCGCGCCAGATGCTTCACGTTTATTGCTTTCTAAGTACAGAATAGCGCTAAGGAAAACGCAATAAATTCGGCCATCGTTTTGGCGAAACAAACAATTGAATGATGCTGAACGCTAGACAAATTCCATACCCTCAATGTTGATAGCAAGACCGCATTCTAAAAACCCATATTAAAGGTAAACCCTCACTCCTGGAAGGTGAACTCACAAAATGAATGATCCAATCTTAACTCATCTGACTCGTCATAAAAAATTTCGGACATACAATCCTCCATTAAAAGCAGACATTAATCTGAATTGGATCCGCATGGAAACAATCCAGCACCGATGGTTGCCCATTCTGGTTATCCTTACATTTTTTTTCTGTCAATCTGTCCAAGCTGATACTACCGGAGAAATAACCGATCTTAGTATCGAACAATTAATGAACCTGGAGATAACTTCAGTTTCTAAAAAATCTGAAAAACTCTCCGACTCCCCCGCTGCCGTGTTTGCCATTACCCAAGAAGATATTCGCAGGAGCGGTGTAACCAGCATACCGGATGCACTCCGCATGGTTCCAGGCCTTCATGTTGGCCGTATAGATTCCAATAAATGGGCAGTCTCAAGCCGTGGTTTCAATGGCCGTTACGCTAATAAATTATTGGTTATGATTGACGGTCGTAGTGTATATACCCCGACTTTTTCCGGTGTTTACTGGGATCAAAATGACGTAATGCTGGAAGATATTGAAAGGATTGAGGTTATTCGAGGCCCGGGAGGGACTCTATGGGGTGCGAACGCTGTGAATGGGGTCATTAACATTATCACAAAACACACATCTGAAACCCAAGGTGGATTATTCACCATAGGTGGAGGGACGCATGAACACGGGTTTGGAGCCGCCCGGTACGGTGTTAAGCTAGGCAATAACAGTTATGGGCGCGTCTACATCAAAGGGTTAAAACGAGGTGAATATAAACATACAACACTGAACGATGCAGGCGATAATTGGAATATGGTGCAAGGGGGCTTTCGAATGGACTCCCAATTCACCCGGCGCGACGCACTAACCTTATCCGGCGACATATACAAAGGAGATGTTAATCAGAAACCGCACCTTCCCTTGTTAACACCACCCTATTTCGAAGATCCCAATGATAACGTAAAAACATTTGGTGGAAATTTTCTTGGCCGGTGGCAACATACATTTTCCGCCGTTTCTGACTTGTCTTTGCAGGCATATTTCAATCATTACAACCGTAAAGAAAGCTTCATAGATCAGGAACTGAACACCTTTGACTTGGATTTCCAACACCGATTTACCTTGGCGGGGCGAAATGACATCCTCTGGGGATTGGGTTATCGATACACGACCGACGCTTATTCTTCCCGTTTCACTACCACTTTCAATCCGGATAGCCGTAATGATCACTTATTTAGTGCCTTCTTACAAGATGAAATTACCTTGATCGATAACTACTTACGTTTAACGCTAGGAGCTAAATTTGAACATAATGACTACAGTGGTTTTGAAATACAACCCAGCGCTCGCATACTTTGGACGCCTCATTCCCGACACAAACTCTGGGCATCAGTTTCCCGCGCAGTTCGCACACCTTCGCGTACCGAACATGATTTAGACTCTACATCTACAGTAATCCCACCATCGGGTCCAAACTCACCTTTGCCAATCCGTATCAATGCTCAAGGAAGTCATGATTTTAAAAGTGAAGAATTGTTGGCTTTCGAAGTGGGTTATCGCATCATTCCTTTCGATTCTCTTTCCCTGGATTTCACTGCGTTCTATAATATTTACGATGGGGTAGTGGGCTCTGGGTTGGGCTTACCCTCCTTTCAAGGGACTTACATCAATATTCCTCTCACATTAATCAATGACCTAGATGGTGAAACTTACGGTTTTGAATTAGCAGCACTATGGCGTAGCACGGAATGGTGGATTTGGCACGCGTCATACAGTTACTTGAAAACCCAGATTGGCACACAAAGCCCATCACCTCAGCATCAAGTTTCCCTACGATCAGAAATGACCTTTAGTAACAATATCAATGTTGACCTGTGGTTCCGTTATCAGGATAACTTTAAAAGACTCAATGCATTTTCGCCTGAGGACTTTGGAATTCAAAACTTCATAACCCTTGATGCACGGCTTTCCTGGAAACCGATCAAGGATCTTGAACTGTCAATAGTTGGTCAAAACCTACTAGAAAGTCGACACCCAGAATACCTGGATGAGGGGTATGCCACTCCAATTGTCGAAATTGAAAGGGGTGTCTACGGGAAACTACTCTGGAAATTCTAGGGAAGAGTCTACAGGCAATGATAATAACCATACTATTTATGCGCATATTTGCCTTTGCAATCTTTTTTTGTCTTACCACCCCTTTACTGGCGGGAGACACGAGTGAAAGCGCTGTAAAATCAGCGTTTGTATACAATTTTGCACGTTTTACGAAATGGCCTGAAGAATCATTCAGCCAGTCTCCTAATGAATTTAAACTCTGTTTGGTTGGCGAAGAACCTAACGAACAATTTTTCTCCAACCTGACAGATAAAAGAATTGCAGGGCGTCCCATTATTATAGAAATTCGCTCACGCCTCATTGATTTAAATTTATGCCAAATCATTTTTCTCAGTGGCACTGATCACAGCTTGATACCCCGGGTATTAGCTGCGGTCGAATTCAAGCCTGTTCTTACGATTGGAGAAATGACCGGATTTTCTGAAATCGGCGGCATCTTTACCATCATCAATGTTGATGGCAGGATGCGCTTCCAGGCGAATATCAAGTCAATTAAACGTTCAGGACTTAAAATCAGCTCCCGACTTCTAAAGCTCGCTAAAATTGTAGAGGCTGACAATTGATAAGGAAAAAGAGATCGAGCATTCGTAGCAAACTAATCTGGATGATGAGTTTAACCGCCGCATTTGCCCTTCTCATTTCCTCCGCAGCAATGATAGCCCATGAAGTCATCAGTGAAAAAAAGGCATCCCTACATGAGCTACAACTGCTAGCGGATGTCATTGGGTGGAACAGTGCTGCGGCGATAACCTTTACTGATGACTCTGCAGCACTGGAGACTTTGAAGGCGCTGGATATGAGGCCGGGAATAATTTGGTCAGCTATCTATAAGTTAAATGGCGAATTATTCGTCCAGTATCTCCCGGGAAAAAACCATGTAAAAAACCTCCCCCAACAGATTAAATCTGCAATACCTAATCCTGAAATAACAGTACGAAACCTACTGGCTGACGAAAAACCGATAAGTTTAAGGCATAAGGGTTTACTCTATGTTCTGCACCCCATTTATCTAGCCGGCGAAAAAACAGGAGTTATCATGCTGGTCGATGATATGCGCCAGTTACAGGAAAACTTGATGGCTTTTTTCCCTATTATGGCTGGAATCATTCTCGCGTCATTTTTCTTGGTTATGCTTCTCGCTGTGGTACTACAGAAATCGTTGACTGGCCCAGTAATGTCACTTACCAATACTATTAATGAGGTAACCACTGACAGAAACTATGAAATCCGCTCAAAGCTCAAAAGTAACGACGAGTTCGGAGAATTAGCCGCCGGCTTTAATAAAATGCTGGAAACTATCCACGTTCGCGACGCACAATTGGCACACTATAGCGCAGATCTGGAAAAGCAGGTTGAAGAACGCACCCACGCATTATCCAACAGCAATGAACAACTCGAATCTACAATTGCAAACTTAAACCAAGCTAAAGAAACAGCTGAAGCCGCTAATCGAACAAAGTCAGAATTCCTTGCTAACATGTCCCATGAGTTACGAACACCCATGCATTCCATTCTCAGTTTTTCCAACTTCGGAATTAAGAAATTGGAAACTGTACCGATAGAAAAATTAGGCTCTTATTTTATCCGGATCAATGACAGTGGATCAAGGCTGCTAAGATTACTAAACGACCTTCTGGACTTAGCCAAGCTGGAAGCTGGACGAATGGATTTCACCATGACTCAGACCAACTTGGTCGACCTATTGAAAAACTGTGTAAAAGACTTTGAAACGCGGCTTCAAGAGAAAAGTATTTCCCTAATCATTACTCCCCCAGAATGCTCACCTGAAGCCTATTTCGATAAAATACGAATCTCTCAGGTCATAATCAATCTTCTTTCCAATGCCGTCAAATTCACCCCAGAAGGGAAATCCATTCATATCACCATTGAGATGAACCAACTCCCAGTTGGTCGAAGAAAAAGTGACGAAACAAGCATTCCTGCATTGCAAATATGCGTTCGTGATGAGGGGATCGGTATCCCACAGGAAGAACTCAATAGCGTTTTTGATAAATTTATTCAGAGTAGTAAAACCAAGACAGAGGCTGGAGGTACCGGACTAGGACTGGCTATTTGCGAAGAAATTATCGTTGGCCATCGTGGCCGCATCTGGGCCGAAAATACGCCATCAGGAGGCGCTGCCTTTTACTTTAAAATACCTCTGGCGAAGCCACCTTTTTCTTAGAGTCTGTTCAAGATCTACTTTGCAACTGCCATTTACGGTTGGTTGGAACTCGAAATTCTGCTTTACACAATACAGCGGCATTTTCCTGCTAAGATTTCCACAATGGCTACCGCAATTTTCATTAAGGCCTCTCAATCAAGCTACGTAACATCGGTAACCAGAATAGTATTGATGATATTTTTTAGGATCATATACTTTATTCAAGTTGTATCTTCGTCGTTTTTAGCATAATATCAGCAAATGGTAATAATCCTGCGTCATTCCATTTTAACTTTATTGATTCTGCTGCAACTGGTAGCTCCGCTGCTACATGCCCATTCGGGCGTGGAATTGACTAACGATAGCTTGCATCTTCCTGGCATGGAAGCAATGGATAATCATTATTCGGGGTCAGATACGCTGAGGTTCGCATCTCAGCATGAAGCCTGTGGTGTAGCTGTTGGTATTAGTATTGGTATACCGCACATTGATAATCTTAGTAGTGCCAATTCCCCTTTTATTATTGAAAATACATTTTTGTCTGCTAATAACCCGCAGTCAGTTAAGTTGATTTTTTACCAGCTTGAAGATTATTTGCCCAAGCCACCCATCCAAACTAACGTTTCCCGCGCACCACCCTATCTAACACTCTAGTTCTCTTTAATTTTTTGCCACAAGTTGTATTCAGCGGCGAATAAATCATCGGCCATTAGGTTCTAACTCATATTTCCATAGTACCCAAAGGTCACTCCAATCAATCCACTATTATTCGTGGAGAATATTATGTTCAGACTGAGCCCTTTGTGGTTTTTTCTCTGTTTATTTTTATATTCAACATTGTCCCTGGCCGAGCGGGAACATATTGTTGATCATCATCACCAGATTTCTGTTGATCCACAATTAACGTTGGCAGAGCTTGTCGAGATAACTCTGGAAAAATATCCAGGATCAGCCATTATCCCAGCCCTTCAACAAGAAGCTGAGGCATTGAGACAACGCGGCAACAGCTGGCTGGCAGGGGCTTTAACGGCTTCCTTTTATTATCGAGATGATGCTGTTGGCAATGATACCGGCAATCGTGAAATTGAAGGAGCAATCGAAATACCACTGTGGAATTGGGGGCAAAGAGCAGCAGGGCAAAGATTAGCAGAACAGGCAGAAATTGCTAATGAATTCCAAACCAAAGTACTCAAATGGCAGGTTGCAGGGTTAGTTCGGTCGGCATTATGGGACATGGAACTGGAAAACCAACGACATGCACTAGCGATTCAAGTCTTTGAAGTTTCAGAACAATTAGCTTCAACAATAAAACGTAGAGTTGATCTGGGTGATCTGCCCCGAGCAGATTATTTATTGGCGCAAAGTGAATTATTGCAAAAACAATCTGCGGTGATTGCCGCAGAAGCAGAGATCATGCATGCGCGCAAACGCTTCACTACCTTAACGCAATTGACTCGAATTCCTGAAAATTATCAGGAAACCCAAAGCCCCTTGACTGACTTTGGAGGCCACCCTGCACTATTGGCAGCAAATGCGCTGATTGAGCGAAAAAGGACACAGCTGAATTGGGTTAAATCTGAAGGCTCAGGTCAAAGCACTGTAGCACTGGGTGGTAAATCTGAACGTGGTTTCCGTGAGGAACAGGATATTGAAAGTATGACCTTTAGCCTGAGCGTACCTTTTGGAGGGAGTGCTCATTTGGCCCCACAAATTGCAGCCTCAAACTTGGAATTGAGTAAGACCATCAGTCAACGGGATCAGTTGTATCGCAATTTAGAACAAGCGTTTCACGAGGCTGATCATAAGCTTAAGGTTGATCGTGCCAAACTGGAAATTGCGAATGAACTAAAAGACATTGCGAAAGCACATTTAAAAATGGCTAGACTAAGCTTTGATGCTGGGGAAATCAACCTGATGGATTATTTAAAAGTCCAGGCACGCACTCAGGCCGCTATTCAACAAGCCAGTGAAAAAAATATTATGCTTCAGCGTGACATAACGCTGTATAACCAGGCAGTAGGAGTTGTACCATGAACACCCGAGTGAATTTTTTACTTTGTTATTTTCTACTTGTTTCTGTTTGTTCAGCAGAGAGTGACCTGATCAAAATATCCGAGGCACAAATTTTCAATCTGGGCATTAAATTGGGTAAGCTGGAGCCTGTCAACAAAATCCCCCTATTGTATGCGCCCGCAAAAGTAACGGTCCCACCTACTCAAGAATATTTGATCAGCGCGTCGCAAGCTGGGTTGATTAGCAAACTTAATATAGCCATTGGCGACCAGGTTAAACAAGGACAGGTTTTAGCTTATATAAAGAGTCCAGAATTACTCACGTTGCAAAGACAATTTCTTAAAGCCAATAGTAACCGGCGTTTAGCAAAAGCAGGCTTCGAGCGGGACAAAAAATTACTGGATGAAGGCGTTATTTCCGACCGGCGCTGGCAAGAAACCCGAGCCCGTTATTTAGGTTTTGTTTCCGAAGTGAATGAAGCGAGACAGCTATTGGAGATTGCCGGTCTATCTAAAAGTGACCTCAAACAGTTGGGCAAGACACACAAATTAACCAGTCAGCTCAATGTGCGCGCACCCATTTCTGGGGTTATTCTTGATCGTCTTGTTGTAGCTGGAGAGCGAATAGATATGTTGGCGCCCATTTTTCGAATTGCGAACCTGGAAACACTCTGGCTGGACATTCATGTGCCTCAAGAACAAGTGGGTAACATAAGAATTGGGGATAAGGTACAGATTAACAATTCGTCCATTACCGCACAAATTAGTTTGTTAGGGCAGAGCGTAAACCCTGAAAATCAAACCGTTCTGGCCCGCGCTGTGATCGATAGTGAAAAGCCTAATGTTCGGGTTGGGCAAACAGTCACCACACAGATCATTCAAACTAGTTCACGCTCAGGCTATAAAGTACCCAATTCAGGAATAGCTCAACACGAAGGTGAATACCATATTTTTATTCGTAATGCTGAGGGTTTTTCAGTTAAAGACATTACCATTCTTGGCAAGGAAAGCAGCTATTCAATTGTTGGTGGTGATTTAACAGGACAAGAGGAAATAGCCATTCGTGGAGGTGTTGCTCTTAAAGCCAATTGGTTGGGCTTGGGTTCAGATGAAAATTCGGGTGGTCATAGCCATGGAGGCCACTGATGGTTTCTGAACTGATCCGCTTTTCCTTATCGCAAAGGATCTTGATGTTACTGCTGGTACTGTTACTTTCTGGCGCTGGATATTATGCCTTCAAAAACATACCTATTGATGCATTTCCTGAAGTTTCGCCCATCCAGGTAAAAATCATCGTTAAAGCGCCCGGTATGACTCCGGAAGAAGTCGAGACCCGAATTACTGCTCCGATTGAAATTGAGCTGCTGGGTATACCCAACCAAATCATGCTGCGCTCAATCGCTAAATATGCGTTAACAGACATTACCATTAATTTTTCTGATGACACCGATATTTACTGGGCACGCCAGCAAATTGCCGAACGCTTAAATAGCCTATGGGGCGATTTACCAGACGGTATTGAAGGGGGTATCGCTCCAATGACTACACCATTAGGGGAAATATTTATGTTCTCCATAGAAGGGGGAGACTTAAGCCTAATGGAACGGCGTACACTTTTGGATTGGGTGATTCGACCAGCGCTCAGGAGCGTCCCTGGTGTTGCCGATGTTAATGCCTTGGGTGGATTGGTTAGAAGCTTTGAGATAGTTCCAAATAACACCAGGATGACATCACGACATATCAGCATAGAGCAACTCTCTGAAAGTTTGCAGAGCAACAACCGAAATGATGGTGCCGGGCGCATGAATGAAGGCGAGGAAGCACTCATTGTACGTGCGGAAGGGCGCATTAAATCACTGGGAGATATCCGTAGTATCGTCATTGACAATCATCATGGTATACCCGTTACGGTAGGGGATGTTGCAGATATCAGAATTGGTTCACTAACCCGATATGGCGCTGTTAGCCAGAATGGAGAAGGTGAGGTTGTTACCGGTTTGGTATTAAGTTTACGTGGCGCTAATGCCCGGCAAACTGTAGATGAGGTGCAAAAAAAACTAGACGAAATTAGTTCCGGCTTTCCTGAAGGAGTTCATACCAGTGTATTTTATAATCGTGGCAATCTAATCAATGAGGCCATTAGTACGGTTAGCAATGCTCTGTATGCAGCTATAGTTTTGGTATTGGTATTATTGGTTTTATTCCTGGGTAATTTACGAGCCGCTTTAACAGTTGCTTGTACGTTACCGCTGGCAGCGATGACCACGTTTATATTAATGCAAACTATTGGTATGACCGCCAACCTGATGAGTCTTGGCGGCCTAGCTATTGCCATCGGCATGTTGGTAGATGCAGCCATCGTGGTAGTGGAAAATATCACTACTTTCCAGGCAGAAAAGGAGCGAGCACAACGCTTACCCGCATTGCATATTATTTATCGGGCAACCCGTGAAGTAGCGACACCGGTTATTTCCGGTTTTTTGATTATTATTATTGTCTTTTTACCATTATTAACCTTGCAAGGGCTGGAAGGAAAGCTGTTTTCCCCCGTTGCGTTAACTATTATTTTCGCCTTGAGCGGTTCCTTACTTTTATCGCTAACGGTAATTCCTGTCATTGCCTCCTACCTGTTAAAAGACACTTCCTATCAAGAGCCGTGGCTACCTGCGCAATTACAAAAAATGTATCGTCCAACTCTGCTTTGGAGTTTAGCCAATAGTAAAAAAATATTTATTACGGCGGGTATCTTGTTGCTATTAACGGTTTTGGTATTTACTCGAATCGGCAGTACCTTTATGCCTACTTTGGATGAAGGGGATATTCTTATTCAGTTAGAGAAACTGCCTTCTATTACCCTTGAAGAATCTGTGGCGTTAGATATTCAGGTTCAGAAAAATATTTTGCAAAAAGTCCCTGAAGTGGAACGCATTATTGCTCGAGTAGGCAGCGATGAACTGGGGCTTGACCCAATGAGTCTAAACGAAACAGATTCATTTATGGTGCTAAAACCCAAACAAGAATGGCGGGTAGATACTAAGGAAGAATTAATCGAATTGATACGCCAAACGATGTCGGAAACACCGGGTATCGCTTTTGGTTTTACCCAACCGATTGCAATGCGGGTTTCAGAAATGCTAACGGGTTCACGTGGAGATATAGCCGTCAAATTGTTTGGCTCTGATCTATCGGTATTAAATCAAAAAGCCGAAGAAATTGCTGATGTGTTGAAAACCATCGAAGGTGCCAGAGATGTTTTTGCCAGCCAAAATGAAGGTATGCAATTTCTGCAACTAACCATTGACCGTTCAGCGGCGGGTCGTTTAGGTTTGAGTAGCGACAGTATTGAAACACTGTTGCGCTCTCAAATTGAAGGTTTAAAGCTGGGTATTGTTCAGGAAGGTATCAAACGAACACCACTGATACTCAGAGGTTCTAGTGATCCGGCACATTTTGCCAATTTGCAAGTAACCCTGCCTGATGGTGGTCATGTACCCATCACCACCATCGCCAAAATGGAGCGAGTTGAAGGCTTTGTCTCGGTCGCACGGGAACGGGGGCAACGCTATGTTGTTGCTCGTACCAATGTTGAGGGTCGTGATCTGGTAGGGTTTGTTGCTGAGGCACGTAAAGCTGTAGCCCAACAAGTAGAGTTACCTACCGGCTATTATGTAGAGTGGGGTGGGCAGTTTGAAAACCAACAGCGTGCAGCAGCGCGTTTATCTCTGGTTGTTCCTGTTGCATTAGGCCTGATATTTTTACTGTTGTTCTCGACATTCGGATCGGTACGACAGGCAGTACTGGTGTTATCTAATATTCCATTAGCGATGATAGGCGGCGTATTTGCTTTGTGGATTTCCGGCGAATATTTGTCAGTTCCGGCCTCAGTAGGGTTCATCGCCTTGTTAGGTGTCGCCGTACCCAATGGTGTGGTGTTGTTAAGCTATTTCAATCAGCTTCGGGCCACCGGCATGGACATGGCAAAAGTGGTGGTTGAGGGTTCTTTGCGCCGTTTAAGACCTGTTTTGATGACAGCCAGCATTACGGTATTTGGATTGATTCCGATGTTGTTTGCTACCGGCCCAGGCTCAGAAATACAGAGGCCTTTGGCGATAGTCGTCATTGGGGGATTGGTGTCATCTACTTTTTTGACACTCATTTTATTACCTATTTTATACCAGCTTTTTGGTGAAGCGAAGCATGACAGGTAAACCGATAAATTTATGGTATAGTACCAAAAGGTACTACTTGGTAATAACGAGGATTTCAATATGGCAACATCGGTTAAACTTGACGATAATTTGAAGAGTCGTGTCCAACACTTAGCAGACATACGGCACCGTTCAGCTCACTGGATTATGCGAGAAGCGATCCGCGACTACGTTGAACGTGAGGAAGCCAAAGAAAACTTCAAACAAGAGGCCTTGGCATCTTGGAGAGTCTATCAGGAAACGGGGCAACATCTGACAGGTCAGGAAGTGCGTACCTGGTTGAATACTTGGGGTACGGATAAAGAGGCAGAGATTCCTCAGTGCCACAAGTAGTTGTTACAGAAGGTGCAGCTCGGGGTTTGGAGCGTTGCCGACGATTTCTAAACGAAAAAAATCCTCAGGCAGCAATCCGTGCCAGTCAAGCCATTGAGCGCCAATTTTCGCTATTGGAAACAGAACCAGAGATAGGCAGGCCGTTTGATGATTTTCCAGAACTACGCGAGTTAATCATTCCCTTCGGAGACTCTGGTTACGTAACGCTCTACCGCCACGAAATAAAAGCCGATTCGGTGTATGTACTTGCTTTCCGGCATCAAAAAGAAGCAGGCTATTTTTAACGGCTTGCGAACATAGTAATTAGGGATAGGATTTTTTCAATGTACTTATCCAGGTTAAAAAAATTAATTGAGCTTGAATAATGAAAACTCAGGAATATCTCGTTACTTTAAATGTGCCCCCTAGCGTAGAAGAAGCCGTTGTCGATTGTCTGCTGACTTTTGAAACTGAGGATGGATTCAGCAGCTTTCCGATAAGTGCTCATGATCATAAAAATCTGAATTTATCGATAGCTGAACAGGTGGCTGGACGGCAGGATCAAATTCGCTTTCAAATGTATATTCCAGAGCAAGATTTACCAGTTTTACTCGACAAATTAAAGAAGGAGTTTTCCGGCTCAGGTATTCATTATTGGGTACTTCCGGTTATTGAAAATGGAAGTCTTTAGAAAGTGAAAAAAATGCACGACCCAAACTTGAGCCGTGCATTTAATATACGAAGAGATTAACTAGGAGGTAGGATTAAATCCTTAGTTTTCAGAAACTGGAATCTAACACCAGAACCACCCCAGACCACCATAAGCCTTTCACGACCATGCTTATCAAAATACTCGATCTCTATATCATGGTATCCAGCAGTTAGTTTAACTGATCTGCCCCGAGCACGGAATCTATGCAGGCCATCGTTGTCTACCACCACGCTATCATCAATAGATAAGCGACTGCCATCATCAGATATTGTATAGAAGTAATAACTGCCATCAGCAGGGATATTAATTTGCGCCCGGTATCTGAAACCGAAATTATTGTTGCGGTTTCTTTCTCTAAGAGAGAAGCTATTAGAAACGCCTTCTTTAACCGGAGTTAACTTATCAAAATCAGGGAGCTCATCCCAGGAACCTTCAAAATATTCATATGCCAAGCCTGAGCCAACTCTAACTGTAACAGTAGCATTGTCAAAACCGCCTTTGCCATCTTTGATGGTATACGCAAAACTGTCTATTCCAGAAAAGCCTGTATCAGGTGTATAGGTAATCTTCGAACCACTAACCCGTAGTTTGCCATTTTCTGATTTGCTAACGCTATCAATAGCTAAATAATCCCCATCAGGATCATTGTCATTTTTTAGAACACTAATACTGACAGCCGTATCAGAAGGAGTGAAAGCTTTATCAGGACGGGCAATCGGGAAAGTATTTTGTGGATCCGAGGAGCGTAGAAAATTGCTGGAAAGCATTTCCCTCTCTTGGTTAGGTCCTTGCCAGTCAATAATTAGCGATTGATCTCCTTGCTGTTGAAAATACTGAACCTCAATATTATGCAGTCCGGCAGTTAAATTGATAGAACCGCTTGTTTCTGTAACACCATTAGCACTATTATTACTGACTACAGTTTGCCCATCAATCAGTAATTGACTTCCATCATCCGACTTTACAAAAAACTTGTACAGCCCATCTTTAGGAATTTCAATTTGTCCATTGAATCGAAACGCATGATTGAAATCTCGATCACGCTTGGTAATGCTAAAGTTATGAACAATGCCTTCATATTTAGCTGACAACTTGGAAAAATCAGGTAATTTCGCCCAGGAACCTTCATAGTACTTATATTTAACACCTAGCCCCACATTTACTTTTACCATCGCGGTTGCTGTATGGCCATGACCATCAGTAATCGTATACTCAAAGTCATCCTGACCTATAAAATTACTATCCGGTGTATAGCTTATGGCATTAGCAGTAATTGAAACTGTTCCATGCTTTGCCAACCCGACATGATCAATCGTTAACGTATCCTGATCAGGATCAACATCATTAGCAAGAACATCAATAGTAAGCGCATCTCCTTGCTCAGTAATACCCATATCGTCACTGGCTGATGGTTTTATATTTGGACTGGCTGTTGGAATAGTAGATTCATACCAGGCTGCAATTTGTGGCCCGGCGATGCCCAAGGCCTTCACTGCATTTGCACCATCTTTTGCTGATATCGGAGAACCACAAGGTAACCCTTTGCACGCACTCACTTCAGGTGTAGAAAACATTTGTATTCGTGGTGCTTTGTAAGCACTATTGTAAGCCATGGTCGTAACAAATTTACTATCTACCCCATGACCACGACCCCAGGGGTATAATCCACCATTACTATTTTGTTTATAGGAGTGCCCCAGCGTCAAATTGTGCCCTAGTTCATGTGCGAATGAACTAGTACAGTAATGACCAACGACACTATACCCATAGCTTTTATATGTCGGATAAATCTTACCGTCATTACCGCGGGGTACAAAACCCACACCGCAATACGGGCCTGTCGGTGTCATCATGGTTACCAAATCAGCACCATATTTACTACGTAAGCTTTGTGCTTTGGTACTATTGCGTAAACTATACAACGTGTTAACGTCTGTTTTGGCATTATCAATATCTAATTCTTCAATATGAACAACCCGAAAACGAATATTGGCTTTACTATTTTCCAACGCTTTGTTGGCGTATTGTTCCATGTTGGCAATTCGTGCTTTCGGGTCACTGTTCGCCATCGATGGCGGGTAAACCGCGACAATGTCGATAGTATCTATTGCTGACCAGGCTGAACTGGAAAATAAACCGGCGGCTAATGTTAAACCGGTGGGAAGGTATCTTAATTTCATTTACTTAAACCTCACAAAATAATCAAACTAGTAAAGAACACTCTGGCCTTTTGACCTCGGTGGAAAAATATAATCTGTAGATAGTTAGGAAATACCTTCAGGAGGCGGAATTATTCCATCCTCTTTATGACGGTATTGATTCAATTCACGATCATCCAGAACCACACCAACGCCACTTTGGTTATCAATTTCCACCTGATAAATACTTTCACCCGTAGCAACCGTGATAAACGTTGTGTTTTCTCCTTCCGTGATAGAAAATGAAGCCTGTTCATTGCCATTCTCAATATCACCGGAAGCAATGTTTACATCGCCGCCAAAGGCTCTAGTGGATTCGTTAATAATGCCAACGTATGATTTATTTTCCTGAGGAATTAAAAAAGATACACGTTCTCCTTCAGAAAAATCCATGGAGCTATTCTCAGCAATTTTGATGTATTCCACATGTAAATTATCTGGTAGTGTCTTAGGCTGTTGCTGTTGTGCTATTGATTGCCAAACTTGCTTAATTTGCTCACTTGATGACGCTTTCGAAACAACCAATTCGGCTTTGGTATCAATGGCCTTAACAACTGAAGTTGACTCGTTGGTAATAGATTCCAGTTTTGATATCTGGATAGAATGCTTCTCAGGTTGTGCTGGCAACCCAAAATACGTTGCCGCGGCAATCCCGCCGACTACCAACAAGCCTGTTGGAAGGTATATCTTCATATTATTTAAATCCTGTCTAGCGAAAATGTGGCTTCCAGTTAACTAAATCAATCAAAATGTCTTGTTAAAAACATAGCAAGGATTATTCTGGAAATGACAAGATTAAGAATAGAAAATAATTGACTAGTTTTTAGTGAATTGTCACTCAGTCTTAGTTTTATTTGGTGAACCAGTTCTCAGATTGTGAGAAGGTGATATTAATTTCAGAGTATCTGGCGTTCAGGAGCTTACTTTTAGTTCTAGCTAGGAGGGCTTTAGCCCCTCTTACGAAAACATCAAATCTTTAGTAACGCATTCTTAAACTGCCATTCTTGATCTGGCTCGATAGTTTGCAAGAAAGTGGCGTTATTATGCTCGCTGACAGCAAGAGGAATACCATCTCGAAACAGAATCCGGTTTTTTGCCAGTGCAGCTACTTTTTCTCCAGGGGTGATAATGCCGCAAAGATTTAATGGATCAGCGGCACTGATATTCAATAGTTCTCCATCTACGGGTTGTTTACGAATTTTGCGTAGCGTGCTAACGGCTTCAGGCAAGGCATAGTGTTCCCCGGCAAATCCCTGTATAAAACGCCCGCCACGTAATTCACCACGGGCTTCCATGCGGCGATAGACATAAAGTAATTCCCGCCAGCTGGGTATATTTTCTTCTCGTAGCAGTATTGCTCGAAATACTACACCGTATCGTTTAAGCAATATCCGGGCGATATGTTCAACGGCAGCTTGATAATTTTCATCTGCTTTTGGGGGTGGTCGCAGTAATGACCAGCGACCTGCCGATGCAAGTGGGTCATGTACCCGGGATCGTTTTCGCCTTCGCTGCTGAACAACCTGGGGAAGGATTATGTGACGTAGGCCCTGGAAACTATCGGCAGTAATAAGACCATGAGCAATCAACTCACCCAATGCTGTTTGTAATTGTGATTTCAGTAATCCGGTTTCTGTCAGTAGTTCCTGAAAAAAACTGGCTCCCCATGTATTTAATACCTCGGAAACTTTTTTCGCCGATGAAGTCAATGTTA
>VAPK010708541.1_pt1 | contig 15928 bp, 12 predicted proteins | sample 3395031 | NCBI WGS metagenome assembly VAPK01 (sample SAMN08290443, study PRJNA428436) | hydrothermal vent metagenome | isolation source: Deep-sea hydrothermal vent chimney 1 | place: Pacific Ocean: Juan De Fuca Ridge
AGACACCGAAAGTGGAACGGTCGGTGGATGAGAAAGGGCGCTTCCGGCAATGGCTGGTTGTTCCTCTTGTGGCACTGCTGCTGCTCGTCGTCCTTGGGGGATGTAGCCAGGAGCCATCACCAGAAGCTCTCCCCGAGGTGCGTCAAGCGCAGGTCGTGACGCGACCCAGCGATCGATCAGTGCCTCCCACTGTTGACGGCAAACGCCTCGAGATCCTGGACGCAGCTTCGCGCCCACCGGTGCCGATGCAATGGCAAGCCGGTGGCGGTCCAGTGCCATTCGGTCAGTGGTGGAGTGGCCTGGCGACAGGTCCCGGAATCCCGTCTTTGTGGGCGCAGCCCTTACTACTTCGGATGAGTGATGACGGGAGATTTGACCTGAGTGCACCAACCAGGACCACGCGCGCCGACGGCTTCCGCGACTCGACGGTTGTTCCCGCGCTTTTCTTTGAGTTTGGCCAGGACGCCTCAGTACAGGTCATCGACCACGGCTCGTTTCATGTTCGCCTGGTCGTCGCCACCGATAACGGGGAGGTGACGATCACAATGGTTCAGGGCAGCCCGTTTCTGGAGATCGAGGGCAGCGGCACCCTCACAATGACGGTGCCAGCTTTGAACGGACTCGGTACCGCCGCTTCGGGCCCAACCGTTGATCGGTTTTCGACTGCGGCTGGTCCGTGGCTCTTCGCCTCGTCTGGCACGCCGGAGCTGAGCATCGACGGCGATCGTGTTGTCCTCGAACTGGACCCAGGAGTGCGACATGCTCTTGGCCCAGCGCCTCAGGCCAACGAGGCTCACTATGACGCAGCAGCGCTCCATGTCGCTACCGAGCCCCTGATCGACACTGTCGAGTTACTCACAGTCGCCCCGGACGGATCGGTTCGCCAGGTGTTGCAGCAGCGACGCGGGACCGGTGAAGGAACGGCAGTGGCATGGTCCCTCTTGCCTCACCACCGCGACTTCCTAGCTGGCGCCGCGCAACCGATTGGTGCGCTCAACAGTGTGTTCGGTGCTTCGCCTATTGTGCTCGCCACAGAATTGGTCATGGAGTACCCGGCAGTCCCGATCCTGTGGGGAGCTGTTAGCCCTGAGGGGTTCGACGCAACCTCTATCGTGCTTGATGATCTTCCGCCAGCTGCGTTCGGTTCATACTTCGGCGCCAAGCAGGCGGCAACTCGTGCCGTCGTCCACGATGTGTTGCGAGGGGCTGGTGCTGATGATGAGGCCGATCTGTTGCTTGATTTGATGAGCGCAACGCTTGGTTCACTCATCACCTCCGATTCTGACCCGCAGCTGATGTGGGAACCAGGGTGGGGGAGCGTCGTTGTGACACCTGCGGAGTTCGGGGCGGGTGTTGAGCTCAATGACCATCAACTGCAGAACGGCTATTGGGTTGGTGCAGCCGCATCGGTCGTTGTTGCGGACCCTACCCAGAGAAACCTCCTGCTGGGCAGCATCGATCTTCTCATCGCTGATTATGCGGGTGCGGTGGTCGTCCCTCATCTGGGCGGCATCGTCTCTGATCAGGGCACCTGGTCTGCGTTTGCAGGGCACAGCTGGGCATCCGGGATAGGCGGTTTTGCGGCCGGCAACAACCTTGAGTCAGTGAGCGAGAGCAGCTACGCCTGGTGGGCCGCGGCCAAGTGGTTTCTGGCCACTGACCGACCGGAACTCGCGGAGCCTTTTGTTGCTCGTTTGACGATTGAATCGTGGCTCACCGGCTACGAGTGGCTGCCAACTGCCGCCAACCAGTCAGATGACCCGATGATCCGACCTTGGAGTGGTGTGGTGTGGGCGAGCAAGGCCGATCCGGGCACATGGTTTGATAGCAGTGACGAGGCAGCGCTTGGTATTCGCCTGCTCCCGATCGGGCCTCAGTCGTTCAGCCGCTATCCCAATAACGATGCGGTCAAAGCTGCTGAGGGGCGCTGGTCATGGTGTGATGAGTACGGTTCGGGGTGTATCGAGCGTTGGTCGAACTTACTGGACACCGATGCCGCTGTTGCCGGCCTACCCACATTGGCTGCTGGCGACACCCCCGAGGAAAGTACGACAGATCTTGTACGTCGGTGGTGGCGAGCGCATTGGGAGAGCAGCTCGGTGGCCCAAGGTTGGCAATGCTCCCCCGGAACCACGATTCGTCAGATCGACAACGGCTTGCTCGTGGCCCTGGTGTCCAATCCTTCTTCTGAGGCCTTGCCCGCACGGTGTGTACACGACAATTTCGTTCCCTTCGAAACCATCGCAGAGCCTCGCAGCTCGATTGTCGTTCCGGTGAATAGCGTCTGACCTCTTCCTCGTGGGTCAGACCTCGAAGTTTCTAGTGCTGAGTAGACCCGACTGGCGCGGTGAGCGGCTTCGTTTGTTAGCTGCAGGACTAGAGAGCTCGTAGCCCTAGAATCAGGCCGATGCGGGTGGTCACATGGAATGTCAATTCGATTCGAAGCCGGCAACCCCGGGTGCTGGCCTGGATTACTGAGCACCAGCCCGATGTGGTCCTGCTTCAAGAGACTAAATGCACCGATGTCGCCTTTGCTTCCGATGAGATTGCCGGTGAATACAGCAAGCTTGGCTACGAGGTTGCTCACCACGGAGTTGACCATTGGAATGGGGTGGCAATCCTTAGCCGGATCGGCCTCGAGGGTGTCAATCGCGGCTTTCCCGGGACGAACCGCCAGCCCTACGACGAGGCCCGAATAATCTCAGCAACTTGTGCCGATATTCGCTTCTGTTCGGTCTATGTGCCAAACGGACGTGAACTGGATGACCCCCACTACCTCTTCAAACTGGTCTGGCTCGAACGGTTGCGTGCCAGCCTTGACCCATCTCAGACCATGATGCTGGCTGGTGATCTCAATGTTGCGCCAACCGACCAGGATATCTATGCCCCTGAACGGTGGAAGAAACGGACCCACGCCAGCGCCCCTGAACGGGCAGCGATCAGCGCAATTACTGATCTTGGCTTGCGTGACGTGACCCGTGAGCATCTGCCCCATGATGGTGTCTTCACCTGGTGGAGCTACCGGCCAGGACAGTTCGAGAAGAATCACGGCATGCGCCTGGACATGGCCTATTGCAGCCCTGACCTCGCTGGTCGAACCTCTAGCGTCTGGATTGACACCATCGAGCGCGGAACCCGAGAAGTTGCGGGCAAGCGGCCGTCCGATCATGCGCCCCTGGTCATCGATCTGGACTGACTGACCCGACTGACTGACCCGAACTAGACGACCTGAACTAGACGACCCGAACTTGCAACTAATAATCTGGCTCGAACTTGATGACGGGAACCTCGAAGGGGATGGGAAGAACTCGGATTCCCCATTGCTCAAGATCGTGAACAACTGATCCAAGCGTTCCTGTTGTTGACTCCCACTCCCAGCCGTAGGGCATATGCTCGCCTTTGGGGCCCCACAAGGTAAGGGTCCGATGTCGACCGGTGACATCGTGGCGGGGCAAAGCCACGATTGCCTGGAACCCGGCTTGGGCGAGTGCAAAAGCCCAACCGCGAGTCAGTCTGCGGTTGTCGGTGGTGTGAACTTCTGCCGTTAGTCCGAAGCGCCGAGCAGCTTTAACAGGCAGGTTGGCCACGCGGTCAAGGTCGTGGGGGAGTGCAGCCTCGGTTAGGGAGAAGCGATCCAACAGTTCGACCGGAATGGACTGGACTGGTCTGCGGACCAGGGTTTCGAGTAGGGCGACAACTGGCTGCAGGGCCCAGTAAGACGCTCCGTTTGGTGACGGCAAGTCGAACCGATTGCCAGCGTCGTTGTCCAGCTCGGTTGCATTGAACCAGAACGGCCCAAGCTCTCGATGATGCAAGCGAAAGATCGAGCGACCGGAGCGCAGTACTCGGCGGGGAAAGCCCGCCAACTCCGAGGGGTCTGGTGCCTCAGGAAAGTCAACCATGAGACAACTTCATCGGACTCAACCCCGCAACGAGCTGGCGAGTTCTCGAGCAGCAGCCTTGACTCCGACGAGGTCTCCCGCCTTCAAGGTGTCGACTGGAGAATGCCCCCCGAGGGCAGAGTCGGGAGTTGTCAGCCACGAAGCCGTGAACCATGATTCGACATCGTCGGGGGCGACGATACTGAGCACATCCCCGAAGCCAGGGATGATGGCCCGCCCGGCAAACTGAAAGGCGGGGTACACCAGACGCCCTGAACCGGTTCGCAGAGCCAGCAGGCGGTGCCGATGGACCCGCTCGCTAACAGCCTGCTTGGAGACCCCTCCCAACAATTGGCGGACTCCGTCTGAGTCGTAGAACGGGCCAAGCTCGTCAGACCAGAGTGAACCGGCCATGGCTTCAAGGGCCGCATCGCGGCCAGCACTTACCGGATCGAGGTCAGGATTGTTCTTGCCGACAATCTCGGCAAGAGCAGCTTCGAAAGCGGCTGTTGCTTGATCTATCCAAGGAGCGACCATGTAGTCAAGATAGTCAAGGGCGTGGCCCGTGTCAAGGTGGTCAAGGCCAGCTGGTTGGTGTTCCGTCTGGGTGAATCTGTCTGCATGGTTCTGTTTGCCGTCCCAGCGTGCCAGAGTTGTGTAATGCGGCTCCCACGGAATCGCTCATTCCGCCTGCTACTTGCCGGTACCGTCGTATCGCAGTTGGGCGATTGGGCGGCCCGTCTCGCTCTAGCGTTGCTGGTGTTTGAGCGCACACAAAGCGACCAGATGGTTGGCTTCACTGCCGCATTGCTGACCATCCCATGGCTTGGCCCAGGCCAGTGGCTGGCCCAAAAGGCCGACCGGTTCGACCGGCGTCGGCTGCTGATGGTCTGCGATGGGACCCGAGGTCTGGTCTTTGTGATCCTGGGATTCACCCATCTGCCGATTCCCATCTTGCTTGGCTTGGTTTTCTTCGTCGCCCTTATTGATCCTGTCTTTGAGGCGAACCGAGCGGCAATGATTGCCGATGTTGTCTCGAAGAAGGAATACGCCAACGCCATTCAGGCCACCCATGGGGTGAACCAAGCCGCCCAATTGGCCGGATTCGGTCTGGGGGGTTTACTGGCCACGGCCCTAAGCCCAACTGGAGCCCTAGCAGTCAACGGCGTCACCTTCTTTGGTTCGGCCTTCTTGATCTCGCTCATCAAACTCAAGGGTGACGGCAGCAAGCGCAAGGGTGCCGCTCCCAGTTTCCGTCAGGCTTTCGACTTCTTGGCCACTGATCGCATCTCGCTAACCGCAGTCGCGGCCACCGTCGTTACCGTCGGTCTGGCCAATGCGGTCGAAACCCAGGTCCCAGTGTACGGGGAAGTGGTCGCCGGGTTCGGAAGCATCGGCATCGGGTTGTTGGCGGCGCTCATCCCTCTGGCAACTCTTCTGATCATCTGGGGTCTCGACAATTCCGGTGAGGACATCCAACTGTTGCGGCGTGGCGTCTTGCTCGCCCTTGTGGCGGCTGTACCGGCATCAGGCCTGCTTTGGTTGGGTTTTGATCAGCTGTCGGTGTTCGTCGGCTTTGCTTGTGTTGGTGGGATCTTTGTCTTGTCAACCACTGGCAATATCGTGGCCGGCCGGCGTATTCCGGCCGAGATCCGAGTTGGGACGTTCGCCGTACTACAAGCATCGGTCTATGTCGGTATTGGCGTTGGCTCATTCTTGGGTGGGATTGTTTCGCAACGAACCTCACCCCAAGCCGCTGCAGGTTGGGCCATGGCCCTTTGTGTCGCGGTCTGTCTGATTGTCTTGGTGGTTTTGAGCCAGATGGAAGCGGGCGACGCCGACGATTTGGGCGCGAAAAAGGCGGAACGATCCGCACCCATTTCTGGGTAGTGCAGGAACATTCCGCCTTTCTCTACACGTTTGGGCCTATTCAGCTCCAGGTTGAGTTGTCAGTCATGCTCGGCACCCCCTTCCACACACATCGTGGAACGACTCTAGTTCTGACCACCCAACGCGACCTTGGGGACAGCAGGTTTACCCAGTAACGAGGCGAGAAACGAACAAAACAAGCACTCAGAGTGAGTGTTCGCCTACTGGCCATGAGCTTGTCCATCCTTCGGCAGGCGGGGTGTCCAACTAGTTGGCGAATCTCAGTATCAAATCATCCTTTGCGGGGACCTGAAATTGCCGCGCTGGGCTTGGATCGGGTGGCTAACGTGCAGCGGTGATGAACCGGCTTTGTTACCTGACCAATTTTCTGATGGCCGCATCATTGGGTGTCGGGTTCGTGTTCATGGATGACGTTCAGAAAGCGCATGGTTTGCAGGACTGGGAAATCGGTCTTGTCGTTGCCGCTGGATTTGTTGCTGCACTCGTCACCCAGCTGATCCTGGCCCCCTTTGCCGATCGAGGAAAGATCGGGGTGCTGGCTTGGACCTCAATCGCGGCGGGAGTCGTTGGCAGCATCGGGTTCGCCTACGCCGACCAGACCTGGACCCTGATCATGAGCCGAGGGCTGGTCGGTATCGGCCTTGGCCTGTTTTCTGTGACGGCCCGAAAGGCGCTCATTGGGCTGGATGTGGCTGGCGGCGGTCACAAGGTTGGCGCCTTATTGTCAACCGGGGTTGGTGGGTTCATCTCCGGCCCAGTCATCGGCGTTGCTCTCGGCCGAATCTCCTTTGCTGCTCCTTTCCTGTTTGTCGGTCTCGCTATTGGTGTGGTTGGGCCAATCGCAGCGCGTCGCATTCTGCGTGAACCAATTGCCACCGCGGAAGTCGACTACTCCGATGTTGGTCGCTTGTTGAAGCGTCCCCGTGTTCAGGTCGCCATCCTGGTCCAGATCGTTCTCTTTGGATTCATCGGGATCTTTGACTCCACCATCGATCGCTACCTCACTGATCTTGGCTCCTCCGATGTCATGACCAGTCTGGTGATCTTGAGTGTCGGTCTTCCACTCCTTGTGCTTCCAACACGCTTTGGCTCGTTGTCCGAACGCATTGGTGGCACGCGGGTTTTGCTGCCTGGGGTGTTCCTTGCCCTCATCACCATGACCTTGTTTGGTTTCGCCTCAACACCTGTGCTGTTGGGAGTTGTCGGCCTCTTCCAAGGAGTTGGGGAATCAGCAACATCGATGGGTGCCCAGGTACTCGTCCTGGAAGCGACTGGCGCCGAACGCGTTGCGATCGGTGCCGCCATCATGGAGACCGTCGGCCTTGGCATGGCGACAGTTACGGCGGTCCTAGCCCCCATTATTTACGGCGCTCAAGGCGAAGTCTGGCTCTTTGGTGGCTACGGCGCATTGAGTGCGCTGATCGTCGCTGCCCTGATTGTTCGGATCCGCTCCATCAAACCAGCCTAGAATCCAGCCAATGGACCCAATCGCAGACACGCTGCTCCAAGCCCGAGAAGATCTTGCGGTGGCCGGTGATTGGCTCACCGCCAAACAACGACTCGAAGTGTGGCGACACACTCGTGAATCACGATCCAATGAGCTGGATGCACGGCGACGCGAGGCGCTGAGTCCCTACTCGATACCGGATATGCACCCGGCTGGTCAAACCCTCAGCACGACGGCCATCGATGTTGTACACCGCCTGGCCTCTGATTCGGGCCGTTTGACTCGGTCCTGGGCTGACCAAGCCATGACAGAACTTGGTGAAGAGACCTACACCGAGCTGGTTGGTGTCAGCGCAATTGCTTCGGTGGTTGATGTCTATGCAGTTGCTGTTGGCGAGGCCTTGGTCCAGTTGCCGAGTCCTACTTCAAGCAGTGAACCGGCGAAACTCCGACCAACGACGGTTGGCGATGTTGGGGCCTGGGTTTCTCAGAGCGTCGAAGGAGCTCGAGCTAACGTGAGTCGGTCACTGTCTCTGGTACCGATTACTGACCAAACGTGGCGTTCGTTGGTTGACACCCTGTACTCCCACGGCGAAGAGTTCTATGAGTTGGAGTGGGACCGGGCGCTCAACCGTGCTCAGGTTGAGCTAGTTGCGGCCAGGACGACATCGTTGTTGGAGTGCTTCTACTGAACAACAGCTCACACAACACTGCTCCGTGCGAGTGGTGAAGCCCTTGGACTTGACATTGATCTGGCCGCGGTGGTTGGCGCGCCTGACGGTTCGGACTCAGTCGAGGGGACTGGTGATGCCGGAATTCCCGCTGGGGCTGAGCTGATGGCGTTTGCCGCCGCGGCTTTTGATGGGGGAGAATCGTTAGCTCTGGACAGGGCGAGAGAACGACTCCTGTTAGTCGTGGGGCTTGATGGCCTTGAGGAAGCGGCCGCCACCATTGCGGTCTTCAACGGATTGGTCCGTGTTGCCGACGGCACCGGGATCCAACTGGACCCAAACCTCACAACAGCCTCCGCCCAGACCCGCGAAGAGCTTGGACTCAATCGATTCGCCGGATCGTCCAATACAGACCCAGCTAGTACAGATCCAGCTGATACAGACCCGGCAAAAGTCGGATTTAGTTCGATCCACGAGCTCTTTGGGCAGCAATGACCCGAGAACTGATTGTGCTTGGGACCGCATCCCAAGCACCGACCCGGCACCGCAACCACAATGGCTATGCCGTTCGCTGGAACGAGCAACTTCTGGTATTCGATCCTGGCGAAGGCTTTCAACGACAATGTCTGCTGGCCAACCTGACAGTCTCCCGAGCAACTGCGTGCCTCATCACCCACTTTCACGGAGACCATTCGCTGGGCCTGCCCGGCTTCTTGCAGCGGCGCGCCCTCGATGGCGCCACCGAGCCAATCCCAATCTGGTACCCAGCCGACGGCGCTCAGTACCTTGAGCGACTCCGGACCAGCACCATCTGGCATGATCCGGTCGGAATCGTGGCGAGGCCGGTCGATACCAATGGACCCAACGGCGCCATCGGGACTCTCACCGTCACGACCAAACACCTGGATCACCGGGTCACCACCATTGGCTACCGCATCCAAGAACCAGAGCACTTCCGCGTAGACGCTGACCGGCTCCATCAAGCTGGTGTGGTCGGTCCCGACATCGGTCGACTCATCATGGACGGTCATCTCACCCTCAACGGCCTAACCCATCAGCGAAGCGACTATGGACAGATGGAGAGGGGCAAGTCCATGGCCTTCATCATGGACACCCGAATCTGTGACGCCGCATTTGACCTGGCGAAAGGCGTCGATCTCCTCGTGTGCGAATCGACCTATTTGGAAGCCGAATCTGGCCTCGCCCAAGAATACGGCCACCTCACCGCGTCACAGGCAGCGACAATTGCCGCTGATGCTGGAGCAGACCAGCTCGTCCTCACCCATTTCTCTCAGCGTCATCCAGATTCTTCCGTCTTCGTCGAAGAAGCAGAGCGCATTCATCCAAATGTGGTCGCAGCCAACGATTTGGCTCGAATTAGTTTCTAGGAGTTCCCAGGTCTGACGGGATTCGACTGACGACGGCCACCGCGATTGCCGCTAAGGCAGCGGCCCCAAACCAGACAGGCTGATAACTGTCAAAGGTGTCAACCACCAAACCGGTAAGCGGGGCGCCGATGGTCATGCCGAACAAGAACCCAAGCATGACAATTCCAGAAAAGCGGCCGGCATCGCGACGAGGAGCACTGCTGATAATCGTCAGGTTGACCACCGCATTCCAAGCAATGTGGCCAAGGGCGTAGAGGACCGCGATTGGCCACAAGATCCAGGGACCAACCGTGGTCGCGGAGATAAGCAAGATGGATGTACCGATGGCAGTGAGTGAGAGCACCGTCAGAATGCGCTGTGGAGCCACGGTCGATCCGGCAAGCCGAGCGGCGCCGATGCGAAACACGATCCCACAAACTCCGACCACAGCGATCAGCATGCCAGCAGCCGTTCGTCCCATGCCAACGGCTTCCTCGGCGAAGAGAGGAAGGAACCGGCCGATCGACCCGCTTGAAGTGCCCATGGCGAAGGCATACACGGCCAATTGCCAGATGAAGATTGGAACCGGCGATCGCCTTCCCGACCCTGCGGAGAGAGAACCGTCTGAAGAAGCTAGCGGAACCGGCGAGAGGTCAGACCGCGGTATCCATACTGCGTTGAGTACCCCAAAGAGAACGAACATTACGCCAAAAACGCCAGCAGCAAGGTTCCAGCTCGTCCACTGAGCCAGTGAAGGAAGCGTTGCGCCGGCCAAGAACAGGGCAAGGGTTACCCCGGATTGCTTGACACCGGTGATGGTTCCTCGCCGCTCTGGCTTGACGTGTCCAGCAATCAAGGAATTGGTGGCTGGGTTCCCCCATCCCTGGGGAACCCCAGAGATGGCGGCAGCCAGCCCCAGAATCCACAGGTTGCTGGCCATAGCCATCAGCCCCATTCCGGTAGCCGCAATCCCGCAAAGCAGAAGGATTGAACGACGGGGTCCGATCTTGTCGGTGATTCGCCCACTGAAGGGCGATGAGGCGGCACCGACCAAGGTATTGACCGCCCCGACCACGCCCAGTGCCCAGCGGCTGACAGCAAGATCCTCCAGGATCGGAGCAGCTAAGACACCAATGGCAAACATCTGGAAACTGGAAGCAATCATGGTGAAGATCAAGACCGCAGGCAGCATGCGAAACCGACTGGGTGTTGCTATCAACGGCTCGCCCAAGCGTCTGGTTGCCGAAGGGCTCGCTGAGTGGGCGGCCGGCGGAAACTCTGGATGATTGTCTGCAGGATGATTGGGCAAGATCGAAGAGTGGCATACTTTCGCCAGCGCAGAAAGGTGGGGCATGGAAGAAGGGTCAAAATCTAGGTCACTGCAGTCTTTGCGCGAGGAGAACTTGGTCTGTTTCGGACGAATCCGAGCCGGCGAGCGTGAAGTCCCCAATCTCCTTGAGCAAGCTGAGGAGTTGGGTGAGACGGTTGCCATCATCGAGTGCCTGATCACCCTGGCGGCGAAGCAGGAGATGGACAACGAGATACAGGAGCGAACAGTCTCCCTCACTCGTATTCATCACCTGCTGAACCCCGAAGGGGAGCTTCTTCTCTTACCCAGGATGAGGTGGGCTCTGAGACTAAACGAGACGCTCGCTGCATTCGTGGGAGGCGATTTTGTCGAGGCGCTGCGGCTCGGCCTGCTGGCTGAACAACTCGTGCCGGACGCTGACTACGACGATGCCTTGCCGTCCACCCTCAACCTCCTCGGGTTGTTGGCCTATCGGGTTGAGGCGTTCGACCGAGCCGTTGAACTGTTCACTCGATCGATCTCGGAGGGGGGATCAACACGCACAACGGCAATCTCTCACTGCCACCTCGGTACGGTCTTGGAAAGCCAAGGCGAACTTGAGCTGGTGCTCACACATCGTCAGATTGTGGACACTCTTGTCCACGGACCAGAGTCTGCCGTTTCCATCAGCGATGGGTTTCGCTTCGATTGTGATTACTGTCGGACCCTGATTCTGCTTGGTCGCTTTGATGAAGTGCGGAATCGGCTTGCCGAGATGGATCGCTCTCGACCGGATGCTCGCGCCTTCGTTGCAGGAATCGAAGCGAGGCGTGCGCTTGCTGAGCAAGACTATGACGAGGCCTACGAGTTCGCCATAGAGTCGGCGAGGGCCTTTGATGAGATGGGCATGGTGAACTATCGACGAGGGATTCTCGATGTCCAAGTCGATGTGTTGTTACACCGAGGTCACCACCAAGAAGCCATTAACTTGCTCACCAAGGACCTTGCTCCACCGGACACAATCGATCACCTGAAAGCGTGTAGTCAGCTGATTGAAGCCAACAAGCATCTAGGCGCGTGGGAGGAAGTGTGCCACTACCAAGAACTTCAGCGTGAGCACCTTGAGCAGTCACAAATTGACCTTCACGCCTTCCACCAGGTTCAAGAGCAATCCTTCCGCTTTGAGGACCTGCAAGCCAAGAATATGGCCCTGGATGAGAGGAACCAAGAATTCGAAATGCTTCGTTCGGACCGGGAGAACTTGCTCAATATCGTGGCTCACGAACTTCGTTCCCCATTGACTGCCTTAGGCCTGGTTCTTCATAGCATTGATGAAGGAAGCGGCAATGGGGTGAGGCTTGACGATCGAATTCGCACGGGGTCTCGCCTCGTGCGACGCTTGCAAGGTCTTGCTGACCAGGTGGCAACGGTGGGTGAGCTGGCTAGCGGCACCTTCGAGCTGGAGCTCTCCGTCGTCGAGTTAGATGCCGTCGTCGAGAACGTTTTGGATGAGCTCATGTTGACGGCTCGTCGCAAACAGATCCAAATCAGCTTCTCCCCTTGCGGCCTTGCCGTTCTCGGGCACCGGGGGAGGCTCGGACAAGTGCTAACAAATCTGATTTCCAACTCAATCAAGTTCTCTTTCCACGGCACGGCAATCATGATCCGAACAGCTAGCAGCGGGGGGTCAGTTGAACTCTCGGTCATTGACCAAGGGCTTGGGCTTACCGAGACAGATCTTGCCCGGGTCTTTCGTCGCCACGCAAGACTGTCGGCTCGCCCCACGGGAGGCGAAGTGTCCTCGGGAATGGGCCTCTACATTGCCAAGCAGCTTGCTTTGGCAATGGGAGGCAACCTAAGCGCTCACTCGGCTGGTCGTGGGCACGGAGCAACCTTTACCTTGAAACTGTCTGAAGCTTCTGACTCAGCAAGGATCGAGCGACCAGTGAGACAGGGCGAAGCATGAAGGAGTCGCGGTCGGTCCGGGCGCTTCGCGATACCAACCGCGCCATTGTGGATCGGCTTCGAACCGACCACCTTGATGAGGAAAGCGTGCTGGAGGAAGCCAAGCAACTTGGTGATTCGCTCCTTCTCGGGGAGAGCTACGCCACGGAATCTGTTCGCTGCTACATCCTTGGTGATGTAGAGGCGGCTGTTGTCAACAATGAGCGAGCAAGGCGTCTGCTGGACGAACACCGTCAAGGTGGTGACCCGTTCTTTCTTTGGCTGATCGAGACGACCGGTGGCCTGACCATGGAGTCTCAGGGCGAGATAGGCAAAGCTCTGACATATTTCGCTGCGGCTGCAGATATTGGTCGGTCTGCCCGACTGATTGACCTCACCGCTCGGTCATTGATGAGCCTCGGTTTCATTGCTAACCGTCAATCGGATCCGGTCCGAGCCCTCGGCTTCTTTCTGGAGCTCCTGCATCTACCGGATCTTGGCGACTCGACCACGGCGGCCACCTACAACTACCTATCAGTCTTGTTTGAGGACCAACGGCAATGGGATCTTGCCCTGCTCTACCTCAGCGAGGGACTCGCACGGGCGAGCAACCTTGCCCCAGATGTTGAGGGGGCGATGCGTGGCTTGTATGCCGGCCTCCTGGCCCGAACTGGCAGGTTCTCCGAAGCGAAGGAGGCGCTGGAGTTGGCTGGCCGAGTCACGGTCTCTGGAACCATCTATGCCGCCCAGTTGGATGAATCTCGCGGTCGCTACCTCTATGAAACCGGCGATCTTGATCAAGCCGAGAAGTACGCGCGCCAGGCATTCTCACTCCTGACAAAGCAGGGTGCTCCATCTCACCTTGGCAAGCCGGCCGTCTTACTCAGTCAGATCCTGTTGGATACCGACCGGGCTGCTGAAGTGCTGGAGTGCATGGTGGATTTCGACCATTCGATGTTGCCAGTGCCTCAGGTCAAGAATCTTCTCCTACTGAGGCTCAGGGCGCATCGAGCATTGGGGCAATTCGAAGAAGCAGCGAAGTCCCACGACTACTTCGTGAAGTTGGTCGAACAAAGCAAGTTGGATACGCACACGTTCTATCGACTCCACCAACAACTGGTCGATGCTCATTCACTAGAAGCGCAGCACAGCACGCTGATCTCGCGCCAGATTGAGCTCACCCGCTTGCAAGATGAACTGGTCGAACTGATGGATCAGGTTGCCAATGATCTCAATAGCCCACTCACCACATTGCAATTGATCTTTGACGGGCTCTCCCAGAACCAGGACGCAGCAACCGTGGCCAAGCGATTACCAAATGCATGGCGAGCACTGGAGCGAATGAGTCAGCTCGCCGAACTCTTCTCGGCGGTACAAGAAGAAGACGAGGCTGAACCAGTCGAGTCTGCTCGAGTCTAATTGCGGATCATCTGCTCTTCGGGAATGGGGTAAGCCATCAAGATGCCCCGGTACACCTCGGCGTCTGGTCCAACATTGTGTGGCCCGACGCTGAGGGCAAGAAGGAACCAGGTTGTCAACTCATGAATGAGGCGCTCGCCGGTGAAGTCTTTCGCGGCCTTGTGCATGGGGGGAAGAACGCTCTCGATGAGGAGCTGCAGTCCTGGTGGCCCGGCCGCTCCAATCTGGTTGGCCCCGGAAGCAATGGTCCTCATCGCCTGTCTGGAGACCTCGTTGTCAATGGACATAGCCGTCGTTGGACCAAGTCCGACCCTGTCCTCACAAAAGCTCAGGGAACGTTGGCCAGCAGCCAACGCATGAGTAGCAACCATTGCCGTGCCCGCATCCCCAGGTAAGGAGCCAAGCTGGATCCGAATGAGGTTCGAAGCGACCCACGGCAAGACGGTGACCTGGTCCGCGGTTAGCTGACTAGCAGCCTTCAATACTGAGCTGGTTGCTGGGTTGGTCTGCCATTCTCGGTCCATACCCCCGCAATCATTCCTGAGACGATGGTCGCCAATCCAGGGCAAAGGTTCTGGATCAACTAGGCCGGACGCCCCTATTGGCCAACAATCCTCATGATGTTGCCCGCTGGGCCCGTCCAGCAGCACGTTTCGCTCGAAGTGCTGCCCCGCGACTCACGGCCACCGGGTCCCAGGCAGCGTCGTCTGCGGGGATGCGCTCGGGATCAACAAAGACCTTGCCCATAACGGCCTCGATCAGGAGAGGTTTGTCGACAATCTTGCCAGCGCAGGAGACGCCGCCAGCAATCGCCCCGCCAATGCCATGGCCAGCAACGGTGTTAGCGCCAGTGAGGTACAGCCCCTCGATCTCAGTTTGGTAACCCGGCCTGCGTCGACCGGATTGCTGAGGCGAGTGCTGGAGCCCATAGGACGTACCGGCACTGGACAAGGTGTAGCGCTCATGGGTTAGCGGAGTCGCCATTTCCTGATGCACAATATGGTCTCGAAACGGACCAAGAATGGTCTCTGCCCCGTCCAGCATCTGCTTGGTTAGTTTCTGCTTAGCCTGGCGATAGTCATTGGACCGGCGGTACTTGGCCCCGTTGGCAATCGAGGAGCGCTCGGTGTCATCATCGATTCCCCAGAATTGATAGCCCCGCGGTGCCAGAGTCATGATCTGGAAGTTGGTGTGCCCGGGGGGAGCCAGATTCGAGTTGTGTGGGTCCTTCTTCGATGCCATAGCCAGATAGATCCACGCCAGGTCTTCTGGCATCTCGCCCGCCTCGAGTGTGGTGTAGCTCCCCGGCATATCTGGGTCGAAGAAGAGGTGGTAGTTGCAATTGCGATGGTCCTGGGTGAGATCGATATCGACCCCAAGATAGAGAACGACCAGCCCAAGCGTCATCTTGGTGTCTTGCGCTGCTTGTCGAGTCTGTGGCGTCCAGTGCTCTTGGTCGACAAGTTCGAGGACTGTGCGCTTGTAGTCAGCATTGGAAACCACGATGTCGGACTCGAAGAACTCGCCCGATGTGAGGCGAACCCCGCTAACTCGACGTTGGGTCACCTCGATCTTGTCCACCCGAGACAGGGTTCGGACTTCGCCACCCAGAGCCTCGATGACTTGCACCAGCCTGGCCGTTAGTTCCTGCCCACCTCCTTCGACGTAGAACGCGCCACTCATGTAGTGATTGATGATGAGGGCATGCATGGTGATGGCGGCATCGGCGGGCCCTGATCCGTACAGGCCGCTCCAATGATTGGCCACCAGTTGCAACTCTGGCGTGAACTCACAATGAGCAAAGAGGTCGGCCAGGGTTTGGGTCGACCACTTGTCCAGGGTTGGGGTTTCAGCCCCGGGGATGGAAAGTAGAAGCGTGTCCTGGCCAACGCCTTGCAACACCTTCATGTAATCGGCGATGGCATCGGCCTGGTCGGGAAAGCGTTCACTTAGTCGTTGCTCGTAGTTGGCCCAGCCCTTGGGTACTAGAAAGGGCTCTCCGATATGACTGGCCGCCCGGTC
>VAPK010387815.1_pt1 | contig 15920 bp, 14 predicted proteins | sample 3395031 | NCBI WGS metagenome assembly VAPK01 (sample SAMN08290443, study PRJNA428436) | hydrothermal vent metagenome | isolation source: Deep-sea hydrothermal vent chimney 1 | place: Pacific Ocean: Juan De Fuca Ridge
GCCTTTTTGATGCTTTCCTTAAATTCTGATGAATTCATGGATTAGAAATAAATTTCAAATTTTGATACTTTCAACTTTAACCCTTTAACTTTACACTTGAACCACTCCCATATTAAACTTTTTCTCAATAGGAGCATGGTTAGCAGCTTCAATTCCCATCGAGATCCATTTTCGGGTATCCAGTGGGTTGATGATACCATCTGTCCATAATCTGGCTGCAGCATAATATGGTGATGTTTGTTTGTTATATCGGTCGGTGATGGTTTTTAAAATTTCCTTTTCTTTTTCTTTGGTGATTTTTTCACCTTTCTTTTTTAAGGAAGCAGTTTCAATCTGTAGTAAAACTTTTGCTGCCTGAGCACCACCCATTACAGCCAGTTCTGCACTTGGCCAGGCAACGATCAATCTAGGGTCATAAGCTTTTCCGCACATAGCGTAATTACCTGCTCCATAGGAGTTTCCAATAATAATAGTGAATTTTGGCACAACCGAATTACTCACTGCATTTACCATTTTTGCACCATCTTTGATAATTCCACCATGCTCCGATTTACTTCCTACCATAAATCCGTTGACATCCTGTAAAAATACAAGTGGTATCTTCTTTTGGTTACAATTTGCTATAAATCGTGTAGCTTTATCCGATGAGTCGGAATAGATCACACCACCAAATTGCATTTCTTTTTTGGCATTTTTCACCATTTTTCGCTGGTTGGCAACAATGCCGACTGCCCAACCATCAATTCGGGCATAGGCACAAATAATGGTTTTACCATAATTAGCTTTGTATTCCTGCATTTCAGAATCATCTACCAATCGTTTGATGATCTCTTTCATATCGTATTGATCCGATCGTGATTGAGGCAGGATTCCAAAAATATCTTCCTGATTTTCTTTTGGTTGCAAGGATTCTTTTCTGTCAAAACCTGCTTTTTCAAAAGAGCCTATTTTGTCCACCATATTTTTTATAATATTTAAAGCATCCTTATCATCTTTTGCCTTGTAATCACATACTCCAGAAATCTCAGTTGTTGTAGAGGCGCCACCAAGTTCCTCATTTTCAATTATTTCTCCAACAGCAGCTTTTACCAGATAACTACCGGCAAGAAAAATACTACCTGTTTTATCTACAATAATTGATTCATCACTCATGATAGGTAAATAGGCACCACCAGCAACACATGAACCCATGATAGCAGCTATTTGTGTAATTCCTTTACTGCTCATGATCGCATTATTTCTAAAAATCCTACCAAAGTTTTCCTTGTCGGGAAAAATTTCATCCTGCATAGGTAAATAAACTCCGGCACTATCTACCAGATAGATAATTGGTATATTATTTTCCATGGCTATTTCCTGTGCACGTAAATTCTTTTTCCCGGTGATTGGAAACCAGGCACCTGCCTTTACAGTTGCATCATTGGCAACAACAATACATAATTTGTTCGATATAGATCCTATTTTAACAATTACTCCACCAGAAGGGCAACCACCATGTTCTTTATACATTTCATCTCCTGCAAAAGCACCTATTTCAATAGAAGTAGAGTTGGTATCCAATAAGAATTCAATACGTTCGCGGGCAGTCATTTTCCCCATTTGATACAGCTTGTTAATTCTTGCTTCACCACCACCTTTTACTACCTGATTAAATTTTCTTTTTAATTTGGATAACAATAATTTATTGAAGTCTTCATTTTTATTGAAGGTAATTTCCATAGGATTCATTTTAAATGTAAAAATACAAAATGCCAGTTAAATATTATTAATAAATTACCTAGATAATAAATACCCGGGTAAATAAAATAAAAAAGACTATCTTTGTTTTCTAATGAATAGATAAAATGAAAAAAATAATTACAATAGGAGGAAGTAACAGTAAAAATTCTATCAATAAGCAACTGGCAGAATATACTGGGAATTTGATACAAAATGTTGATATAGTGAATATTGACTTAAATAATTTTAAAATGCCAATATTCTCAATTGATAAGGAGCAAGAGGAAGGTTTTTCAAAAGAAGCAAAAGACCTGAATGCAATTTTTGAAATAGCTGATGGATTTATCATTTCTCTGGCAGAACACAATGGATCTTATAGTGCAGCATTTAAAAACGCTTTTGACTGGTTGTCGCGTATAAATGGTAAAGTATGGAGAGATAAACCAATGATATTGCTCAGTACTTCACCGGGTGTTCGTGGCGGACAGACTGTTTTAGAAATTGCACAAGGAAGATTCCCATTCATGGGTGGAAATATTATAGGATCTATGTCTTTGGGTTCTTTTTATGATAATTTTAAAGAGGGAAAACTGATTGATAATGAAAAGAGAATGGAACTAGGTAAAATTGTTTCTGATTTTGAAAAGGCTGTTTAGTGATGAAAAAAGTTGATACAAATAGACCAGTTTTTTTAAATGATGAAAAACTAAAAGCATTTTTAAATATCAAACAAACAGCTGGCTGGCTGGATCAAAGGGTGAATGAATTTTTAAAACCCTATAAAATATCAGAACAGCAATATAATATATTAAGAATATTAAGAGGTGCAGGAAATGAAATTACTGTTAAAACGGTAAAAGAAAGGATGATTCGAAAATCACCAAATGTAACTCGTTTGATGGATAAATTATTTGATAAAAAGTTTATTGAACGTTCCCGTAGTGAAAATGACAGAAGAGTAGTTTATATCAAAATATCAAAAAATGGTCTGGATTTACTCGATAAGATAAACTGGAATGATTTTGATAATAGAATTCAAAATCTTACAGAGCAGGAGGCAAAAATACTGAATGAGTTATTGGATAAAATAGTTACCTAAAAAGGTTACTTCAAAAGGTATGAACAAACCTAAAAAAATTAGATATTATGAAGAGTATGGTTGTAAAAGCAGCAGAAAGAGGTTATAATGATTATGGATGGCTAAAGGCGAATTATTCCTTTAGTTTTGCTGGATATTATAATCCTGAAAGAATTAATTTTGGAGCTTTAAGAGTATTAAATGATGACAGCATTCAGGGAGGAAAAGGTTTTGATAAACACCCCCATGACAATATGGAAATTATTACCATTCCATTAAAGGGATCACTTGCACATCAAGATTCCATGAGTGATAAGTGGATACCATTAGACTCTGGAGAAGTACAGGTAATGACCGCAGGAAAAGGTATCATACATGCTGAAAAGAATTATTCAGAAGTGGATTCTCTTCATTTGTTTCAAATTTGGATACATCCAGACAAACAAAATGTGACACCTTCGTATGACCAAATGAAGTTTGAAAAAGAAGAAAGAAAAGACAATTTACAGGTGTTGGTTACTTCTAATGAAGATAAAGAAACAAAGAGTTTAAAAATTTACCAAAATGCAAAAATTTCCAGAATTGATCTGAGTAAAGGAAATAGTTTTCATTATCATTTGATATCAAAAAATCATGGAGTATATATCATGGTGATTTCCGGAAAAGTTAAAATAAATACTATAGAATTACAAAAGAGAGATGCCTTGGGTATTTATGAAACTACTGATTTTTTGTTACACTCAAAACAATCCGCAGAAGTTCTGTTTATTGAAGTACCTATGGAGTTTTAACAAAGGTTAATCAATATTTGGCAATAAGAGATTTAATTTTTCAATCATATTATCTGGTTCGATATTTTTAGCGATTATTATTCCGTTAGGATCGATCAGGAAATTTTGAGGCACTGATTTTACTCCATATTGTTTTGAAACTTCATCCCATCCTTTTAAGTTAGATAGATTCGTCCATGGTAGCTGATCTTCTTCAATTGCATTTAACCATCTCTTTTTATTTTTATCAATAGAAATTCCCACAATTGTGAAATTTTTATTTTTGAATTTATTAAAAACTTTGATCAGATGAGGATTTGCTGCTCTGCACGGTGCACACCAGGAAGCCCAGAAATCAATCAAAATAAATTTACCTTTAAAATCACTTAATTGAATGATTTGGTTATTCGTATCTGGAATATCAAAATCTGGAGCAGGTTGAGCAACGGCAACTCTTTTTATGGTGCTGTACAAGGTATCTAAATGTTTATAGTAAATGGATTTTTTAACAGATTCACTAAATTGCTGCATAATGAAGTCCAGTGAATCCGTATCAATTGTATGTAATTGAAACTGATAATAAGCGGTAAATGCAGAAAATGTATAATCAGGATATTTTAGCATAATTTCCATCCCTTTTTTTCTATCAAAAATATCATCAATTTGATAGGAATGAAACAGACTATCTTCTCTTGATCCAATTATTTTAGTATGATCTAGGTTATCGATATTACCAATGATTTTTATATTCTTATTTTCAAGAAAGAAATGAATTTTAACTAATGTATCATCAAGGATCAAAGTATGTAAATAAGGACTTTTTACTTTTCCGGAAAAGCTAAATTTTCCATTTTCAATTTGTGTTGAATCCACATTTATCTGTTCATTATTTACTAAATTAAGTTTGACAAGTTTGATATTTCCATCATTGATTCCTGTAATTTCACCATGGATCTGATAGCTTTTATCAGGAGAGGATTCCTGTTTGCTGCAAGACAGAAGGCTATTGGCTAAAAACAACACTATAAATGTGTAAATCAGATATTTAAGTTGATTCATAAGATGTGTTTATTTTCAATTAAGTTATATTTTTCACAACAGTCTTTAAAATATTTTCCACTACCACAAGGGCACTTGTCCTGAGATTTGGTTTGGCTTATGGCATTAAAAGTTTTCTTTTTTAATGCAGGGTTTTGTTTGTATATAGTTGAAATAAACGCATATAACCTGGGATGTTTCTTTTTCATGATTACTGGACGTTCAAAAAAATATTCAGAAGTAACTGCTAAAAATTCTGCAGACCGGGTAGACCCATAGGTGCGAATATCGGATTCGTTTTTAAGAATCTCTGAAATTTTGGAGTGCATTAAATGAATCCATCCTGCAACCGCACTATTTTGAAGTAGTTTTTTTGGTATACCATCAATTTGTTCATCTGCTTTATCAATAAAATGAACAAATTCATGAATACCAACATTCATTTTATCATGATTGTTTTGAAACCCTTCTTCCAGTGCTTTTTGTGAAAACATAATTTTACCATTTAAATAGTTATTTTCAATAACCAGCCCTTTCATTTTTGGACTTTCATTTTCTCCTATTTTAATAGTAAAATCATCTGGATAAAGCAATACTTCTTCCAGAAAACTGTATTCCCAGTCAGGAAAACTAAAAACAGGAATAATCGCACTGGCAGCAATTCTTATTTTATCCAGATCGGTTACATAAGTTTTGATACCAGTGATCTTAACATTAAATAGAAAAATGTGTATCCGTTGTTTGAATTTGTATTTTTCTTCTGCACTTAAAAAGGAATAGTAAGGGATATGTTCTTCTAATAATTCGTTCCAGTTCCTTGGAAAAGGTTGTTTAGGAATTTTCCATTTCTGGGAATATACCAACAGAAAAAAGCCACGTATCAGAAAAAAAATGCCACCAAGAGTTATTGCAATTAATAAATCAATCATAGATTTTGAAATATGTTAAATGTAGTAAAATTAGCATCATGAGCTGCATTAAATCCAATGAAAATTGAATTTAATTTTAAATAATTTGGTTGCTTGCATGTTAATTTATGAACCTTATAAATTTATTGCTTTAGAAATAAGAATTTAAAAAATCAATTGCTAAGTTTGTGGTCAGCTTACTTCTAATACTAAAAAAGGAAAGAAATAAATGAAAAAACTCAACGATTTTATATGGGAAACACATGGCATACATGCAGGAACAGAACATGATCATGTAAAGCATGGAATTGATAAGTTAGAAGATATTGTTGATATCGCAATTGCAGCAGGAAATCCAAGTATAACCTTTATCATTCATTCACCCAGATTGACAAGTTTTCGATATGCAGCAGAAAAAGAAACGAACAGAAAATTTATTCGTGGAAACCGATCCTATTTGAACTATCCTAAAAGGATAGCCAAGCTAAGAGATAAGTATGGAGACAGGATACATATTAAATACGGTGTAGAACTGGAATGGATGGGAGCAGATCTGGGTTTACAGTGGAGCAGATCAAAAATATTTCAGGCAGAAGATGCTGATTTTGTGATAGGTTCTGTTCATTTTGCTCCGGAAGGATTGCCTTACGATGGTAGCCGGGAAGAAGCTTTGGAGCTATTAAAAATTCGTGGTAGTTTAGAAGCATACTGGAATGGTTATTTTAATGAAATGATTGAAATGATTGAAAGTTTTGGTGATATGATTCAAATAATCGGACATATTGATCTTCCAAAATTAAATATGGAAGTGCCTGAATCACTTCAAAATTTTGAAACCAGTTCTCATCCACTGGCAAATAAATTCAGAACATTATTAGAGATCATCGCAGATAGAAATTTAGCTTTAGATGTTAATATGGCAGGTGATTTTAAAGGTGTTGGCGTATATCCAACACAAAATATTTTAAAAAGAGCCTATCAATTAAAAATTCCGATATCGATAGGTACGGATACACATCATTTAAAATATTACGGACTTAATTATAAAGAAAGCCTGGCATATGTTTACAAGGCTGGTTATGTACATTATGTTAGCTACTCAAAATTAATACCCGAAAAGAGAACAATTTTTGATGATCATGACTTGAAAATTAAGTATACTATTTTGAACAAAGGGATAGAAATGCTGAATCAGAGGTTTTCAAATATAAATCGAAAAATTATCCCAGATTTTTCATTTGGTGGATCTTTTAAAGATTTTTTGGAAATATATAAATATGCTACCGGTATGGGGGAATACAATGCCATACGAATCAGGAAAGGAAATAAATCTATAACGGTTTCCAATGAAGTTCCAAAAACAGTAAAAAAGAATGTAAAAGGATTATTTTCTGAACATCTTGATATTCCGGGAGTGATTTCTTCTCTGTTTAATTCTCTTGCTTCAGAAGGTGTAAATGTAGAAACAGCCCGTTTAAAATCAAACCATGATGGAACAGCCATTGCTTTTTTACAAATTGAAGAAGGAAATGGAAATATTGAAAATGCTATTGATTTTATTCATGGTACCGATAAAGATATTTTTAAAAAATTAACTTACGTCGAACAAGCAAATCTTCCGAGTTTTTATGAAGAAGGAGTGTATTTATTAGAAACGGATGGTGTTGAATTAAAACTGCTGCTACACGATATGGTGATTTTAACCAAACACAACAATGCACCGGGTGTTTTATTGATCTTACTTTCTGCTCTAGCCTCCAAAAATATCAATATTATAGATCTTCGATTAGGGAAAAGAAATAAAATAGGATATTCTGCAATCGCAGTAAATGGCGATAAAAATTTAATTAATAATTTGTTATCTAAACTTGGAGATCAGTATTATGAGGCAAATTTGATCGAGTTTCATAGTATGTGATTATTAAAGAAAGGCCTTAAAAAATTGGTTTTTTTAAGGCCTTTTACATAACTAGTTGAATATTAATCTCATAAATTCAGAAATAAGATTTTTTTGGTTCGGTTAATTCATTATTCAAATCTACATTGATTTGCAGTGAAAAAAAATACTCAATTTGAGTATTTTAAAAATAATTGTTTGTTTTACAGTATTGTACTAATTCACCAGTTGATTTAAAGTTCAGTTTTTTTAAAATATTTCTTCTATGCTGATCAACAGTATGTGAACTGATACACAATCTATCTGCAATTTCTTTACTTGATTTATCCAGTGCGAGTTCCTGAATAATATCAATTTCTCTTTTACTTACCTTATTGGAAAGAGCTTCTTTAGAATAGTTTTTATAAAAGATTGTTTCATATACATTTTTTTTATTTAACATTTTCATGCCGCCAATAATGGGTCTATAGTTTCCTTCACCAACAATCGTATAATGAGAAACTGCTAAAACCGGAATACCATGTGAGTCAAATTCAATAGGGGTAAGGTGAGCAATAATATTTTGATATTTTCCTTTTGAATTTCTTATTCTGAAATTATAAGTAAAAAGTAATTTTTTTCGATCTTCTCGATCGATCTTATTAATGGTAAAGTCCATCAATTCTTTTGAAACATTCAACCAAATAGGCAGATCATCAGGGTGAAATAAAGACAAAAAATATTTTGGCCCCTCACTCTTCATTAAAGAAATATCGTGACCCAAAGTGGTATTGAAGTTCTGACTAATAAAATCATAACTTTTTCTACTCGTATTGATCACAATAAAAAATGATAGATTCTGCGGGTAAATATTGTCAATTTCTATATATTTTTTAATATGTTTTTCAACAATTTCACCTTTGAATTCTTTATTTGAAATAAAGATCTCTTCATAAAGGTCTATTGTATCTTTCATGTCGATTTTCTTTTTACATAGCAATATAAATGTAAAATTTCTTATTTAAGTAACATTTATATCCTAAATTTATACAGCAAAAATGGGTGTCAAATTTGAAACCTTCATTTTATGATAATAAAAGAATAAATTGGTAATTATTTTCAATACTTCTAAGTAATGACAAGGCAAATTGTATATACACTAATAATAATTTTAACAATGAATAAATTACAATCACAAAAAGATAATCTGCCATTTTATGAAATTCCTGATTATGCAGATAGTTACCATCCGGGAACTGTGGCTGCAAGAATGGTGGAAGGATTAGGATTCAGATATTATTGGGCTACTGAAGGTCTCCGAGAAGAAGATTTGATATTCAGGCCTAATGAAGAAGCTCGTACTACAGAAGAAACGATAGATCATATTTTAGGCTTGTCAACAGTAATTGTTTATGCTACTCTTAAAAAAGTAAACGGGAAAAATGATTTTTCAAAACTGACTTATTTAGAAAAGCGAAGTATGACATTGCGTAATTTAAAAATTGCTGCTGATATTTTAAGAGCTTCAAATAATCTGAACCAGTTTAATATTATTTTTAAAAAGGAAAATGGAACAACTGAACTACCTTTTTGGAACATAATCAATGGTCCAATTGCTGATGCATTATGGCATTGCGGGCAAATAGTTTCTTTTAGACGATCGTCTGGAAATCCGTATAATTCCAAAGCCAGCGTTCTTACTGGAAAGGTGAAGAAGTAGTTTAAAGCTTTAGTTCCATTTTAATATTTCCTCTGGCATAAGGATTATTAGTTTCTATTGATACCTCTTTAAATCCGAATTTTCTATAAATATAAATGGAGTTTTCTAGTTTGGTATTAGAGTATAAAATGATTTTTTCCCATTTTTTTGATCTTGCAAAATCAATACAAAATTGCAGTAATTTCTGACCAATTCCTATCCCTCTTGAATTAGGAGAAACAGCCATTTTTCCTAACTCAAAAATGGTATCGGTTATCTTTATCAAAGCAAAGGTTCCTAAAATTTCATCATTATTTTGATAAAAAAAGATATGCCCACCTTTGTCAATAATGACTTCTTTACAATTATTTAAAAGATCAGCATCATGGGGTTCAACATAAAAATAGGTATTTAACCACTCTATATTCAGGTCAATAAAGTGTTGTTTTAATTCACATGAGTAGGGGAGAATCTTAGCCATAACATTGAAGAAATATCAGGGATTTTTTTAGTGGAAACTATTGTAAATCCCTGATTTATTAATTATTACATTTTACTATCTATGAATGCAATAACTTCATTTTCCTTTTGTAATGTTGATTGATAGATCTTTTCCGCTTTAGCGATCATCTTATCAGCAAAATCTCTGTCTTTGATATCTTTAGCATTGATCCTAACATTGAAATAGGCACCAGTCACTGCGGTTTTTGCACAAAGAACCCCTACTGCTGCATCTGATAATGAATTTTGAATACCATCTTTTAGCATAGCTTCCATCACTTCAATCGAATCATGGGCAGTTTGCATTACCTGAAATGGAATTTCGGTTGCATATTTTGTAGCATCTTCAATGGCTTTTTTTCTCAACTCTTTTTCTTCTGCTGTTCCCTTTGGCATTCTAAATCCTTCAATGATCTTGTTGAATGAATTGGTATCCTCATCTACCAAAAACAAAAGTTTATTTTTATAAGCCTGACCTTTGACTGCCCAGTTTGAAAATTCTTTCCATCGGTCATCCCATCCTGCTTTGTGTGCAGATAAATTAGCAACCATGGTGCCTAAAGAAACGCCTAAAGCACCTACATATGCAGAGATAGAACCACCTCCCGGTGCCATAGATTCACTTGCAGTTTCTTCAGCAAATCCAGAAACGGTAAGATCCACCAGTTTTTGTACTCCTTTGTTTTCCAGTAAGTATTCAATGATTTTTTCTTGCGGATTGAATGGTTTTAGATCGTCTAAACCAAGAGATTTTATGGCAATCTTAATTTTTTCACCTTCTGAGATACCCAAAGATCTTTCTTGTTTGATCAAGTAATAATCTGCTGCATCTAACATCGCTTGAAGCGGAATCAATCCAATCAATTCAGATCCGGTAACTCTTAACCCACGTTCTTCTGCAGATTTACAGGTTTCATCAAAAGCCTTGTGCATAGAAGTGATATTGATATTGGTCAGATTGTAAGAAATTTGAGCAATTCCATACTCTTCAATATACCAGCCAATTCCTTTTACAGCTTTTAATTTTCCGGGAATTCTAACAGGATTACCATCTTTGTCCATTACTTTTTTACCTGTAGATGGATTCCCTTCTCTTTTAAGTCTTCCGGCTTCACGATTGTCAAAAGCAATGGCATTGGCACGACGGGTAGAGGTAGTGTTTAGATTTACGTTGTAAGCAATTAAGAAATCCCGCGATGAGATAGCAGTTACACCAGATTTAGCAACATTTTCATTGAACTCTGCAGGACCAAAATCTGGTTTCCAGTCTGGATTCGCCAGTTTTTCTTTTAACCCTTCGTATTCACCTGAGCGGCAACTTGCTAAATTTTTACGTTTTTCCTCTTTGGCAGCATTTTCATAAAAATAACCTGGAATACCAAGTTCATTTCCAACTCTTTCACCAAGTTTGTGGGCGTATTTGGCAGTTTCTTCCAAGGTGATTCCTGCAATTGGTACCAAGGGACAAACGTCCGTTGCACCAAAACGTGGATGTTCTCCTGAATGCTTACTCATATCAATCAACTCTGCTGCTTTTTTGATCAATAAAAAGGCGGCATCAATTACTTTTTGTGGTTCACCAACAAAAGTGATCACCGTTCTGTTTGTCGCATTACCAGAGTCAATGTTTAAAAGTTTTACACCTTCAACAGTTTCAACAACATTTGCTATTTCGTTAATTTTATTTATATCGCGTCCTTCACTTATATTTGGAACACATTCAATGATTTGTTTGTTCATCTTATTTTTTTTAATGGATTTCAAAATTAGTTGATTTCAATGAATATCCCGAAAGGGAAACTGAAAGATTATGTTAAAATTGTTAATTATAGTAAGTTCTTTCACTCTGTTTTCGACAGAAAGAAAAACTAAAAATATATAAAATGAAATTATTAAAAATTACAGTATTACTTTTTGTTGTATTTCTTACGCAAACCGCATTTAAAACAGAGAAAAAATCAGTAGATCCGGATTATTTAGTAGTGAAATTTCATGCAGACTGGTGTGGAAATTGTAAAGCCATGGGGTCAAGTTTTGAAGACCTGCAAGAAAAGTTTAAAGAGGATAATATTGAATTTGTAAAATTTGACCTTACAGATAAGGAAACAGCAGCCAAAGCAGAAGCCAAAGCCAAACAAATTGGAATAAGCAATATTTTGGATGAAAACAGAATGACAGGATTTATTTTGATCATTGATAATTCTACAAAAAAAATACTTTATAAATTAACCAAAAGAGATACTGTAGATATGATGGAAAGCAAAATAAGAGAGTTTTATGAGGGGTGATCTTATTTGATATTTACATCGAAAACCTCTTACTTTTTTAAGTGAGAGGTTTTGTTTTTTAGATTATAAAGTATTTTAAAAACTTTGTTTTCAATAAGTTTATAAGCATTTTGCATACTTTCACTTACAGATATGTCTTCTGTTTTTATAGGATATATTTCATGAATACCTAGCTCATTTACCTGTTTTTTATCTAATTTAGAAATACCACAGACCACAATTGCCGGAATTTTATATTGTATCGCTTTTTTGGCAATGCCATCAATGAATTTTCCATGTAAGGTTTGCTTATCAATTTTTCCTTCTCCTGTAATGATCAGGTCTATTTTATTATTTTTTAAAATATCCTCTAAATTATTTAGTTGAAATAGAAAGTCGGTACCGGAAATAATTTTTGCATTTAAAAATGTACTTAAGCCAAAACTTGTTCCTCCTGCTGCTCCAAATCCTGAAGTGTCTTTTAAATTGGGATTTAGATTTTTACTTTTTTTGAATAAATTTTCCATGCCTTTTTCCAATAGCGAAAGATCTTTTTTTGAAGCTCCTTTTTGTTGCGCATAGGTATAAGTGGCTCCTTGTTTTCCAAGCAATAAATTATGAACATCATTAACCGTAAAGAAACGAATGTTTTTTAAATTTTCGTCAGGAGGTATAATTTTATCAATTTTGGATAAGTTTTTACCATTTATAGAAAGCAGTTTGCTATTTTTATCTGCAAATTTAAAGTCAAGTGCACTTAAAATGCCTGTTCCTCCATCATTGGTGGCACTGCCACCCAAACCAATATAAATATTTTTGGCTCCTTTTAAAATGGTATGTTTGATTTGCAATCCTGTACCATAAGTCGAGGTGATATTGCAGTTGCGCTCAGAATCTTTTAGTAAAGCCAATCCAGATGCCTGTGCAAGTTCTATATAAGCAGTTTGATCTTTTGGATTAAATAAGTAGCTTGCCTTAATCTGTTTCCCGAAAGGGTTCACAGTTTTCATATCAATATTTTCAAACTCAGGATGCACCTGCAGGATAGCGTCTAAAAATCCATCACCTCCATCAGAAGCAATAACACTATAAATTTGATATGATTTGTCACATTTGGTAATTCCCGATGAGATTGCCCTAACAACTTGTGTCGCTGTTAATGAATCTTTGAATTTATCGGGAATTACCAGTATATTCATGTTTAATTATTTTAATAGAGTTATACCTCTTTTATATATGGACTATGATTCCGAACATAAAATTACGACCAATATTTGGAATGTCATTCATTTTTAAAGCAGATAAATGTGAAGTATAGGTTTTATTCAATAAATTATTTATGTTAAAGTTTAAAGTTGTTTTCACCTTGTTAAAATCTAAATTACCACCAAGACCAAAATTTAAAAGATTATAACCATCAGTTTTCTCTTCAAAAGTACTCACATGATCTTGTTTAAAATAAGATTGTAATTTGATTGAAAGAAACCAGTCATTCCATTTTTCACCACCTTTAAATTCACTTCTGATCGTATTGGTGATCTTATTTGCCGGGATCAATGGCAAATAATCACCATTGCCCTGTTTTCCGGTAACGGTTTCAAAACTACTCTCTAAATGCAGCCAATCAAGTGGATGGGGGTGAAGGTGGAATCCAAATTCGCCTCCGTATAGTTTTGCATCATTCTGCACATATTGATAGACATTAAATCCGTCTTCTATTTCTCCGGTAGGCTGGATAAAAATATAATCATTTATTTTATTGTAAAATCCATTGACAAATATTTCAAAATGATCATTTTTATATTCAAAGGAAACATCTGACTGAAAGTTATGTTCACTGTTAAGATTCGGATTACCAATCTCATACCTAAAAGTTCCTTCATGAACACCATTTGATGTCAGTTCTGCTAAATTTGGAGCTCTAAAGCCAGAGGCCAGATTAATTCGGGTAATTATATTTTTAAATAGCAAAGTCTTATACCCTAAAGAAGCGGTAAAGTTTTGATAATTTTTATTTATTGCTTCAAAAATTTTAGTGGTGCCATCATCTTGATGAATTCGATGTTCTTCCGTTTCTAATTGGTTAAAATCTAAACGAATACCACCTTGTAAACTATTGCTATCATCTATTTCCCATAAGGCTGTACTCAATAACCCTACATTGTTACTATTTGCATTAGGAATTAAAATCTCATTTCCAAAATTCTTATTTTCTTGGTGCATGCCTTGTATACCTATAATGGTTTCTACATCTTTAAATTTTGGCAGGTAGTATTTTAAATCATAAGTAAAGGTATTGAGTTTTAAAAAAAGATCTGAATTATTGGCATCCGACTCAAATTCTTGACGTTTATTGTACACATAACCTAAATCGAGATCAAATTTAGATCTATTTAAAAAGAAATGATTGTGTAAGCTAAGTATATGATTATCTACGTTTTGAAATGGAAGTTTTGTGTTTTTACTTGTTGTTTGTTCTGCGATTCCTTCTGTAATTCCTATGTCAGATCTAGTAAAATTATATCTTAATTCGGATACAAATATGTTAGAATTGAACCCGATGGCTGCTTTAAAATCTTTTTCATTAAAACGAGTATTGGTCACCCGATCACTATCTGGAATTTTATAATCGCTATGGGTATTATAAGCACCTCTAGCAATAAATTTAAATTGATCTCCACTTGTTTTTATTCCTACTGAAGTATTACTTCCCATTGTATTGGAAAATAATTTTTGGGTGATACTTACATTAGTTTTGTTCTCCATAGCAAATTTTTCAGGATTGAAATAAAGAACTCCTCCCAAAGCATCAGAACCATAAAGTAGAGATGCAGGACCTTTAATTACTTCGATACTTTCAATTCCGGCTTCATTCAAGCCAAGTCCGTGATCACTCCCAAATTGTTGATTTTCAAGTCGGACTCCCTGAGTATAGACTAAAACCCGATTACCTGTTAAACCTCTTATCACAGGTTTACCTATTCCTGTTCCTGTAGAAAACTGTTCCACTCCGGGAATAGAAGTTATTCCCTGAATTAAAGTTGCTTCACCATTCTTTTGTAATGATTTAATGCTTTTATATTCAACTTTCATTACATTTTCATTTTGGATCTTGTGAAAAGGACTTGAAACAATCACTTCGTCCATATGGAATACAGATTCGGTCATCTCAATATTGATTTCATTAGTTGCTCCAGGAAAGGTGAAATTTTCTTTTTTTGTTTGAAAACCCATAAAGCTAAAAACAAGCTGATGTTCTCCGTTTGGAATCTTATCCAATGAAAAACTACCATCTTCATCAGATGTGGTTCCTAAATGTAATTGTTCAATATATATTTGAACACCAAAAAGTGTTTCATTGTTTTGATCGGTTACAATACCCGAAATTTTATTTTGTGAAAATATAAAGGATGTATATCCTAGAAATATAATATAAATTAACTTCTTCATTTTTAATGATCTAATGATTTAAAATGTAATAAAAATCTATAAAAACAGGAAGCTAGGAGGACCTCTGATTAAAAATGAATTTGGTTCTAATGAATTTAAAAAAGAAGTTAAAAATACCGGTTTTTGAGAATGATACTCCGGTACAAAAAATACAAAATTAAAACTGCTTTTTTGGTAATTTGTTTGAGATAAATAATGAAATACAGAACAGTTTATATGCTCATTATGAAAATGATGCTCATTTGTTGCTGTACAGTAATTATGATCATGTCTGTGCAGAGAATGGACAAAACTTATACTTATTGGAAGAAGAATACTTAGCAATAAGGAATAAGAAAAAATTATATGTGATAATTTGTTTTTCACTGCAAGAACAAAAATAAGTATAAAAAAAAGATTGCTCTCAATAAATCAGTTTTTAATTTTTATTCTTTTTTTAGTTGGATCGCTTTTCCTTTTTGTTTAAAATTAGATCGCTTATAATGTGCTATAAAATCATATCCGTCTTTATTTACAGAAGTGATCTTTACATGAAAAGGCAGGCTATCTAACAGATCTTTTGGATTTTTTTTTACCAGTACATATTCAAAACTATTGATCCACTTAATTTTAAA
>VAPK010224621.1_pt1 | contig 15912 bp, 11 predicted proteins | sample 3395031 | NCBI WGS metagenome assembly VAPK01 (sample SAMN08290443, study PRJNA428436) | hydrothermal vent metagenome | isolation source: Deep-sea hydrothermal vent chimney 1 | place: Pacific Ocean: Juan De Fuca Ridge
AAATATTATCCCAAACCCTCTATTTATCTGTGACTATTGTTAAACAATTGTTAAGTTTTAACCTTTATAATTTGTTTAATTAACATATTTTTTAGATTTTTGACCCTTATTAATTCAAATAATTAAATAATGAAAACAAAGTTAAGTGGAATTATGACGCTTTTACTAGCGTTTGTAGTGCAATTTACTTTTGCACAAGAAAGGACTATCACTGGTACCGTTTCCGATGAGACAGGAGCATTACCGGGTGTTAGTGTATTAATTGAAGGTACCACTATGGGTGCCGAAACTGATTTTGACGGTAATTATACCATTATGGCTACTGAAGGAAATAACCTTCGTTTTAGTTTTGTGGGTATGACTACGGTTGTAAGAACAGTTGGAGCCAATGACGTGATCAACGTTACTATGGTGTCGGCTGACAATACTTTAGATGAAGTTGTTGTAACTGCATTGGGTATTAAAAGAGAGAAGAAATCATTAGGTTACTCTACTCAGGAAGTAAAGGGAGACGCAGTAAATACTGTAAAAGATCCTAACTTCGTAAACTCTTTATCTGGTAAAGTTGCCGGTATTGATGTTAAAAGTAGTGGTACCATGGGTGGTTCAACCAACGTAGTAATTCGTGGTTATTCTTCTTTATATGGTTCAAACCAAGCTTTATTTGTTGTTGATGGTGTCCCTATTAGCAATGCCAATACAAATGGCGGTAATCAAACTACTGGTAGAGGTGGTTATGATTTTGGTAATGGAGCAGCAGATATCAACCCAGATGACATTGAGTCTATCAACGTATTAAAAGGTGGTGCTGCAACAGCATTATACGGATCTAGAGCGGCTAATGGTGTAATTGTAATTACAACCAAAAAAGGAAAAGAAAGAGCTAATCAAGGTATTGGTGTTACTGTAAACTCTTCTGTTACTTTTAATAAATACAATGCTGATACATTTGCAACCTACCAAAAAGAATATGGTGCAGGTTATTATGACGGATGGCACCCAGGAGGTTTTTATTATGAAGACCAGGATGGTGATGGTATAGAAGATGCATATGCACTTTCTGACTGGGATGGTTCTTTTGGAATCACACCTTTTGACGAGAACTTAATGGTGTATCAATGGGATTCATTCTTCCCTCAGTTAACTGAAACTTATGGGAAAAAATCTCCTTGGGTCGCTGGTAAAAATGATCCAAGTTCTGTATTTGAAACTGGATCTACATTATTTAATAGTGTTGCTTTAGATGGAGCTAATGAAAACGGTACTTTCAGATTAGGTTATACCAATATGAATCAATCAGGTATCATGCCTAATAGTAAAGTGGTAAGAGATAACGTTGATTTTGCTGCAACTTATAAACTTACGGATAAATTGACCGTATCAGCAAACGCTAATTACATAAAAACAAAAGGAAAAGGTCGTTTTGGAACTGGTTATGATTCTCAAAACTTTATGCAAACATCCAAGCAATGGTGGCAAACCAATGTAGATGTACAAGAACAAAAGGATGCTTATTTTGCGACTCGTGATAACATCACCTGGAATACTTCCTATATCAACCATGATTTGCACCCAATTTATCATGATAATGTTTACTGGATGCGTTATGAAAGTTATGAAACCGATAGGAGAGATCGTATCATGGGTAATGTTGCTCTAGATTACCAGATCAATGACTGGTTAAGTGTTTATGGTAGAGTTACTTTAGATAATTATTCTGAAGTGCAGGAAGAACGCATCAACAATGGTAGTACCAATGTTGCTATGTACAGTATTCGTAACAGATCATTTAATGAAAATAACTTTGACTTAATGCTTCGATTCAACAAAGACCTCAGTGAAAATATTAGCTTGAACGCAGTTTTAGGTACCAATATCATGAGACAAACTTATTCAAGCATGTATTCAGCTACTAACGGTGGTTTAAATGTTGATCGTTTATTTGCATTGAGTAATTCTAAAAACCCTATCAATGCTCCAAGTCAATACGACTATTTAAAAGGTATTGATGGCTATTATGCAAACGCATCTTTAGGCTTTTACAACATGTTATTTGTAGAGGGATCCTATAGAATGGATATAGCTTCTACCCTACCAACAAATGATAACAAATATGATTATTACGGTGGATCTGTAAGTTTCTTATTCTCAGAATTAATTGATGCTAACTGGTTATCACTTGGTAAACTAAGAGGTGGTTATGCAAAAACGGGTAATGCTGCCAATCCTTTGATTTTATACAACACTTATGAATTAGGAACACCAGTTGGTGGGCAGGCATCTGCTAGCTTACCTTCTACAAATAACAACTCTCAACTTAAAAATGAAGAATCAAATGAATTGGAATTTGGGTTGGAGATGTCTATGTTCAAAAATCGTTTAGGATTTGATATTTCTGTTTATGATAAAACTTCTACAGATCTTCTTACCAGAGTTACAGTTACTCCTGCTACAGGATATAGCGGACAATGGTTGAATGCTGGTGAAATTCAAAACAAAGGTATAGAAGCCGCTGTTTGGGGTATTCCTGTAAAAACAGATAATTTTGAATGGAGAGTTGATGTGAACTGGGCTAAGAATGAAAGTGAAGTTATTTCATTGGCTTCTGGATTGAAAAATTTACAGTTAGCAAGTATGCAGGGAGGTGTTTCTATCAACGCAACTGTTGGTGAGCCTTATGGTATGATTAGAGGTACCAATTATGTTTTCCATGAAAATGGAGGAAGAATTGTTGGAGATAATGGTGCTTATGTTAAATCTGCAAGCCATGATGAGAATTTAGGTACTTTCCAACCAGACTGGAAAGGAGGTATCAATAACCGTATTGCTTATAAAGGTTTATCATTCAGTTTTTTAATTGATATGCAAAAAGGTGGTAGCGTTTTCTCTTTAGATACGTGGTACGGAATGGGTACAGGACTTTATCCTGAAACAGCTGGATTAAATGAATTAGGAAATCCTAAAAGAACTCCTGTTGCTGATGGTGGTGGTATTTTGTTAGACGGTGTTGATGCAGCTGGAAATCCAAATACAACCAGAGCAAGAATGGATTATTTTGCAAATGCATTAGGATGGTCTAAAGCAGTAAATGCACAACATGTTTATGATGCTGGCTATATCAAATTAAGAGAAGTTTCTCTTGCTTACACATTGCCTTCGCATTTATTCAAAAAGAATATGATTCAGGCAATGACCTTTTCTTTAATAGGTAGAAATCTATGGATCATTGATAAATCCTTACCTTACGGAGATCCTGAGGCAGGTTTGAGTTCAGGTAATGTACAAGGTTATCAATCAGGTGCATATCCAACTACAAAAGATTATGGATTTAGTGTTAAATTACAATTTTAAAAAAGAGATACGATGAAAAAAATATTTTTAATAACCTTATTGATAAGTATCACATTTTCATGTGAGGACTTTGATGGATGGAATGTGGATACTAAAAATCCAAGTACTGTTCCTGGCAGCTATTTGTTTACAAGTGCAGAAAAGGCAATGTTTGACCAAATGACAAGCACAGATGTAAATAGTAATATTTTTAAAATGTTTGCACAAAACTGGACAGAAACTCAATATACCGATGAAGCAAATTATGATATCAGAGGTAGAGATATAGGTGGTAACTTTTCTAGTACTATTTACAGAAATGTATTGAATGATTTGCAGGAAGCATCTAAAATTATTAGTGCAAATGAATTTTTAGATGCAACTACCAAAGCTAATTCTTTGGCAATCATTGAAATTTTCAGTATTTACACTTGGCATGTATTGGTAGATACATATGGTGATATTCCTTATTCTGAAGCATTGGTAGGAGTTGATAACTTATTACCCGCTTATGATGATGATGCAGCTATTTACACATCTCTTTTCAGTAGACTTGACATCGCTTTAGCTATGTTAAAACCAGGTGAATCTCTAGGTGGAGCTGACCTTATTTACAATGGTAGTATTGATCAGTGGACCAAATTTGGTAACTCTTTAAAGTTGAAAATGGCAGTTCGTACTGCTGATTTTGATCAGGCAAGATCAACGCAACTTGCAGGAGAAGCAATGAATAATATATTCACTTCTTCCTCTGATAATGCTTCTTTTCCTTATGAAGCAAATCCACCAAACAACAACCCTATTTGGGGAAGTTTAGTTCAATCAGGTCGTAATGACTTTGTACTTGCAAGTACATTTGTTGACTTAATTGTTCCATTAAATGACCCAAGAGCTGCCATTTACATGGATGATAACCTAGAAGATGGATACAAAGGGGCAACCTATGGAGCAGGTAGTTCTTATGTTGACTATACTCACGCAGGAGAACTTTGGCATACGCCAGATTTTGAAGCAGTTATCATGAGTTATTCTGAAGTTAATTTCTTAATGGCAGAAGCAATAGAAAGAGGTTTAGTTAGTGGTGATGCACAGGGTTATTATGATGCTGCTATTTATGCAAGTATGGCCTACTGGGGTATTGGAGTTGTTGAAGCTACAGCATATATTGCTCAGGCTGGAGTTACATATGATGCTGCTAACTGGAAAAAATCAATTGGAGAGCAAAAATACCTTTCTCTTTATGGTAGAGGATTTGAATCATGGAGTTCTTGGAGAATGTTAGATTTTCCAAATACGATGCAAAGACCTGACGTTTCTCAGGAGCCGGTACCAAGACGTTATTTATATGGTAACAGTGATACGGATATCAACGGAGATAACTATGATGCTGCAAGTGCTGCTATGGGTGGTGACTTGAAAACATCTAGAGTTTTCTGGGATATCAAAGGACAAGGAAACTAAAATTTAATATATAATTTAGATTAGACACTTTTTATATGTTATTATCCTGAACTCATTTCAGGATCAGAACCATCCCGGTTTATCGGGATGGTTTTTTTTATACTTACTAATCATAAACTTCTCTTAAAATTATATTCCTCAATTGTTTTAACTTCATTTATTACTTGAATAACAGCAGTTAAAATTTTTAGGTAGCGATACACTATTTACCTAAACATATTTATAATTTAGATTAGAAACTAATTTATATTATTATCCTACACCGATAATTCTAGGGGTTATTTCAGGGTCAAATATCATTCTATAATTATTGGATCGTATTTTTATGGCGTATTTTTATCTAAATATTGATTTTTTATTTTTAAATCCTTTTATCTTTGCAAAATGGAAAATAACCAAACATTCATTTTCGGTATTCGGGCTATTATTGAAGCAATCAATGCTAATAAAGATTTTGAAAAAATCTATCTTCAAAAAGAACTACAGGGAGACTTATTTAAAGAGTTAAAATTCTTGATCAGAAAAAAAAATATTTCTTCGAGTTTTGTCCCGATTGAAAAATTAAACAATCTCTCTAAAAATCAAAACCACCAGGGTGCAGTAGCAAAAATATCCTCTATCCATTTTGTAGATTTGGATGAAGTTATTGAAAAAATAATGGAGAATCCTCAAGACAATAAAGCACCCCTATTCCTACTACTTGATCAAATAAGTGATGTTAGAAATCTTGGAGCGATTATTCGTACGGCAGAATGTACCGGTGTGGATGCCATTGTAATTCCAACCCATGGAAGTGCTCCTATCAACGCAGATGCTATAAAAACATCTGCCGGTGCTGCTTTTAAACTACCTATCTGTAAAGTTGACCATATATTAGACGCTGTCTATCAGTTGCAAGCAATAGATATACAGATCGTTTCTATAACAGAAAAAACAAATGACTCATTATTTGACATTGAATTAACAAAACCAACTGCAATAGTCATGGGCTCTGAACACAAAGGAATTTCCAACGCCGTTCTTAAAATATCCAATGCCAAGGGTAAAATACCACTTTTAGGTTCTATTGAATCACTAAATGTATCTGTTGCCTGTGGTGTTGCTCTTTATGAAGTTGTAAGACAGAATCTACTGGTTGATAGTTGATGGTTTTTGGTTTTTGGTTTTTGGTTTTTGGTTTTTGGTTTTTGCAAAAAAATAATCTCTTTGTGAAACTCAGTGATTTCTTTGCGAAACTTTGCGTGATAGTATTTGGTTGTTGGTATTTGGTTGTTAGGTTGTTCACTCATCAATAAGGTTGACACTAAGTTTAATATTTTAAACTTTCTATTAATAACATATTTTAGCTTTTAACTTATGGTTTTAGCTTTTAAAAATGATCTCTTTGCGAAACCTTTACGTGATAACTCAAATGGTGATATGGTTAATGGTTTATTGATGTATTTTTAACAACAATTCGCTTAAATCTTAAAGCCTATTTTCTATTGCAATAGTTCATCTTCTTCATTCTTTAAATTACCATTTTCATCAAACATTTCATCAAAATCCGTTGGTTGATAATCTTCTTCTTCCCAGTCATATTTAAACTTTTGTAGACCAGAATTTCTATAAAAAAATGCTAAAAATAAACCAATAATAAATCCGGATAAATGTCCTTCCCAAGAAACCTCTTCTTTCATAGGTAACACATACCAAATCATACTTCCGTAAAGAAATATAACAGCTAAAGCTACAGCAATCAATCTTGTATTTTTTCGAAATACTCCACTAAAAAACAAAAAACTAAACAATAAGTAAATGATACCACTTGCACCAATATGAAAAGATTTTCGGGCAATCACCCATGTGAAGAGACCGGTTGCTAAAGTTCCATATATAAATATTTTTCCTGCAATATTTCTATAAAAATACATTAGACTAAACATCAGTACAAATAAAGGTATTGTATTGTGATACAAGTGTTTGATGTCACCATGAATAAATGGAGCAAAAATAATCCCTCTTAAGCCTTTTACACTTCTCGGATAAATTCCATACTTATTAAAATTAAACCCAAATTTTAGTTCAAACCAAAAAACAATCCATAAAAACAAAACAAAATACAGTGGTATTGCCAGTGTAATTGTAGAGAATTTAAAATGTTTTTGTTCATTCATTTACTTAGAAATAAAATACTAAATTACAACTTTTAACTATTAAAAGATTCCTATTTTCACGGGAAAGCCATACAATAAAGGAAGTTTCAATTTTCTCTTTCAATTTTTCATTATTTACTTTACTTTTACAAAATGAATGAACCATTAGCCGAAAGGATCCGACCAAAAAATCTGGATGATTATATTAGTCAGCAACATTTAATTGGTAAAAATGGTGCACTAACACATCATATCAAACAGGGTATTATTCCCTCCCTGATCTTATGGGGACCTCCAGGCATTGGAAAAACGACTTTAGCAAATATTATTGCCCGTGAATCAGGCAGACCATTCTATTCACTTAGTGCCATAAATTCAGGAGTGAAAGATGTAAGAGAAGTGATTAATAAAGCCAAAAACAGCGGAGGGTTATTTACTTCTAAAAATCCAATTTTGTTTATTGATGAAATTCATCGGTTTAGTAAATCACAACAGGATTCACTACTTGGAGCTGTTGAAAAAGGCTGGATCACATTGATTGGTGCCACAACAGAAAACCCTAGTTTTGAAGTGATTCCTGCCCTACTCTCTCGCTGTCAGGTTTATATCCTAAATGCTTTCGATAAAGAAGATCTGATTTCTTTATTACATATGGCAATGCAAAAAGATGACTATGTTTCTAAAAAAAACATAGAACTTGTTGAAACGGATGCATTGCTGCAATTATCCAGTGGTGATGCTAGGAAATTATTAAATATTTTTGAGTTAATTGTCAATTCAGAAGAGGAACCCATAAAAATCACCAATGATCTTGTGCTCCAAAAAGTGCAAAAGAATATTGTACGGTACGATAAAACCGGAGAGCAACATTATGATATTATTTCGGCAATAATCAAATCCATCCGCGGAAGCGACCCAAATGCAGCAGTTTACTGGCTTGCAAGAATGATTGAAGGTGGAGAGGATGTTAAATTTATCGCAAGAAGATTATTAATTCTGGCATCAGAAGACATAGGTAATGCAAACCCAACTGCTTTGATCATGGCTAATAACACTTTTCAGGCCGTATCTGTTATTGGTTATCCCGAGTCAAGAATTATTTTAAGTCAGTGTGTTATTTATTTGGCTAATTCTGCCAAAAGTAATGCGTCCTACCAAGCAATTGGAGATGCACAGCAACTGGTAAAACAAACCGGAGATCTTAGTGTTCCACTACATTTAAGAAATGCTCCAACCAAATTAATGAAAGATCTGGATTACGGAAAAGATTATAAATATGCACACAATTACGAAGGTAATTTTGCTGAGCAGGAGTTTTTACCTGATGAGATAAAAAACACTGTATTCTATAAACCGGGAAACAATGCCAGAGAAAATAGCTTTAGAGAGTTTCTAAAAAAACGATGGAAAGACAAATACGGGTACTAAACTAATTTAAAATTTAATTTTCAACTTCAAAAACGACCACTTCAATTTCACCATTTCGATTGATATCGACTTTTAAATTACCTGCATCATCAATATAACCAGTAGTTTCTTCAAAATTGCCTTCTTCATTTTTCCATTTAACACGATATACATTCGGTAAAGATGTTTTGGAAAATGAGCCTATCATTTCTCCATTTTTATAATTCTTGCTATTAGAACTCTTTACATACGCAACCAACTTATTATTTTGATCAATCAGCATAAATGATATGTTCTTATTTTTATATGATTTTGCAATTGAATTTTGAGGTTCTATGGTAACAGCTTCTTTTGGCTTTTCAGGTACCACAGGTTTTGCCGGAGTTAGAGCAACCACAGGAACACTTTCTACAACAGGAGTAGTAACTTGCGGCTCTGTATCTTTTACAGGATCAATAGTTTGAACAACAGAAGATGCTTTTACAGACAAACTAGAATCATAGGAATAATTCAATTCCTTAATGGATACAAATGCATTTCTAAGTGCTTCATGAAAAGATGGTTTGTATTCTTTTATCTTGCTCTTTCCAATATCTGAGGTATAAACAACTTTGTTATAACAATCGATCAGATCCACCGAAAGCTTTGTTGTAAACATGTTTGATACATTATTCAGTTTTGCTGTCACTGCCAAACATGGATTGTTAATCACCTCAGAAGGAAATGATTCTCTTTTATTTAAGGTTTGAAATCCATACTTTTTAAATAGGAATTCGGTTAAGGAATTCAATTGATATTTGTCAACCTCTATAAAATTATCAAATTTATCAGGTACAATTACATATTTATACGCATTAAGGCTATTTTGAGCAAATGAAAAAGTTAAAAATAAAACGAAAACAATTAATGTAAAAATATTTTTATTCATCAGTTCTTATTTAAACATTAGTAAAACATAAAATTCATTCCAAATTGAGCAGATTGATAATTACTATCTTTCCACTTAGGCAAAGCTAATAAATTATCGGCAGTAACATAAAAATTAAAGCTCTTATAATGGGTGGAAATGCCCAGCCCAATATTTTTTGCTGAAAATTTACTGTAGGTATAAGTGAATTTAGCTGATAAATATTTATTTATATCCCTGCTAATAAAAGGTGTAACTGCCCAGATCATTCTATTTGGATGAAATGCCACATAAGTTTGTAATCCAAATTCTGTTGTCAATGCATCATTTACAGGAGTAACATAATAGGAATTTCTATAAACCGAATTATATTTTTCATTACTGGTTCTTGTAATTTGATATTTTGCTGACGCATTGAATTTTGGAGCATGATTAGTAACATAACTTGTTTGAAGCGTATCTACCGGTATATATCCCTTAAAATTGTCAGGATCCATATAAGAATCCAATTTGTCATTCCAATAATTGAATTCATCTCCTTCGGTAGGATCAAAATATTCCTGATCTGCTAATTTAAAATCCGTTTTAATTTCATATTTCACGACTTCATTGCTATAATTTATAAAATCAAGATCTAAAACACTTGCCGTTAAAATCACTTCCTTGGAGGCATGATATGTCAATCCAAGATCAAACCCTACCCCAATATTTCCATTCATAAAGAATAATCCTTTTATTACCTGCGAAGTTTCATCAAGTATATTATCCCCATCCGGATTGATCAGCCCGGAAGAACGAAATGCAATATCCATATTATTAAAGTTATGATTATTAAAAATCGTTCCTTTGCTCAGATTATAATCCCCAAAGTTGTTTGTAAAGTCAATATTTAAAGCACCAGATAAAAGTTTAAAACGTGCTCCAAGTGTTAAATTATCATTTATTTTCTTAGAAATTCCCACATGGAATACTCCAAGTATTTCACCGGCAAAACTTAATTGATTAAGATTAAACTTATCTCCATATTCCGGTTTTCCATCTTCCTTTTGATCATTCCCATTAAAATATAAATCTGCGGGTTCTTCTGGGTACAAAGAAAACCCTTCTGTTTTTTGCTGGATTCCAAAACTTAAATAATACTTTTCATTCCTCAATCTAAAACCTGCATTAAAAATCTCTATTTGCTGATTAATCAAAAAATAATCATCACTATTCAAATTTTGATTATATATATTTCTTAAAACTTCTGTATTAGAATCAGTATCAGAAAAAAGATTATTATAAGTAATCCCTTTGTTTGTCGCCCCTGCCTGCACATAGATATTTGACAAAAAAGGAACTCCGAAATGCTGGACATAACTAACTTCAGCACCAGGGTTTAACAATAAAGTCTGGGGCAATTGGTTAAAATCATATAAGATTTGGTTATTTTGACTGAACAAGTTACCAGTGATCAAAACGATCCATATATATAAAAAATACTTATTAATCATGAGGGAGAACTATAGCAATTTTTCTTTTTCGAGATAAATATACACATTATTTGAAAACAAATAAAAATTCAGATTACAAATAGTTCTTTATCTGGCTTAATTCTGAAACAGTTATCACTTTTTCAGTAGCAATTTCACCATTAAATTCACAAAAAATAGTATGCATTCCCACATTTTTTGCACCCAAAATATCTGCCTCAAAATTATCTCCTATCATGATACTTTCTTTTGGGTTTGCTGCTGATTTTTCAAGTGCATAACGAAATATTTTAGGATTTGGTTTTTTTACGCCGACCTCCTCGGAAGTAATGATCTTATCAAAAAAAGGAAGGAGCTCAGAATTTTTCATTTTTTTATATTGTACCTCCTCAAAACCATTGGTGATGATATGCATTTGATATTTAGGTTTTAGATATTGTAAAATATCAATTGCACCAGCAAAAAGAGCATTATGATTTGGTAGAAAATCAATATATTCTTTGGCAAGTATATGGATCAAGCTATCGGAAATATCGTAATTCAGATCCTTAAAAGTTTCAATTAATCTGCCGTAACGTAAATCTTCTTTGGATACTTTATCTTCTCTGTATAATTTCCAGTATTTATGGTTGATTGGTTTATATTTTAATATGAAATCAATAAAATCCACTCCTACTGAATTCTTTTTAAATATCAATTCAAATGTTTTCTCTGAATTAGATTCAAAATCCCATAAGGTATGATCGAGATCAAAAAAAATATGTTTTATGCTCATCATTATTTATCTTCTTATTATTTATTAGTATCCTGCTTTAAAAACCATATAAAAGTGACCAAAGATAATCCCCCCGACAACCACATTAGAAATGAGGTTACCAGAGCAGCACCTATCAACCCGTATTCTTTAATAAATACATAGCTCAATACAATATTCAGAAACAATATCAATAAAGAGTTAAATACATTTATTTTAGCCCATCCAATTGCTGAGATTATATTACCTAATGGAATCCTAAGGAGAATTGCTCCAACAACTCCAAATGTAAAAATGCTTATTAAATGATCATCATTTATATAATCTCTTCCAAATATAGCCAATAATTGATTTGAAAATAAAGGAATTAGAATTAATATCACTAAACTAACAATTCCGAATACCTTCAAATAATTGATATAATAACTTTTGATGTAATTTTTATTTTTTTCTGACTTAGATACAATTTTAACAAAATTTGTTTTTATTACAGCGACAGATAAAAAAAGTATACTAAATGGAATAATATTAGAAATTTTATACTGGGCAATTTCTTGTTTATCAATAATCATATTGGCAATTAAAAGAATATCTACAGCATATAAAAGTTGGGATAACAATCCAGCCAGTGATGTAAAAAAACCATATTTGAGAATTTCATTTAAGTTAATCTCTGAAAAATTGTCATTTCTACTAATTATTAGTTTTAGTTTCATCAAATAAAACAAAGACACCAAAAATGGAACCAATGATAAACTTACTACATAACCAATTGCATTAAAATTAAAGGTGAAAAAATAACTAACAAATACGATTGCTATAGAATTTACAATAGTAATTTGAGAATATAGATTATTTAGGTGAATAAGCCTGCTGTAAATTCTAATCATCTCATACATAAACAAACTGACTAATTGTATGCTTAAAATGATTAGGTAAATCTTGGAATCCTTTAAATTAAATGTAATCAATGGAGATAAAACAACAACTAAAAAAATAAACAGAAATGAATAAAAAACCCCTTTTTTAAAAGTATAAGTAAACAGTTCTTTTTTTGCTTTTTGAGATTTCTCCAGTGAACCAAATCTTAACAAAGATTGATGAATTCCAAATCCAATAAAAGGAAAAAGAAAAACAAGTGAAGTATTCGCATATACAACCAACCCATAAGTTTCCTTCGTTAGAAAATGTGTTGAAATTAATACAAGTAAAAAGCCTGCAGTTTTCTCAACAATAGCAGAAAAAATGACAGACAAACCCTTCATTTTATAAAAATCAAGTATGTGATTCTTTAAATTCAAACTACTAATTTAAATTTATTAACTATTTCTAATATAGTGAGTACAGCGGATTTCTCATTGATGTCTCCAAATTCAAATACCATCTTTAGATCTTTAAACAATTCGTTGTTTGTACGAAATAGTTCTATTTTTTCTCTAAAATTTCTACTGAAAAATACACGATTCTTCGAGTTAGATTCTAGCCAATAATCTTCAGGCGTCATTGATAATTTATTTCTTTGTTTTGTAAAAATAAAATATTCTTTTTTAATCTTATTTGTATACCTACTTAACTTTGTTTTAAACTTGGCATCCGGTTTGAATCCGGTTTTCTCCCATTTATACTTTGTAATATTTACATGCTTTTTACTTAGCCATTCTAAATATATTTGATCTTTTTTTAATTCTGGAGAAACTGACAAAGCTGTAATCAAAAAATCCTCATCTAAAAAAGGAGAAGCTAAATAAGTATGGTGAGATTGCACAACATAAGAACCAAAATTCGTAACATTAAAAACTCTTTGATACAATTTAAATACCTCTTCGTTTTTATATTCATTTTCTAAACTTGCATGATTCATTGATTTATCAATAAACTTATTGGAAATTCTATTTGAATAATAATCAGGAAGCCCTTTTTTTGTTAAGAACCCACCTAAAACACCGTCACCGGCAAGACCTGTATGAATGAGTCCATGTGTATCTAAATCAACTTTCTTAAGTGCCCAATTTAAATGTGCAGCACTTAAATAAAACTGTAAACCATTATTTATTTCAACATTTTCAACCAGATCCTGTAAATAATTGCCCCCATCTAATGCAATAAACTCATAATTTAAATCTAAATCTTTTGATATTCTTCTTGCAATGATCTCATCTAAATAGCCACTTTGAGAAAAGCAAAAACTATCTGCCGTAAAACCCAACTCATTTGCAAGCATGATATTAAATCTTGAATCTAATCCTCCGCTTAGTGTTGCCAAATGATTATAGTTGTATTCTTTATCCTTGTTATATTCCAGAAAAACAGCCATTTTAAATCGATCCTCCAACTGATTGATTGCCTCATTCTTATTGGTTAATGAATATACTACATTATTAAAATCAAAATACTTGTTTACAAATACTCTTTTATCACCCATCCACAAGTAAAAACCAGCATTCAATTTTTTTACCCCTTCTATCAAAGTTTGATCTTCTATCATCCCTCCATAAGTCAACATATTGTAACAAGCGGCAATATTCAAATAGCTTTTCTCTTTAAAATATTTCCTGAACTTCACTATATTTTTAATAGTGGAAGAAATAATCACAGATTGTTGAACTTCATAATAAAAAACCTGCTTAGATGCAACTTTATCATTAAAAAAAAACAATTCTTCCTTTCTTTTATCGAAAACAAAGCCATTAAAACTTCCTTTTAAATCCTTTGGTAGATTTTCTTTTCTTTTATTAAAAAAGTATTTCAACAAATAAAACAAGTCTGAAATGGCATAGTTATTTTTGAGAGTTGATAGATTTAAAATAACACCATCAAGACCGATTATATAATGAGCATCTTCCTCAAATATTTTATCCCTTTGAAACTTGGGAAAAGAATTATACCCAAAAAAATAATGGATACCCTGATTTGACTTGAATTTTTTTTCAAACTGAAAATCAAATTTCAAATCAGTACTATAATTTTTTACTATGGTAAATCCAAAATCACTCAAAATTTATAGCTTTTCTGTAAAGGTTCAAATATTGCTTCCCAATATTTTCATAACTATATTTTATTTTTGCTGCTGTAGATATTTTCTCTCCATCATATTTAGATAAATTATCAAGTAACTGTTTTATAGCTGTTAGTAATTCATTCTCATTTTGTGCTTCAACCAAAATTCCGTTTTTTTTCGAAATCATTTCTTTAATTCCACCAACATCAGTTGCTATAACAGGAATTCCACTAACAAGTGATTCTGATATAACACATGGTGAATTTTCATAATTACTAAACATTAAAAACAAATGACTAGATTGCATGGCTTCTGCTATTTTTTCTGATGGTTTTTGATTTTGAAAATTAAAAAATGTCTTTCCCAGTTTTACTTCATTTGCATACTCTCTTATTTTTCCCACATCACCATCCCCAATAACATGAAAAACAAAATCTGTTCGAATATTAGATAATTTCTTGATAACATTGATAATGCCCTTTATATTCTTATGCCTATCAACCAATGTAGAAACATGTAATATATTAATCTTTTTAGAATTTCTATTTTTGTTCAATTGAAATATTTTCGTATTGACAACATTTGGAATAACAACAAACTTTCCATAAATACCATATTTTACCATTGCATTTTTGAGGTCATCTGAAACCGGACAAATATAGTCTGCCCTTTTCGTGATTTTTTTTACAAAATACTTTTCAATAAAATTGTGATTTAAAGAATTTGAATCTAAAAATACGGTACTGTGTTCTGTAATAATAAAAGGAATATTAAATTTATTATTAAGGTATACAGCAAAAAATCCTGCTGGTAAAACAACATTTAAATGAACCAAATCAATAGATTTTAACTCTTTTAAAACCTGAGTATATCCCTTTATAAATGCTTTATGTTGTTTTTGTCTTTTTGAATAAGAAGATAGAATTGAGTTTGAATTTACTCTTTTATAATACACTATAACCTCATACACTCCTTCATTATAAACTTTTGTAATCTTTACCGTATCCTGCTGATCCTTTCCCTGTACATGGAGTACAGCAACATTACAGTAAAGAGAAACCGCCCTTGCATGTTGTTGAATAAAATTTCCATTTTGACCTGAAATCTCATTAGGATACCAGGAACTTAAAAACAAAACAGATAATTTATTCATTCTTGTAAATAGTTTTTATTCTAATTTGATACTTTGATAAATGCCTAAAATATGCTTTTTTTCTTCTTGTACCAACCATATTCCTCTTCCTCTGCCCCAAAACTTCTATAAAACCGGGCAACACCTTTAACCATCGATCCTTCAAAATCTAGAATATAGTTTGTATTTTGATATTCTTTTATCAATTCATTGATTAAAAAAGTTGGAATATTTTCCCATTTTGCTTCCACTGATGCGACCGGTAATAGATAGGTAATTCTAAAATTATCTTTTAACCAAACCAGCCCTGCAAGTA
>VAPK010914285.1_pt1 | contig 15911 bp, 6 predicted proteins | sample 3395031 | NCBI WGS metagenome assembly VAPK01 (sample SAMN08290443, study PRJNA428436) | hydrothermal vent metagenome | isolation source: Deep-sea hydrothermal vent chimney 1 | place: Pacific Ocean: Juan De Fuca Ridge
GAAAAATTCTATTATGAAAAGAAGAAAGAAGAGAAGAAAATCTAGGGGGAAAAGTTTGAGGAAAGTTAAAAAGTAGAACGGAAGGATGGTCTGAAAATTTGGATATAGTTTGCATAAAAATTTAGAAAGGACTAGAAATGTCTTAAGACAAGGACTATTCTAACTATAAATCTTTAAAAATTTAGACTAAAGGGATTTTTAATTTAGTCAATTTAGTTATTTAAAACATATGGCTGTCAAATGTCTCAACTCTCCATGAATATATTCGTGCATGAATATATAATTTATTTCTAACTCAGATAATTAATATTAGCGTTAATATTAATGGAGATTTGAAATGTTTGATAAAAGATTAAATAAAGTTGTAAACTTTCTGAAAAAGAATTCCAATAATGGTTTAAGTATTACTGAGCTTGTTAAAGTTTCTAAGTTGTCACGTCATGTGATTTTAATTGCACTCGCAAAACTTGAAGGTGCAAATAGGGTGCATATAAGAGAAGTGGGAATGGCTAAAATTTATTTTTTAAAAGAGGAGGTGTGTTATTTTTCGCGGAGATGACAATCAAGAAATATAAAACCTTGTTGAGGATTTGTTTGATAATTTTGTGTAGTTTAAATTATAGAGTGAGAGGATGAGATGAAAAGATAAATGAATAGTTTAGAGAGGGTATGAGTATAGGATTTTGGGATGGGAGTGTTAATAAAAATATTGAGGTTATTGTTAATAATTTCATTGTTTCGTATAAAATTGTAACTGAAAGAAAAAAATGAAGTTAAAAGAATATAAAATGATTTTTGTAGGAATTTTTTTAGTTGTGACTTTTATAATTATTTCTGCTAGTAGTTTTGTTGACAATTCTCAAGGAAATTTTGGTAATGGGATTTATTACAACGCAGAATTTAATGATTCTACTGTCATGTTAAAATATTGGAATGAGAGTGAACAAGAATTGCCCAATAATCATGGAGTTGATTCTTTTGGTATAAATATGACTGGTAATGTTTTGTTAATGCATATGAACGAAGCGAGCGGAGCAATAATCGATTCTTCTGGGAACGGGGACAATGGAACACAATTAGGAGGGGTAACTTATGATTTTAGTGGGAAATTGAATTCTGCGATGAATTTTGATGGAGTTGATGATTATATTGAAGTGAATAGTGTTACAAATAAAAATACACTTGATGGAGCAAATACTATTATGGGATGGATTAAGTTGAATGACTGGACAGGTTCTAAAACATTATTTAGTGCACATAATCTTTCAAGTGATAGTTCGGATAGAAGATATCTTGTTATTGATTTTTCTAGTGCAACCCAACAATTTAGAGTGGTAACAAGCAAATCAACTCCTGGCAGTAATACAGTAGCATCACTTGGTACATATACTGGCGATTCAGACTGGCATTATTTAGCTGCTGTTATTGATGCTAATGCAGGGATTACAGCCTTTTATGTAGATGGGATAAATCAAGGAAGCGACACCACAAACAGCTTTAGTTTGTCAACATTAAGTTCTTCTTACATAGGTCAACTTGCGTGGAGTTCTCCAAATATCAGTCCGTTGAACGGCACAATTGACGAAGTTGCGATTTTTAATAGAAGTTTATCCTCTTCTGAAATTTTAAAAATTTATCAAAGACAAAAAGGAAACTATGGCGGAGGAAATTTGGGAAATTATACTTCTCAAATTTTTAATGCTGGTGCGAGTGCTGTTTGGGAAAATATTTCTTGGTTAAGCAATGCAATCGGTGAATTGCCTGATAATGGGGCTACTGAAACAAAATTTGGTTCTGGAAATGCTAATATGACTGGCAATGTGTTGCTGTATCATTTAAACGAAGCGAATGGAGCAATTGTTGATTCTTCTGGGTCTGGGAATAATGGAGCACAATCTGGGGGGGTGAGTTATGGAGTAAGTGGGAAATTAAATACAGCTATTGGTTTTGATGGAACAAATGATTCTATAATATTGCCTACAACTCTTTTAAAATTTGGAACAAGTGATTTTTCTTTTTCGTTTTGGATAAAAAGGGACAGTGTAGGGGTTTATGATAGTCTTATATGGTATGATTCAGGTGAAACAGATGGTGCAGGTGATTGGTGGTTTCGTTTTGAAAACGATAATACTTTAAGATTTTTAGTTGACACAGGTGCGTCTAGTAATTCAGTGCAAACAACTGATGCATATACGAATGATATTTGGTATAATGTTGTTGTTGTTAGGGATAGTGGTTCAACAATAAAAATATATGTTAATGGCAATGAAGCAAAAAGTGCTGTTGACTCTGGATTTAATATTGCTGGAACTACTGTAACAAGTAATTTAGCGAAGGTAGGTTCTGGTTATTTTAATGGAACAATGGATGAATTTTCAATTTGGAACAGAAGTTTGTCAACAACTGAAATTTTAGATATTTACAAAAGAGGGATTGTTAGATTAAATTTAACAGCAAGAAGTTGTGATGATTCAGCTTGTTCTGGAGAAAATTGGGTAGATATTAATGATGCTTCACCTCAAAATTTATCTCTTACAAATAATCAATATTTCCAGTATAAATTTAATTTTGAAACAGATGATTCTTCTTATACTTCTGAATTATATAATGTTTCAATAAATTATAATGTTGCTCCAAGTATTCCTGTTTTAAATTCTCCTGCAAATAATTCTCCTATAAATGTAAGTTTTGCTTTGCTTAATACAACTCTCATAGATATCAATGGGGACAATATGACTGTCTGGTTTTATGGAGATGGTTCTGTAATTAATACTACAAGTGCGAACAATGGTTCTTTAGTAACTTATAACTGGACAGCTCTAAGTGAGAGTTTGCATAATTGGAGTGTTATTGTTAATGACGGAAGTTTGAATACTTCGTCGGATGTTTATTTTTTTAATGTAGATGTAAGTATCCCATCTGTAGTTTTAGTTCACCCAGAAGATAATCAAACTTTTGTTGTGAATGAATCTGTTGCGATTAGTTTGAATATAACTGATGTTAGTTCAATTGATACAATTATTGCAAATGTGACTTTGGAGAATGGTAGTGTTGTTCAAGTTTCTGATTTTTCAAACGGTCTTCAAAGTGATAATTTTGAAAGCAATTCTCTTGGGACTAATTGGGTTAAAACAAATATTACTTCCGGAAATCAGAATTGTATTGTGAATATAAATGAGACAGTTCCTGGGAAGATGTTTATTTCAATTAATGGAACAGGTGGTTCAACAAGTGCTCAGTGTGGGGTTAATAGTGCAAAGAAGGTTGATGGGAATTTTGATGTTAATATTAGTTTTAATTTAACTTCTTTTGAGGACGATACTTTATTTTCATTTAGGTCTAATAGTTTGGATAGTTTTTTGCCTGCAGGGGTGAGAGTTTTTACAGATATAGAGAGAAGAAGTGGTGCGAGTAAATATACATTGGGATATAATAATGGGACTTCGACTGCTCAGCAATCTGTTTCAACTACGGACAGTTATGGAAAGTTTAGAATTAGAAGATTTAATAGCACAGGAACTCCAGTATTTAATTTATATTATTTTAATAATTCTAATTCTAGTTGGGTGAATTTATTGGGAAATATTAGTTTGTCTAATTCTAAGAGAACACAATATATACAAATTAAACCTTCGTCTACTGCATCTAATTATGGTGTGCTAAATGTTACTCTTGATGATTTTTTGTTGAGCTCTGATAATTTTATGTTTGGTTTTTTTAATGCAACTTCTTATGTAGGAAGATATAATCTATCGATTTTTGTGAATGATAGTTTTGGGTTTGTGAATGATAGTGAAAGTAGTTATTTTTTAACAGATGTTTCTAATCATGCTCCGTCACGTCCTTTTTTAACTAATCCAGACCCTGGAGATGTTATTCGAAATGTGATAAGTATTTCTTGGAGCACTGTCTTAGATCAAGAGGGAGATAGTTTGCGATTTAATATAAGTTTGTTAAATAGTGACGGCTCATTTAATTTAAGCATTGTCTCAAATTATGGAAATTCAAGTTCAACTTCTTATTCATGGAATACATCGCTTTTTCCCGAGGGGATATATGGTTTGAAAATTAAGGTTTTTGAGAATGAGACTGCTGAAGGATTATCAGATACTGAAACACTGGCAGGGAACCTTACTATTGATAATAGTGTGCCTGATAATCCTATTTTAAATTATCCTGCAAACAATTCAAATCTTTCTGCGAGTTCTGTTTTGTTGAACGCAACTTTATCTAATCCAGATGGGCGGAGTATGACTGTTTGGTTTTATGGAGATGGGATATTGCTTGATACACTTTCTGGAATTGTCAGTGGTTCTTCGATAACCTATTATTGGACTAGCTTAAGTGAGAGTTTGCATAATTGGAGTGTTGTTGGTTATGATGGGGTATATAATAGTTCAACTGTTAATTCTTTTTTTACTGTTGATAGTGTTGCCTCAGTAGTTAATTTAATGAATCCGACTAATAACAGCGAGGAGTTATCATCAAATACTGTTTTATTCAATTATAATGTAAGTGATGTTACAACAAATATCTCTAATTGTTCGTTGTATGTCAATGGGAATTCTAAGAAAATAAATAGTTCAATTATTGAATCTGCAAATAATTCATTTAGTGTGTATTTATATAAAGGATATTATAATTGGAGTATAAGTTGTTATGATTCTGCTGGTAATTTAGGAATGAGTGATTTGTATTATCTTAATGTGAGTTTGCAGGCTCCAACGGTAAATTTAACTAGTCCTGCTCTAAATTATTCATTAACAAATAATATAATTTTTAATTGTTCTGCAACAGATAATTCTAATTTGGTTAATATTAGTTTGTATGGAAACTGGTCTGGAGGTTGGCATTTAAATGAGACAAAGTCATTAACTGGAACAAGTGATTCTGTGGCATTTAATAAAACTATTTCAGATGGAAATTATGTGTGGAATTGTTTGGCTTATGACAACAGTGGTTTGAGCGATTATTATTTTAATGGCGTTAATAAAACTTTAACTATTGATACCGTCATTCCAAGTGTAATAATTAATTCTCCTGTATTAATTGAAAATGTCAGAAGATTGGAAAAGATTTTGAATGTTACGATTAGTGAGATGGGGAGTATTTGGTATAATTTGAATAATTTAGGAAATGTAAGTTTGTGTTCTGATTGTTTGAATGGCGTTGCGACTTTAAATTTTACAGATTATGGAAATCATAGTGTGATTGTTTATGTAAATGATAGCCTTGGGAATGTAAATAGTAGTTCTTTAAATTTTGTTTTAAATTTGGATAGTGATGGCGATGGGATAATTGATCCGCTGGATAGTGATGATGATAATGATGGAATTGCAGACATGAGTGATAATTTGAATGGAAATTTAAGTAATGTTTTTTCTAATATTGCTGGATTAAATTTAAGTGTTAATGGCTCTTCTGACTTGACTTCTCAATTTAATGGTTTGTTGCATGTTAATTTTAGTGAGGGGAATAAAAGTTTGGTTGAATTTGATTATAATTTTAGCGAGGGGCGGGTTTTGAATTTGGGAGAAGTTATTATTGAGAAGCAAAAGGAAAATTTAACTGGTTCTATATTGGTTAAGGGAGTTAATTTAACTAGGGGGCGAACAAAGAGTGTTTATGTCGATGACTTGAATTCTAGTTTTAGTAGTGTTTGTGTTAAGGACGCTGAGATTGGTTTGATTAGTGAAATTAGCGGGGATTGTTCTGGAACTGGCGAAGTTCGGGTTAGTTGTGATTCGACATTACAATCTGGATTTAATTGCACTGATTTAGGTTCGAGATATAAGATTAGTGGGCTTAGTCATTCAGGAATTATTGAAATTGGAAATGCAAGTGTTGTTGTAGATACAGGAAATGGTGGTTCTTCTGGAGGAGGAAGTAATAATAGAAATACTCAAAAAAATGTAACTAATAATATTTCGAATATTAGCGTTGCTGTTAATGATTTTCAGAAGATTGTTGATAAAAATATTTCCAAAAAGTTATTTGATATTAGAATGGATTTAGAAGATACTTCTATTAGGTCTTCTAAGGATTTGGTTGCGGTTGTGATATATGAGAGTTTTGGCTTGGTCCCAACTCCAGTTAATTTAACCTTTGAGATATTTGATTTAAATGGAAATCTGGTTTATTTAAAAAATGGATTTATTATTGTGACTGTTAAAAAGATTAGAAAATATAATTTTCCTGATTTGGTTTTGAAAAATGGAAGGTATGAATTTGTTTTTACGACGGTGTATAATAAAAATATTAGTGACAAATTTAGAAGTAAGTTCGAGGTTAAGTCTAGGCGTAGTCTTATTACTGGAAATGTTGTTGATTTTGTAAGTGGTAAGGGTGGGTTATGGGGGCTAGTTTTAATTTTAATTTTAATTATATTTTTATTTTTTAAGGTTGTGGGAGATAGAATTCTTATTTGGATGGTTAATGAGAAATTAAGAAACAATTCATTAAAGAAGAAAGAGAGTATGAAAAAGATAAGGGGCAAGATTGGAGGTGCAAGATTAGAAAAAAAGAAATTAGAAGAGAAATTGGATGGATTGGTTAGTAAAAGGAACAGAATTAGATATAGAAGAGATTTATTCAAGAGTAGGGTTTTTAGAGTTTTGAAGAAAAAGAATGCGGGGGAAATATTAAGTAAGAAGAATGAGGAGAATAAGGTATTAAAAAAAAGAGGTTAAAAAGAAAAGAGGTAATTCTAGAAAAGTTTCTCGTCGAGTATCTGTTATTAATAAAGAGGGATTTGATGAGTTTAAGGAGAAGTTGAGACGAATTGGAAAGAAGAGGAAATAATCTTTTTGGTTAATTGTTTTGAAAAAGTATTGATCAATTTCAATAAATAATTTTTACAAGTATGAATATGGATTTCTACGGATTGGTTTTTTCAGAAAATAGTATCCTAGAATTGATGAATTATGGGTAAGAAAAGAATATATTCGTGTTCATTTATATTAATCTTTGTTTTCTAATTTGTTTATGGAAAAGATGCTTGTTGTAGTTATTTTGATTTTTAGTTTGTCTGGTGTTTTTGCTTTTAGTACTTATATTAGTAACCCTGTGAGTTATTTTAATGGGAGTGTCGGCATTGGTACAAGCACCTCTGGAGCGAAGTTGCATATAGCGAGTTCTGATGCTGTTCAGGGAGCATATATAGCAATGACTAATACAACAAGCACATATTCAGGACTTAATATTTATACTACTGGGGATGCAACTCAGAGTGCTTTAAAGGTAGGAAGTAGAATAGCTGGTGCTGGTAATTATCTATCTGGTTTAGTTGTAAATACGAATGGTAAAGTTGGAATTGGAACTGCAAGTCAACTTATGAAATTATCGGTAAGGGTTCCAGCTGATGGGATATCGACTTCTGGTTCAACGCCATTGGGAGGAATTCGTGTTCGGGGTGCAACTTTTTCCAATACAGTGCTTGATATGGGTATTGGAGCAGGGGGTATGGGTAACAATACTTGGATACAGTCCACTGATGCTACTGATTTAAGCCAAAAGTATATTTTGTCACTAAATCCAAATGGAGGTAATGTAGGTATTGGGACTGCTAGTCCTACAAATACTTTTGATGTAAATGGAAAATTTGTTGTAAATGGAACTAGTGGTGATGTTGGTATTGGAGTATCTGACCCTGATGTTAAATTGGAAGTAAAGGGTTCTATTATTGCTGCTGGTGGTTCTCTTACTCGTCCCTCGATTTCAATACGGTCTGACCATCCTTCCGTAGATGCAGTTGCAGGTATTTATACAGATTATGTTGTCAGTGGGACAAGTACCTGTGATTGGGGATGTCAAGATGTTGACTCTTTATCTGGATTTGGAATAAGTGGAACTTGTTTAGCTGCTTGGAGATATGATACTAGAGCACCTATTACTTGCTCAGATACAACAAGTATAGATAAGATTTGCCTGTGTGCAGGTTCAGCAGATATATCTGACATAAACACTTAAATGGAAAATATAAAATGAAAAAACAAATAATGACAATAATCGCGTTGGCAGTTTTGTCACCACAGGCGTACCCCAAGGAGGGGCGAGAATCTCTTCGAGACCCCGAAATATTTTATACGAAAATATTTACAAGGGGCATAGTTGGAGGTCTTAAAAAATGAAAATATGTAAAAAAACTTTAGGAATTATAGTTTTGTCATTTTTTTTAATATTTGCTTTGGGTTATATTGGAATTAGCAAATATAACTCATATAATCAGGAAAAAGATTTGGGAATTTTTCAGCAAGGGTCGCAATATGGTTATGAACAGGCGATTGTTCAAATTGCACAGATGGCAACAACATGTAAGCAGGTTCCGTTAAGAGTTGAAAACCAGACAATGAATATGATTGCTGTTGATTGTTTGAATCAAGGGGTGGGACAATGAGAAAAATAAGTTTATTATTAATTGCTGGAATGTTTGTTTTGTTTGGCGCAAGTTTCATTCTGGCTGGTGTCGGAAATTATGATGGGGGGGGTTTTGATATGAGGTATGGTTATGGAAATATGATGGTGGGGTCATATGGAATGGGTTTGGGTCTTTTTGGGTGGATAGTTGCGTTACTAATAATTACCGTTTTAGTGTTACTGGTAATTTTATTATATAAAAAGATTAAGGGGTTGAATAAATGAGATTTATTTTACAAAAAAAGAAAGGAGAGGACTCTATATGGGTAGTTCTTTTGTAGGATGGAATTATAGGACATATCCAAAAGAAGTTAATGTGAAAAATTTGTTTTTATTCTTAGCTGGAGCTTTATTCTTAATTTTTTTAACAGCAAATGTTTCTGCTCTTTTCGTGGGCAATGGAACAATTCATACTGACGTAGTTTATAATTATACTGCGAATCGGGATTTTAATGTTACGAGTTTGAATTATTCTACTGGAAATTTTCAGATTGATGGCATTCCTTATTGTGCTTGGGAGAATAAGAGTTTTTTTACAACGATGAGAATTTGTTTTGAAAATACAACTATTTATGATGAGGATGGAAACACTGTTTCTTTTGCAGATGCAAATGGAAGTATAAATAATTCTGGAACAATTGTTAGAGGAACAAATACAACTTTTAATGTAACTATTACTAATCAGACTGCGATTGATAAAGTTTGGATTACTGTTTGGAAAAGTGTGATTGGAGGTGTTGTGAAGTTTGTTGGTTATTTGACTGATATCGGGAATAATGTTTGGAATATTGCTGTTCTTACTAATTCGAGTTTTAATGAGAGTGAGTATAATTATACTGTTTCTGCTAATACGACGAGTGGGGCTTTGAGTAATTTTAGTTCTAGTTTTAATGTTAGTGGTCCGAGGATTGATTCTGTTTTATTAAATACTTCGACTGGGAATAATGGAACATGGGAAAATTTGACTGCGAATACGGTTGTTAGTCCAAATAATGCTAAAGTTATTTATGATTGGAGAGTGAATTCTAATAAAATTGCTTATCTAAATGTGCCTTTTGAAAATAATAATATTACAAAGATTAGGGATTATGCTAGCGGGTGGAATTTTACAAGTTGGTCGTCGGCAACAGATCCGGTTTATAATGCAACCGGAGGTCATGATCTAGGTGGGGCCTATGAGTTTGATGGGGTTGATGACCTATTATATACTGGTGATAAAAATCCAGATTTAGGTGGGGATGAAATTACTATGATGGCTTGGTTTAAGGGAAGTGATAGTGAAAGAATAATTACTCAACAATATGATGCCAATAATTATGTTGTTCTTGGATATTCAGCGGATTGTAATCATATTGTTGCTGGGAGTTTTATTTATGATTCTGTTGATTGTGGAAATGATACAATAATTGAGGATGGTAATTGGCATCACTTGGCCTTCACTTGGAAGCGGAATGTCGCAAATGATGGATTTGTTGCTTATGTGGATGGAGTTAAGACGGGAAATAGCTCTTCTGGGGATTACTCTATTGCTGATATGGGAAGTACTTGGGGAGTGGAGATTAATATTGGGGCCTATTCAACAGAGGAGACTAATGGGACAATTGATGATGTCATGGTTTTTAATAGAAGTTTGTCTCCAGAGCAGATTAAAGCTATTTATGATGGGGATGTGAATATGATTGTTTCTTCTGAGACTTCTACCGGTGAGAACTGGTCTGTTATGGCAACTCCTGTTTATGATGGGGAAATTGGTGTTGGGGTTTTGAGTGGGAATTTGACTGTTAATAGTCCGAGTATTGATAATGTAACTTTGAATACTTCTATGGGTAATAATGGAACTTGGGAGAATTTGAGTGCTTATATATTCGGGGTTGTTCCTAATAGTTCTAGTATTATTTATGATTGGAGGAGGAATGGTAATTCTATTGCTGTTTTAAATATGCCAATGGATGGTGGTTTGTTGGCAGAGGGCAATACTAAGGTTAAAGATTATTCGAGTTATGGGAACAATGGAACTGTTAATGGGGCAACTTATAATTCAACAGGTGGTTATGGTGAAAATGGAGCTTATGAATTTGATGGTGTTAATGATTATATTAATGTTGGAAATGATTCTAGTTTGAATAGTCAAATATTCACATTGTCTACCTGGATTAAAGTGGATGGATTTAAACCTTCAGCTAATCAAGGGACCTTTTTATCCAAAGAGGATTGGGCATCCTTGAGTCATGGTTATGGACTTAAAACAGGGGGTAGTGGAGAGCTTCAATTTATTATTGGAGATGGAGCGGGTGGATGGACTACAATTTCTACTATTGGGTTAAATGTTGATGTTTGGTATTATATTACTGCAACTTATGATGGGACAAATATGAGATTATATTTAAATGGGAATTTGAAGAATTCTTCTTCTGCAACTTTTTCACAATCATCTTATAATTTGTATATTGGAGACAGTTCTTATGATACGGGGAATAGGGTTTTTAATGGAACTATTGATGAGGTTATGTTTTTTAATAGGAGTTTAAGTGATGAACAGATTAAGGCTATTTATAATAATAAGACTGATTTGATTGTTTCGCAGGAAACTAATGTTGACGAAAATTGGTCTGTTATGGCAACTCCTGTTTATGATGGTGAAACTGGCGTTGGAGTTTTGAGTGAGAATTTAACTATATTGGCACCAAGTATTGATTCGGTTGTTTTGAATGCAACTTCAATAAATAATTTTACTAATGATAACTTAACTGCTACGGTTATCGGATTAAATCCAAGTAATGCTAAAGTTGTTTATGATTGGAGGAAAAATGGAAATTCTGTTGCACTTGTGAATATGCTCTTTGAAGGAGAAATCGCGAAAGATTATTCAACAAATAATTTGGGAATAGTTTTGAATGGTAGCGTGATTTATAATGCAACGGGAGGTATGAATGGCGGCGGGTCTTATTATTTGTCTGGGGATGGGGCATCAATAGATGTGGACTATAGTTCTTCATTTGCAGGACAGTATCCAATGACTATTTCTCTATGGGCTAAAATTCCTACAAGCTATACAATTCCAAGTAGTGGCGGAGGGGGGAATGGCGGCGGATATTTGATTTATATGTCTGATACGACTTATGATTGGAATATTGAACTTGATGGAAATAATGATATTTATTTTGATAATGGCGGAGGTATTCGTATTAATAAAACTGGTATGCCTAATTTTAATGATGGTGCCTGGCATCATTATGTTGCCACTACTGATGATTCTACAAATATTGTAAAACTTTATCTAGATGGCGTGGAGATAGCAAATTCAACAACAGCTTTTACAAAAGATGCAGTAACTGGTAAGCTTCTTATTGGAGCAAGAAAAGAAAGAACTGCATCATTTTCTATTAAAGCAGATGTGACTGATATTTTAATTTTAAATCAATCTTTAGATTCTGCAGCGATTAGGGGTTTGTATAATTTGAATTATGGAAATATTATTAATTCTATGACTTCTGTTGGAGATGTGTGGAATGTTCAGATTACTCCTGTAGATAGCAGTGGAGATGGAAAGAGTATCCTTAGTAATAATTTGACAATTACTCAAGTTTATATAGATTCAGTTATTTTAAATTCAACTACTGGAATAGATTTGACTACAGAAAATTTAACCGCTTATCCAATTGGAGATTTCCCGGTAGAGACTATTTTTAATTATAAGTGGTATAGGAATAATTATAGTATTAAAGATCTTTCCGATACTAATTTTGCAATGAGTTTTGATTCTTCTGATGGAATTTATAATAATACTTTTGCACAGGATTTATCTTCTTATTCAACAAATGGGTCTGTTAATGGAAATTTGGTCTATAATGCTACTGGGGGCGAAACTGGTTCAGGAGCATATGTTTTTGATGGCACTGATAATTCAAAAATTGAGATGGGGGATGTTAGTAATTTAGATTTTGGATCAAATAATAGTTTCACAATGTTTATTCGATTTAAGGCAAATGATGTTGTGGGGGCTCAGGCGTTATTTGATAAACAAGATGGTTTCTCTGAGGGGTGGTTTGTCCAACTTTCAGGCGATACTGTGCAATTTTTTATGGATGATGGTTCAGTAAGATTTTTGTATACTTCTACAAATACCATTAGTGCTGGGCAATGGCATACTCTTGTGGCTATTAGGAATCGTAATTCTGGGAGAGGTTTGGTTTATGTGGATAATGTTATTTTTATAAATGAATCAGACACTACTTCTAATTTATCTTCAAGTCGGTTAGCAAGTATTGGCTGTAGAGCATCGTCGGGAGATTGTCTTAATGGACTAGTTGATGAAGTTTATGTATTTGATGAAGTTTTAAATTCTGCACAAATCAATTTATTAATTAATGAGAGTTTCTTTTATTCAAGATATTCTTCTAAAATTTTTACAAGTGAATATACTTCTGTTGGAGATGTCATTAAGGTTAATGTAACTCCTATCTTGAATGGTGAGTATGGTGTTGGAGTTTTGAGTAATAATTTGACAATATTTTCTTCAGATGTTCCCAATGTTTCAATAACTTATCCCGTTGATTTAGGAGCGTATGTAAATATTTCAATGATTAATTATACTGTTTCAAATGGTCAGACTTGCTGGTATTCAACTGATGCTGGCGTAACTAATTCTTCTTCGGTCGTTGCAGGAACTTCCTTTGCTGGTTTAAATCTAGGAACTTTTAATTTGATAATTTATTGTAATAATTCATTAGGTAATGTTAGCTCAGATAATATTAGTTTTGTTGTAGGGGATTTTGACAGTGCAAGCGAAATAAATAAGATGCTTGCAAGTGATGCACAGCCAAGTGATTTGTTTGGAGGGTCTGTTTCAATTTCTGGCGACTATGAAATTGTTGGAGCTTATCTTGAAGACACTGGCGGAAGTAATGCCGGAGCAGCTTATATTTATAGAAAAAACTCAACAGGTCAATTTGTAGAAGTAAATAAAATAATGGCAAGTGATATTCAAGCAGGAGATGTGTTTGGAATTTCAGTTTCAATTTCAGGAGACTATGTAATGGTGGGGGCAAAAGGTGAAGATACAGGAGGAACATATGCTGGAGCAGCTTATATTTATAGAAAAAACTCAACAGGTCAATTTGTAGAAGTAAATAAAATAATGGCAAGTGATATTCAAGCAAATGATTTGTTTGGGAGCTCTGTTTCAATTTCCGGAGATTATGCAATAGTTGGAGCTCAGGGTGAAGCCACTGGAGGAAGTAATGCTGGTGCAGCTTATATCTTCAAGAAAAATTCAACAGGACAATTTGTTCAAGTAAATAAAATAATGGCAAGTGATATTCAAGCAGGTGATTTGTTTGGAATTTCAGTTTCAATTTCAGGAGACTATGCAATTATTGGAGTTGCTTTTGAAGATACTGGAGGAACTAGTGCTGGCGCAGCTTATATCTTCAAGAAAAATTCAACAGGACAATTTGTTCAAGTAAATAAAATAATGGCAAGTGATATTCAAGCAGGTGATTGGTTTGGGATCTCTGTTTCAATTTCCGGAGATTATGCAATTATTGGAGCAAATGGTGAAGATACTGGTGCAACTGATGGCGGAGCAGCGTATATCTTTAAGAAAAATTCAACAGGACAATTTGTTCAAGTAAATAAAATAATAGCAAGTGATGCACGGGCAAGTGATTATTTTGGATGGGCTGTTTCAATTTCAGGAGATTATGCAATTGTTGGAGCTTATAATGAAGATACTGGAGGAAGTAATGCAGGGGCTTCATACATCTTTAAGAAAAATTCAACAGGACAATTTAACGAGATAAAGAAAATTCAGTCAAGTGATATTCAAGCAGACGATGCTTTTGGTTATTCAGTTTCAATTTCAGGAGACTATGTAATTGTTGGAGCTTATTTTGAAGACACTGGGGGAACTAGGGCCGGAGCAGCTTATAATTTTCAGTTAGATTATGGAATTCCTGAAGTGAGCATAACTTATCCTCTTGACTTAGGAGCGTATGTAAATGTTTCAGTAATTAATTACACTGTTTCCTCTGGACAATCTTGCTGGTATTCAACAAACTCTGGAACAACAAATTCTTCATCAGTTTCTGCAGGAACAGCTTTCACGGGTTTATCTTTATCAACTTCTAACTTGACAGTTTATTGTAATAATTCATTAGGTAATGTTAGTTCAGATAATATTAGTTTTGTTGTAGGAGATTTTGATAGTGCAAATGAAATAAATAAGATAATGGCAAGTGATGCACAGGCAAGTGATTATTTTGGACAATCAGTTTCAATTTCAGGGGATTACGCAATAGTTGGAGCCTATACTGAAGACAGCGGAGGAGCCGACGCCGGAGCCGCTTATATTTTCAAGAAAAACTCAACAGGACAATATGAAGAAGTAAATAAAATCATGGCAAGTGATGCACAGGCGAGTGATAATTTTGGATGGTCAGTTTCAATTTCAGGAGATTATGCAATAGTTGGAGCTCATGGTGAAGACAGTGGAGCAACCGACGCCGGAGCCGCTTATATTTTTAAAAAGAATTCTACCGGACAGTTTGTCGAAGTAAATAAGATACTGGCAAGTGATGCACAAACAGGCGATTTTTTTGGAAATTCAGTTTCAATTTCTGGAGATTATGCTGTTATTATGGCTTATGCTGAAGATACTGGCGGAACTAATGCCGGAGCCGCTTATCTTTTCAAGAAAAATTCAACAGGACAGTTTGTCGAAGTAAATAAAATAATGGCAAGTGATGCACAGGCAAGTGATTATTTTGGATATTCAGTTTCAATTTCAGGAGATTATGTAATAATTGGAGCCCCAAATGAAGACAGTGGAGGAGCCGACGCCGGAGCCGCTTATCTTTTCAAGAAAAATTCAACAGGACAGTTTGTCGAGGTAAATAAAATAATGGCAAGTGATGCACAAACAGGTGATTTTTTTGGATATTCAGTTTCAATTTCAGGAGACTATGCAATTGTTGGGGCTTATAATGAAGACAGTGGAGGAACAGATGCAGGAGCCGCTTATATTTTTAAGAAAAACTCAACAGGACAATTTGTTCAAGTAAATAAAATAATAGCAAGTGATGCACAGGCAAGTGATTATTTCGGAAATTCAGTTTCAATTTCTGGAGATTATGCAATAATTGGAGCTATATATGAAGACGCCGGAGCAACCGACGCCGGAGCTTCTTATATTTACAAGAAGAATTCCACAGGACAGTTTGTCGAGGTAAATAAGATACTGGCAAGTGACGCCCAGGCAAGTGATTATTTTGGAAGGTCAGTTTCAATTTCAGGAGACTCTGTAATTGTTGGAGCTTATTTTGAAGACACTGGGGGAACTAGTGCCGGAGCAGCTTATAATTTTCAGTTAGATTATGGAATTCCTGAAGTGAGCATAACTTATCCAGTTGATAAGGGAGCGTATGTAAATGTTTCAGTAATTAATTACACTGTTTCCTCTGGACAATCTTGCTGGTATTCAACAGACTCTGGAACAA
>VAPK010153563.1_pt1 | contig 15901 bp, 14 predicted proteins | sample 3395031 | NCBI WGS metagenome assembly VAPK01 (sample SAMN08290443, study PRJNA428436) | hydrothermal vent metagenome | isolation source: Deep-sea hydrothermal vent chimney 1 | place: Pacific Ocean: Juan De Fuca Ridge
ACCGACTTGAAGAGTATTTTAATAAACTTGAAATATAGTTTTGACAAAAAACTATTGCCTGAATATTTTTTAACACTCGCAGCTGCTTCGGTAAAAGCCGACGGTTCAGTTGACATTTGTCGAGCGGGACATTTACCGATTATTTATTATAATGCCGACAAAAATTCGATTACACACATCAATCCCAAAGGCATTGGAATAGGGCTAAGAGACAACGGCATTTTTGAGAAAGTTTTGGAAGTTGTAAACATCAAGCCGAATACTAATGATCTATTATTTTTCTACACAGACGGCATAACCGAAATGATGAATGAAAACAAACAACAATTCGGAAGCGAAAGGTTTGAGAATGTTATTTTAAATTCCGTCAACAAACCTATAGTTGAAATTAAAGGTGAAATTCTCAACGCATTAAATACATTTAGAGGCAATCAAACAAAGTGTGATGATTTAACAATGATAATTCTTAAATGTAATAAATAATCTTGCTCATCTTCAAACCTTAGTTCAATAATAATACCTGCCGACAAAGTTATTAACCTAGTAACAATTCTAATTGCAAAACAGCAATTGTCATTCCGGTAATCTTCTATCCGGAATTTCGTTTTTTTGCTATAGATTTCCACTAAAAGCATGTGGGAATGACACGCTTCGTTTAGTGAAAATGCAAGTTGTTTAATTGCCATGTTAATATTTGCTGCTTATTTTGTAATTGTTTTCAAACGAGATATTCAATAGATTAAATGATTATTTTTTTTAATTATTATTAAACAAATATCTGATAAAAATATTTTCAGACTCAATTTATAAATGCAAATATTAACTCAAATATTAATAATCGTTTCCTCAATTATTGCACTCTGGTATGGAGCGGTATTGGTAGTCGATTCGGCTTCACTGATTGCTAAAAAACTGGGACTTTCTGAATTGGTTATCGGTTTGACGGTTGTTGCAATTGCTACGTCTCTACCTGAATTTGCAGTTACAATTACATCTGCATTAAGAGGGCAATATCAAATATCTGTCGGTAATATTGTTGGGTCGGATATTTTTAATCTCGGTATAATACTTGGACTGGTAACGTTTTTTAGTTCGGTAAAAATCAGCAAAAAAATGCTTTTCCGTGACGGTTCCATGTTGATTGCAACAGGAGCACTTTTGTTATTTTTCTTTTATGATTTGAAACTTCAATTTTATGAAGGCATAGTGCTTTTCGTAATTCTAATTGCATACATTATTTATCTTATTAAGGGAAAAGAAGATGCTGATGATTTTATTGAGGAAGTTCCCGGGGGAAAATATCAATGGACAGACATTCCAAAACTTGTTATTGGCATTGCTCTAATTATTGCAGGTGGTAATTACCTTGTGCACGGGTCTATAATTATTGCCCGCTATTATGGAGTATCCGAGTGGATGATTGGAATTACAATTGTCGGAGCCGGCACATCAATTCCCGAACTTGCAACCTCAATTGTTGCCGTTACAAAAGGGCGACATGGTATTTCAGCCGGAAATTTAATTGGTAGTGATCTTTTCAATATGCTTGGTGTCCTTGGTGTGGCAGGGATAATTCATCCTCTTACAATTACCAAAAGCGATTATCTCAGTCTTCTATTTATGGCTGCTAATCTGTTTATCCTCTTTTATTTAATGCGTCGAAAATGGAGTTTGTCAAAACCGGAAGGTGCTATTTTAATTTCTCTTGCCATTGTTAGATGGGCAATTGTTATGTGTTAACGTCCTCATGGACTAAAAGATGCTTGTTTCAAGCTATCTGATTATCAAATCTATTTCATAAATAAACCGTTGTAGTGTAATAAAAAGAACAAGATAGACGAATGAAAATATTATGACTGAATTGCGAGGGAAAAATGGGAATGACCAAAAGAACACTTGAAGAACAGAGAATAGAATTTACAAATAGAAAATTTCTTGCTACACCTTTAGCCGGATTGATTGTTTGGCTTATAGTTGGCATTGCAGGTATTGTTTTACCTATTAGAGTTACTGTTTGGGTGCTCTTTATAGGAACGGGAAGTATTGTGTATTTGGCTTTGTTCATCTCAAAATTTACAGGCGAGAATTTTCTTGATAACAAGAAACCGAAAAATGAATTTGACAAACTTTTTCTATTTACGGTTGGACAAGCAGTTATGGTTTATGCGATTGCAATTCCTTTCTTCTTGATAGATTATACTTCATTGCCTATGACAGTTGGCATTTTGACTGGAACAATGTGGTTGCCATTTTCGTGGATGGTAAGGCATTGGGTCGGGATTTTCCATTCTTTAACTAGAACTGTCCTGATACTTATTCTTTGGTATATATTTCCCGAATATAGATTCGTATCAATTCCTTTTGCTATTGCATTGATTTATATTGCAACCATAATCATTCTTAAAAACAGAACAATAACGGAGTAAAACAAAATCAGGTATAAACTTGTTAGCAAGTGAAAACCGTTACCGGAAAAGAGTTTACACTTAAATATTTTATTTTTTTCTTAAATTAATTCTGAAATAGAATTTACAACAGTTTTGATTTCTTTTTTTGTATTATAAAAATGAGGCGACATTCTTATCAACCCTTCCCGAATTTCACCAATAATATTTTTCTTCTGTAAAGAAAGTAAAACTCGTTCAGGTTTCTCAACATAAAAAGAAACAATACCTGCTTTGTTTTTGTTCGGTAGGTTTTTGAGTAGCGGTTCAATTCCAATTCCTGTTAGTTTTTCAATAAAATAATTTGTGTTTGCTAAAACCAATTTTTCGATATTATTAAATCCAACCGACTCGAACATTTCAAGAGATTTATTTAAAGCTACAATCCCCGTTACATTCATTGTTCCCGTTTGGAATTTTTCCGCATCCGGTTTTAGTTCTAAATTGTAATCAAGAATATGCCAAGGGTCTTTAACAGAAAGCCAGCCAACATTTGATAGTTTGAATATCCTATTCAATTTATCTGAAATGTATAAATACGAAGTTCCGGTCAAACTCATCAGCCATTTGTGTGCTCCACCGGCAAGGAAATCCACGTTTGCTTCTTGAACATCAGTATTTACAACTCCGGCTGCTTGTATAGCATCAACAGAAAAAATAATTCCGTGTTCTTTGCAAAACATTCCAAGCTCAATAATATCAGTTCTAAAGCCAGATAAAAACTGAACAAGACTAATGGAAATTAACTTTGTTTTTTCCGTAACAGCAGAAAAAATATCTTCGAGTTTGATAATACCGTTTCTCGATTTTACTAAATCAACTTCAACACCTTTGCTTTTAAGGTTAAGAAACGGATACACATTTGCCGGAAATTCAATGTCGTTTAAAATTACTCTGTCTCCAGCTCCCCAATCAATGCCGTTTACTAACACATTCATAGCATCGGAAACATTCCCAATCCACGAAAGCTGATTAGGGCGGCAATTTAACATTCCACCCAATCTTAACTTTGCGGACTTATCCGCCTCAAGAAAAACATCAAATGACTGTTTTAAATTTAAACTTCGGCTTTCAAAGTATGAATTTATTGTTTCTTTAACGGGAACCGATAAAGGACCAATTGAAGCGTGATTAAAATAAATTTGTCCGGCTTTAATATTTGGGAAAGATTTACGAATTTCGGCAATATTCATGTTGTACTCATTTCTATTATTACGATTGGTAAAATACAGTTACTATACATTATTATACAAAGTTATGTTTTGAATTAATCAAAATAAAACAATGCAAATACAAAAAGTACTGATAGATAAAAAAAAATATTAATACGGATTTTACTATTTTTAATTTTTATTTTAAATAATTTAATATGGAAGAAAAGAGAACTTGCATAGTCGCATTAAGCGGCGGACTTGATAGTTGTGTTACTGCTGCAATAGCAAAGGAAAAATATAAACTTGCATTTGTACATATAAATTACGGACAGCGAACCGAAAGAAGAGAACTGAAGGCATTTAACGATATTGCAGATTACTATAATGTTGAAAACCGACTTGTAATAAATTTCAAACATTTAAGTAAAATCGGCGGATCTTCACTAACGGATAAATCAATACATTTAAGAGATGCTAATTTAGAAAGCACCGAAATACCCGCTTCGTATGTGCCTTTTAGAAATGCAAATATTTTATCGGCATGTGTTAGCTGGGCTGAAGTTCTTGGCGCCGAGGCTGTTTTTATCGGAGCAGTATTTGAAGATTCTTCAGGTTACCCTGATTGTCGTCCCGATTTTTTCAGAGCATTTCAAATTGTCACAGATCTCGGCACAAAACCTGATACACACATTGCTATTGAAACACCTATTATACATCTTACAAAATCAAAAATTATTGAAAAAGGTTTGGAATTAAATGCCCCGCTTCATCTTACTTGGTCGTGCTATCAAAGTCAAACAAAAGCATGCGGAGTTTGCGACAGTTGTGCATTAAGACTGAGAGGATTTCAGCAAATAAAAATGCAAGACCCGATTATTTATAAAGTTAGACCAAACTATTTATAGATGAGATTATCGAGAAAGGGAACTTATGAGCGATAGAACTAAAATATTAGAAACATTTGAGAACACATATACCAAGCGTGATTATTGGGTAAAACACATTGCCTCCGAATTTACTTCTCTCTGCCCTAAAACCGGTCAGCCGGATTTTGCAACAATTATTTTAGAATATATTCCGGATAAACTTTGTGTTGAATTAAAATCATACAAATTTTATTTGCAATCTTACCGTAACGATGGAATATTTTTTGAAAGTGTTACTAATAAAATTATGGATGATCTTGTGCAAAAATTGAAACCGAGAGAAATGAAAATCATTGCCGACTTTAACACACGCGGCGGAATTTCTTCGGTTATAACTGTTGAGTATAAGCAAGCATAGACTAGAGAAAAACATAATCTTTGAAATAATCATAAATTTAATAATGTTATTTTTAATAAGTTAAATAATAAGGTGAGAAGAATGGCAAAAAAAAGAATCACAAAAAGAAGTTGGGCAGAACCTTTTAAGATTAAAGTTGTTGAACCAATTAAAATGACAACTCGTGAACATCGTGAAAAGGCAATGAAGCAAGCCGGATATAATACGTTCCTTCTTAAATCGGAAGATGTTTATATTGACCTTTTAACCGACAGCGGAACTAATGCAATGAGCGATCGTCAATGGGCAGGAATGATGATTGGGGACGAAGCCTACGCCGGCAGCAAAAACTTTTATTATTTGGAAAGCAATGTAAAAAAATATTACGGCATGCCTTATTTTGTGCCAATGCACCAAGGGCGAGCAGCCGAACATATTATTTCAAAAATATTAATTAAACCTGGTGACTACGTTCCGGGCAATATGTATTTTACAACTACAAAACTTCATCAGGAACTTGCCGGAGGAACTTTTGTTGATGTAATTATTAAAGAAGCACACAAACCGGCGAGCACTCATAAATTTAAAGGAAATATTGATTTACAAAAATTGGAAGATTTAATTAAAAAAGTCGGTGCAAAAAAAATTGCATATGTAAGTATTGCCGGTCCTGTAAATATGGCCGGTGGTCAGCCGTTTTCAATGGAGAATTTAAAGGCAGTACGAAAACTTACTAAAAAACACAAAATAAAAATGTGGTTCGATGCAACTCGCGCAATGGAAAATGCTTATTTCATTAAAGTTCGCGAAAAGGGTTATGAAGCTAAATCGTTGCAGGCTATTTTAAAAGAAATGTGTTCATATTTTGATGGTCTTTGGGTTAGTGCTAAAAAAGATTTAATGGTAAATATCGGCGGAATTTTCGCAACTCGCGATAAAAAAGTTTTTGACGAAGCACGGAATATGGTAGTTGTTTATGAAGGACTTCATACTTACGGCGGACTTGCCGGTCGTGATATGGAAGCTATGGCACGAGGAATGGAAGAAATGGTTCTGTTGGACAATATTAAAGCAAGAGTTGGGCAAGTTGAATATTTTGGTAATAAATTGAAAGATTACGGAATACCTTTTGTGAAACCAATAGGCGGGCATGCAATATTTTTGGATGCCAAAGCATTTTTGCCACATATTCCACAAGAAGAATTTCCGGCTCAAACACTTGCCGCAGAAATATACATTGATTCCGGTGTTAGAACTATGGAGCGTGGAATTGTTTCTGCCGGAAGAGACTCGGAAACAGGTGAGAATCATCATCCAAAATTGGAACTTGTACGCATCACATTTCCAAGGCGAGTTTACACACAGGCACATATTGATGTTACCGCCGAATCGGTTGCAACAGTATATGAAAACAGGAAAAAAATAAAAGGATTAAAATTTGTTTACGAACCTCCTTATTTGAGATTTTTTCAGGGTCGTTTTGATAAATTAAAATAAAAGTATTTTCTAATATAGGAGGTTGTTGATGCAGCCTCCTTTTTTATTATGAATGAATTACAAAAAATAAAGGAAGAATTTTTTACAGCAAGGGAAACCCTATTCGCGGACAACTCGCTGGTTGAAAATTCATATCAATTCTGTCTTCAATTAAGTCTGCTCGTTGAGGAGTTAATAATTAAGGTCTCTCGCGATAGTGCTTTTTCCGGAGCGTTAGTTTCAGCAGGCAGCTTTTGCAGAAGAGAACTTGCCCCGTTTTCCGATGTTGACGTGATGTTCATTTTTGATAAAGTTGAAGGACACGAAGAAGAAATAAAATTGTATGTTACTAAATTTTGGGATTGTGGAATTGAAATTTCTCATACGGTAAGAGAATTTTCAGATATTGAAAAGTTTTTGGATACTGACCTGCACGCAGTTACACAATTTTTTGAGACTCGTTTTTTATTTGGTGATATTAAAATTTACAAGACCTGGAATGAAAAATTATTTTCTTCTTTGCAAAATAACAAGTGGGAAAAACTTATTTTTAAATTTTTTGAAGACATTGAAATCCGCCATAACCGTTACGGGTCATCTCCCAAAGTTTTAGAGCCGAATGTTAAATATACCGCCGGAGGATTGAGAGATTTGCAAGTTGTTGAGTGGATGTATGCTTTGAAAAACCGAACTATTTTGAGCGGGCAAAATGAGGTTACATACACTGAACAATTTCTTGATTTATTAAAATCAAAAAATATTGCCAGTAAGTCGGAAATCAACAAGTTATCTAATAGTTATAAATTACTCCTTTTTATTAGAGTAAAACTCCACCTTGTTACAAAAAAGAAAAACGACAGACTTGAATTTTCAGCTCAACAACATATTGCTGAGGGATTGAAAGAGTTTGAATTTGATTGGAATAATTTGATGAGACGATATTTTAATGCCTCTGTCATTATCAATCGATTTTCGAAAACAATGCTAAAAAGATTTAAACATGAACTTTCAGGACCAATTTCGGATAAACTTTCAATAAAATTGGATGATGATTTTGTTCTAAAAGGAAATTCTATTTCTACAAATATTAATAAGTTAAAATTTTCCGAAATTATAAGGGCTTTTTATTACCGAGGACTTCACGACACTCTATTTGCCGAAACTCTGCGTTCAAAAATTATTGACACAGTTGATTTTATTGAAAAATCCGGAGATACAGTACAAGTATCCTCGGCGTTTTTTAGAGAAATTATGAACCTTCCTCAAAGTGTAGGCAAAACTTTAACGTCTATGAATGACCTTGGCGTGCTCGGGCTGTACTTCTCTGAATTTAAGGAATTGATTGGTTTTTTTCAGCCTGGCGTTTATCATTGCTATACTGCCGACGAACACACTTTGATTGCAATCAGCAACCTTGAAAGCCTCCAAAGTTCAAACAGTTTCATTGGGAAAATTTATTGCTCCATCGAAAACAGAAGCCTTTTATTTATGTCAGTTCTTTTTCACGACATAGCTAAACCGATTTCACTAACAGGACACGAAATTATCGGTTCGGAAGTTGCCAGATCAATAATGGAACGACTCGGGTATAGTTTTGAGGATATCGAATTAGTGAGATTCCTCGTTAGGCATCATTTAACAATGGAACAAGTTGCTTTTCGACGTAATCTGAATGATGCCGCGACATTGGATAAATTTGTTTCCATATTCCCATCTGCGTATTCACTGGATTTGCTTTATCTACTTACTTATGCCGACTTGTCAGCCGTTAGCCCTGTAGTTTGGACACAATGGAAGCATGATTTGCTTACCGAGCTTTATACAAAAACGAAAAAAATGTTTAACGAAAAATTATCGGGAAAAGAGTTACTTTATCCGCCAAGCGTTGATAATTTAAATCAGGAAGAACCTTCCCACAGCGTAAAAGTTAATGAACATATAAATTCAATTAATGATATTGGGTATTTGCAGAACTATTCAATAGAAGAAATAAATGAACATATAAATGAAATAGAAAGCGGAAAAAAAGTTGCCGTGTTTTTCAAACAAGTTGAGAATTTTACAAGTATTACTATTATTACCAGGAATGCACCATCGCTACTTTCTAAATTATGCGGTGCATTAGCAATAAATGATTTGAATATTCATAGTGCAAAAATATTTACTCGCCAAGATGGAATAGTGATTGACAATTTTCAAGTCAGCAATTTTCATCAAAACTCTCAAGTGGAAAGAAGTCGTTATGAAAAAATTATTGCTAATATTATCTCTGCTGTTGAAAATGAACTTCCAATTACACAGGAGTTTAATAAAATAAAATCAAAATGGTGGCGATTGGAAAACAAGTTTTTCGGAAGAACTCCGAAAATTAAAATTGAATTTGAGAAACACCAAAAATTTACAATTATTGATGTTTTTGCGCCTGATCAGCTTGGATTGTTGTATCAAATAACCCAAGTAATGCAAGAGCTAAATTTGGAAATTTTTTACGCAAAAATTGCAACCAAAGAAGACGGTGTTGTTGATACATTTTATGTGTTGGATAAAAATCAGCATTTTGTTCCATTAGAAAATCGTGAGCTCATAGTAATTGAACTAACTAAAGCAATTGAAGAAATATTATAAGGAGTATTTTGAATTTTTTTAACAGATCAAATTCGGTCGGTGTTTTCGATTCGGGAATAGGCGGTTTAACCGTTGTAAAAAAAATCAATTCATTTTTACCGAACGAAGGAATCGTTTATTTTGGCGATACGGCGAGAGTTCCATACGGCTCTAAGTCAAATTCAACGGTTATCGAATATTCAATTCAAGATGCTAATTTTTTAATTTCGAAAAATGTAAAAATCATTGTCGCTGCTTGTAATACGGCTTCGTCAGTTGCGCTCGATTCGTTAAGGAAAAAATTTAATGTGCCGATTATAGGAATGATTGAGCCCGGAGCAAAAATGGCTGCTAAAAATACTAAATCGGGTAAAATTGGAGTTATCGGAACCAATGCAACAATTAATAACAAAGCATATTCATTAGAGTTAAAAAAACTTGATAAACAATTATCAGTAATAGAAAAAGCGTGCCCACTACTTGTTCCATTGGCTGAAGAAGGCTGGATTAACCATAAAGCTACATACGCAATAGCAGAAGAATATCTTGCAGACTTACGGAATGCAAATATTGACACTCTAATTCTTGGCTGCACACACTATCCCATACTCGCCGATGTCATTCAAAATGTAATGGGCAAATCTGTAAAACTAATAGATTCCGGAACAGCGGCTTCTATGATTGTAGAAGAATATTTAGAAGGGCGTAATTTAAAAAATCAATCCGCTGTACTGGGAAACAACGAATATTATGTTAGTGATTTGCCAATTAAATTTAAGGAAGTTGCGCAACGTTTCCTCGGCAAGGAAATTAAAGATGTAACTAAAATTGAGGCGGAAGATTTATGGAGAATGTAAATTTCAAGATATAGTTCTCATACTTAAATCATTTTAATTTCACATAATGCTTTCTCTAATGTAATTCCGTTCGCTATTATTCATTTCAAATAAATCAAAAATCATATTATCAATAATTTTAATTTGTAAATCATCGGTTAATGCTTTATCTACTAATAAAATAATTTGACTGTTGATTTTTTTATTGAAAATCGGCAATGGTAATTGCTCTAAGTTTCCGCGTAAAATTTTAATGGAGTTAAATTTCTTCCGATAAATAAAATTAAATAATGATGAATTAAATAATGCCAATATTACTTTAATCGGATAGTCTTTAATGTTTGGAATGAGAATATTGGCGCTATTTAGCGTAAGTTTTTGCTGATTATCATATGCAAAAACGAGTTTACCGCAAATGAATTTATAAATCAATTTTTCATCGGTGCGATATTTGTTAGTTGGCGCAACCTGTTGAAATTTTTCGGGTTCAAATTTTATAAAATTTGTTGCTTTGGAAAGATTGTAACAGCTTACATCTTTTCCCTTGTAAATTTCTTCATAACCATCGGTCTTATTTGGTCGAATAAATTTTTTGTTGTTTCCGGTAACAATACCTAATGCCCACTCGGCATTGCCTTTAAGTGTTGTGTGCTTCTTTGAAAAAACTCTATTGATTATTGCAGCATCAATTTCATTTTTATCAATATCAAAAATAAAATCAATGTTTTCTGAAAATCTTTTTTGTTTGACTGTAAATGAATTTTTGCAAATTATGTTTACAACTTGATTAGCTTCAATTGATTTTTTCAAATCAAGACGAATTACGTTTGTAAAAACATTTGTGAATACCCTGCCCAACTTTTCAATTTTTTGAATATTTGTTTCACTTAAAATAATTTTTCTGATATCGCGATGAGTTTTAATATTCAAAATTGATTCCGGCAAAATGTACGATAGTATTCCACCCGGTTTTAACAAAGAAAGTCCTTTCAGCAAAAAATAAGAATACGATTCCATAGATTTGATTGCAGAATATTTTTCTTTCAATACCATTTTTGTTTCGCCATTATAATGCGAACCCCAAGGCGGATTCGTAAAAATAAGATCAAAATCTTTCGGTATTACAGTTTTATTGGCGACTTGAAATTCTTCAATTTCTGTTAAAGAATTTAATTGATATATTTTGGGATTAAATGTTAGTGATTTGTATTTAAGCAAAAGATTAATTTTACAAATAAATACTGCAATTGGATCAATATCAAAGCCGTAAATATTATGGGGATTAATGTCCTTATCATTAATATTTAACAAAAATTGTCCCGTTCCACAGCATGGATCAAGAACCGTAGATGATTTTTGTATGTGTTCGGAAATTATATTTTTTACTATTTCTTGTGGTGTGTAATACGAACCTTGCTTTGCTTTTTCTCCTTCACTTTTAACGGACTGATAAATTATCCCAAGAATGTCATGATGCTTTGATAAATTAAAATTTAAGATACCTAAATAATTATTATTTAATTTAATAATATTAAATTTATTAAAAGCATTCTTTAGAATACGCAGCACATATTTGTTTTTAAAATCCTTTGATTTAAACTCTAATATTTTTTTAATGTTTTTATTGTAAATAAAATTTTCTTTTAGTAGTAAGTTTATTGACAAATAAAATATTGCGATTTCGATGGATAACGAATTGTCAATTATATAATTGACGGAATTCAAAAATTCGCCGTCGCTCTTAAATTCAGAAAAATATTTTTGGGGAATAAATTTTTTAGAAGAATTGCGTTTGTTTGCTCTGCTGTTAAGCCTTGTTATTTCTCCATTTTCAATTTTGTTCTTTAATGAAATAATTTGTGATTTGTCAAAATATTGTCCTTCTTTTTTTTCAATCGGGAATAAATATTTGTGCTTAATCCAATTTTTAATTGTTGCTTCAGAAACTCCGAGAATTTCAGCACTTTTTTTAGCATTAATTAGTTTTTTCATTTAGAGGTTATCTTTTTTGAGATAAAACCATTGAAAATTTAGGGAAATAATCATTTTACAAAAAGAGCAGTTTTATTGAACTTACAAAAATACAAATGTTCTTAGGAGCTTAAGCTTCTGCTGTAATAGTGAATTCCGCAAATAGTTTTAGAATCAATTATTTCTCCGTTTGAAAATTTTTCCTCAATTTCTTCTAACGAAAATTCAAAAACTTCCATACCGTATTCCCCTTCTTCCCTATCGGCATTGCCCGAAGTTAAGTTCTTTGCTAAATAAACATGGAGCAATTCTGTGCAAAATCCGGGTGATGTTGCGATGTTTCCGAGTTTAATAATAGAGTTAGAAACATAACCGGTTTCTTCGGTTAATTCCCTTTCGGCACAAATAAGCGGGTCTTCGTCTTTCTCCAATTTTCCGGCAGGCAATTCAAGAAATTTTTTCCCAAACGGATAGCGGTACTGAGTAACCATAACAATTTTTCCCTCGTCGGTTACGGGAACAACAACAGAACCGCCGTTATGAATTACAACTTCGCGAATTCCATCGTTGCCTGAATTGTATTTGATGTTATCAACTTTTACATCAAAAACCCGTCCTTCAAAAATTATTTTGCTGTCGGTTATTTTGAAGTTAGTCATAGTAAGGAATTATTTCGTGTCCGAGATATTTAAGCACTGCAGTAATTACTCCAAGGTCATCCATATATCCGACTAATGGAGTAATGTCGGGAATTAAATCAATCGGCGTAATAAAATAAATTAATGCTCCGACAACAATTGATTTTCTGTACCACTGCACATTTGAGTCCATCATATACTTGTATAGAGCGACAACATCTTTAATAAAAGATACTTTTTTACCCGTCCTTTCTACCTTTTCCCAAAGTTTTTCTTCAACTTCTTCCTTACCGTATTCAAGGTTTTCTTCGGTTTTAAAATCGGAAGATATTTCTTTTATATCGGGATATTTTATTTCTTCATCATCCATTAAAATTACCTCTTATATTTATTATACCAATCAAAAATTGATTTCCACCAGAACTTAGCATTCTGCGGTTTTTGAACAAAGTGAGTTTCTTCAGGAAAAAACAGCAGCTTGCTGTCCACATTCATTTTCTGCAATGCGGTAAACAACTGAAATGCCTGAGTGTACGGAATGCGAAAGTCATTTCCACCGTGAACAATTAACATTGGAGTTTTGAAATTTGCGACATAAGTACTTGGCGACCATTTTTTATATAGCTCGGGATTTTGCCACGGAGTTCCGCCAAATTCCCATTCAACAAACCAAAGCTCTTCGGTTGAGCCGTACATACTTGCAGCATCGTAAACACCGTCGTGGCACAGCAGAGCGTTAAATCTGTCAGTATGTCCTTCAATCCAATTTATCATATATCCGCCGTACGAAGCTCCGGCTGCGAATGTATTATTCTTGTCGATAAAACCATATTGCTTTAACGCATTATCATAACTGTTCATCAAATCAGTGTAAGCCTTTCCGCCCCAATCTTTTGAAATTTCGTTTGTGAATTTCTGTCCGTAGCCCGTACTTCCGCGTGGATTAACAGCCACAACAACATAACCCGGCGAAGCAAACATTTGCAAATTCCATCTGTAATGAAAATCGTCTTCCCAATGACCCTGCGGTCCACCGTGTATTAAAAATATCAACGGATATTTTTTTGTCGCATCAAAAAACGGAGGCTTAACAAGAATGGATTGAACTTTTGCCCCGTTTGCACCGATGCTCCAAAATGTTTCTATGTCGTTCATCTCAATTGTGTTCAGTAAATTCAAATTTATGTGTGTGAGCTGCTTAAGAGAAGTTCCGTCTGTCTTAACTGAAAATATTTCGTAAGGCTGAGTTGAACGCTGCTGCTTAAAATATAACGTTTCGCCATCGTTTGCCAAAAGCAAATTAACATTGACTCGTTTGTTCAGCACAGTATTAACATTTCCATTTTTTATGTTCACGTTAAAAATAGAATTATAAATTTCATTTGCCGAAGTAAAGTAAATGCTTTTTGAATCTTTCGCCCAAACAATTTCGCCTATGGAAAGATCTTTATTGAGAGGAATGTAGCGGACTGTTTTTGAATCTATTGAATAAATAGCCAATCTCTTTTTGTCAGCTTCAAAACCTGCGTGTTTCATTGATGAGAAAGCAATGAATTTCCCGTTTGGAGAATAAACCGGCTGAGTATCGCTGCCGTTGCTTTGGGAAATTTTAACCGCTTCAAAATTTTTGCCGGTGTTTAGTTTTGAAATGTCAACAACAAAAATATCGTTGTTTGTGCTTGTCGCAACAACTTTATCGGGATTCATTGTAAAAGCCACTTTGCTGCCGTCATTTGAAAAAGTGTAATCGTGTCCGCTTCCCAAATCCACCGGGGGAACATCGTGAGGACTGTTTAGAGTTAAATCATAATATTTATTTGAATTTATATATTTTAAGAATAAATGACTTCTTTTTTCTCCACGCCAATGGTCCCAGTCGCGGAACATAAGCTCTGTTATTACTGTTACTTCTACCGGATTATTTTTCTTTGCAATGTCTTTTTCTTCATTACATTTTTGTGTTGAACAATCGGGATAAACATCGGAAATAAATAAGAACTTACTACCGTCGCTTGCCCAAACAAGTCCGCCGGCACCGGAATATAAGTCAGTAAGTTGAACTTCATTGTTTCCGGTTAAATCACACATCCAAAGCTGTCCGCCGCGGGAAAATGAAATATGTTTGCCGTCCGATGTAAATTTTGGTTGTGATTCATTTTTATCAGAGTTTTTCAAAACTCGCAAATTATTTCCATCCGAATCAACTAACCACAAATCAGTCTGCCCTGAATTCTCTTCCATTGAATATTTTGATTGAGAAAAAGCTATTGTTTTTCCATTTGGAGAAATATCCAACGAGCCGACTCTTTGCATTGCCCACATATCATCAACTGTTATGGAATGTTTTGTTTGTGCAGTTACTGTAAACTGTAAAAAGATAACAAAAATCGTGATTAAGTATTTCATTATTTCCTCATTAATAAAACAAATTATTTTTTATCATTTAATTTAATAATAATGATTAGCAAATAAAATTGTGAGTAGGATTTTCAGCAATTCAGAGTTAAAATTAAAACTAACGGCAGCAACTATTTACAGCATTAAATAAAAATATTTCGGCAGAAGTTCGGCAATAGCCGAATCAGGTTTAAGACTGACCGAATCTGGCTTAAGACTGATTTTTCCGGTTAATTTTTTCAAAATGAAAATTGTAGAACCGACTTTCCAGTCGGTTTTTTTTAATTTTTCTAAAAAGAAACTTTGCTGCTGTTTTTTATGTTTTTTTCTACATTTAACAATGAACAAACCGGAAGGTTTGTTCTACAATAAAAATTTAATATTGGAAACTGCATTATTTGACTCTGAATTACTAAGGATTTTCAGCAATTCGGGGACAAATATTTTGTGGCATAGAATATTATTCTGTGTTACGCATATTTCGTTAAATCTAACCGGGAAAATATTTTTATATGCTATTGTAATCAATTGTTTTTATTGATTTTAATTTCGCCCCCGAATCGCTGATGATTTTTACAAAATCTGCCGTTTCTACCGCAGAGAAACATTAACAAAATTCTGTCATTACAAGCGAACACAGTGAACGAAGTAATCTCAATAATTATTATCCTTCACTGAATATATGGTTGTTTGAAATTATGATTAGTGATATCTTGACTTTATTATTTTAGAATTCAAAAGCAAACCTGATAGCAAAGTAAATATAGTTACAACACCTAAAATAATTGCCATTCTTAACCAAGGAATTCCTAGATCTATTCGTTCGGAAATAAGCATAAATACTGTTTGCAGCCAGACAATTACTCCCAAATAAGCAGATATTTGAAGAAAGATGAGACTCCACTTTTTTTTAATAAAAAATAAGAACGGCAATAAAAGATAAAGTACCGCAAGGAAAATTTTCCCTTCTCTTAAAAAGTGAGCAATTAAAAGTAAATGTGATATTATTAATAATACTGTTCTCAGAATCATTTGTTTCCTACAAATAAAATTGGTGAATAAATTAATCTATAACTCAAAGCCGTATCTAAAAATTATTACAAATTTACAATTTATTA
>VAPK010332903.1_pt1 | contig 15899 bp, 16 predicted proteins | sample 3395031 | NCBI WGS metagenome assembly VAPK01 (sample SAMN08290443, study PRJNA428436) | hydrothermal vent metagenome | isolation source: Deep-sea hydrothermal vent chimney 1 | place: Pacific Ocean: Juan De Fuca Ridge
CGTCTGGTCCACCTTGTCGATCAGGCGTAGGACCTCCTCAATGCAAATTTCTGAACTGATGAGAAGGTTTTCCGACAAAGCGCCCAGTCGCTCGGCTCTCATTTTGATTTGCGCCGGGGACTCCTCTCCCGAAATATAAAGAACCTTTTGCCCTGAATTTGCCACACACCCCATGCTCTGCAACAGTAAGGTTGATTTTCCAATGCCTGGGTTGCCCCCGATGAGGGTCAGAGAACCTTCCACCATTCCGCCACCCAGGGTGCGATCGAATTCGCTGATACCGGTGGTCCATCGCTTTTTATTCAAGGGTTGAACTTCGGTGATCGGTTGAACACCTTGATTTTTTGCGGTAGGGCTCTTAGGCTTTACTGTATTTCTGCCGCCGCGAAGCATTTCTTCAGAGAATGAGTTCCATTCGGCGCATTCCGGGCACTTTCCCAACCACTTGGGCGCTCGATGACCGCAGGTTTGACATACGTATTCAGAAATTGGTTTTGCCATAGATTATGCAAATGGAAATAGGATTGTTTTATTGCGAGTCATTATAAAATACAGGAGGGGATCCGGGAAGGTATAAATGCAAGTTTTACTGATAAGACTTTAGTGGCGGCATACCCACTGGTTTCGGCTTTACTTTTTGCTGGGAGGAGTCGGTGCGGATTTTTTGTCGAAGTTGGCCAAAGTCTTCCTTATGGCATCGCTACGCGAGATATTCACGTTTGCCTTACGTGATAATTCCGCAAGGTTCTTTTGAACTGCCTGCTGAGTTTTGAGTGTCAATTTTTGGGCACTTCTGATTTCTTCCTGAGCTTTCAGAATTTGGATTTGGGCACTTCTGATTTCTTCCTGAGCTTTAACAACGCGAGCCTGGCCTTGGTTCATTTTTTGCTGGGATTGTTTTTCGTTCAACTGGGCCTGGTTGATCACTTCCTGATTTTTCCCCATATTGAACTGTGCTTTACTCATCACCGCCTGCCCCTGACTAATTTTCACCTGGGCCTGGTTCAACTCCATTTGGGATTTGAACATCTGGCTCTGGGATTGTTTGATCTCTGCCTGACTGGCTATGATTTCGGCAAAATGTCCCTGCTCGGCGGCTATGGTCTTTAAAATATTAATCAGCGCCGTCAGCTTATCATTGACAAGGTTCACATTGGCCATCCCCCCTTCAATGGTTTGCAGGGATTGAGTTACTTGTCCATTCTGAAGGGTGAGTTCGTTCGTCGTGGAAAGGAGCTTGGCGATGTTTTCATCCACTGTCTTCAAGTTTTGGGAAACAACAACTACCTTTTGATCAATTTTTTCCGACCCCGCGCCAAGTTGAACGGCAAGGGTCTGTTGATCTTTGATAAGAGTGTCCATTTGCAGGGCAATGCCGTCTCTCAGCTTCTTGATATTTCCATTGGTCGCGCCCACATTATTAGAAAGAAGATCAATGGTTCCCCGCGTTATTTCTCCCTCTTTGAGAGTTTTCTGGAGGACTTCCAGCAACTTCTGATTTTTAGCCTCGATGCCGGAAAGTCCTGCAGTCAGGGTGTCCTTATTTTCTTTACCCGCCTGGGACATTCCCAAAAGAAGAGCGTTGCTGGTTTTGGACATCTCCGTACGGAGTTGTAAACTGGTGTCTTCGTTTTGTTTGATAATGGTGGGAATCAATTCCGACTTGATGATTTCATTGGCGCGGTCAAGAGATTGCTTCTGGGTATTCATCTGCTTGACCACTTTGCCCAGGGATTCGCTGTTCAACCGGGCCAACTCCTGGGAATTTTTCTGGTTGGTCTTTGCAAAATTTTCCATGTCTGCGGCCATACCGCCCTTGAGATCACTGAATTTCTCTGCGAGGTTGGACTGAAACTGATCGTTGGCTATTTTTTGCTGACCCAGCTGACTTGCAATTTGTTGCTCAACTTTGCTCAGTTGCTGATCGATATTTTTAATAATCTCAAGCTTCAATTGCATTTCAATATCCACCAGTTTTCTGTTGGTGGATTTGAAATAACCGGAAATTTCAGACTGGCTCTGCTCAACACTACCCTGAAGAGTGGGTAATAAATTCTTGATCTCATCCATTTGACGGGATAAATCCTGCTGGGCATTTTCCATACCCTTCAATTTACCCATTTCCAAGGACACTAAACGGGCGTTGATTTTCTTTATTTCCCCAAAAATTCTCCGCCAGTTTTGTTCGTCATTGTCAAAAAGCCCTGCCGAGGCTATCTGGGAAGAAAACGCAAAGACGAGAAAAAAAACGCTGGACCACTTGAGTTTATGAGTTTTCATCGGCAAAAAGGGGTAAGAATATTTAACTTTGAATCTTTAGTTCAGTAACGTGGAAATCCTCTCCTGCATGAAGCAGAGAGGAAATGAGGATAGATGGATCGCAACGGGGTTTCCGTTGCGATCCGATTGTCCAAACTATCACGACAGCTTTATGCTAACAATGGATGGCCTACTCAGCAACCATAAAGTGAGCCCGGCGGTTTCGCCACCAGCAACTATCGCTACTTTCACCACAAAAGGGCTTCTCTTCGCCATAGCTTATTACATGCAACCGGTTTTCCGGAATACCCAAAGAAGCTAAATACTTTTTGGTGGAGGCGGCCCGACGCTGGCCCAATGCCAAGTTGTAGTTATTAGTCCCGCGCTCATCGCAATGTCCTTGAATTTCTACTTTGACGCTGGGATGTTGCTTCAGGAAATCTGCATTCTGCTTCAGAATACCCTTGGAACTCGTATCCAAATCATATTTATCGAACTGAAAATGAATGTCCTTCAATTCGGAAGTGGGCTTGAAAGAAAATAACCTGGCTTCCTGAATCCCCTGGTCTCCCAGTCCATTGGCTGAACCATTGCTAGAAAAAGGATTCGACGAACCTGAAGACCCATTGCCCTGGGAATAAACAGAGGAACCTTCGACTTCTCCAGACTCTGAGAGACTTTCTTCACGGACCAAATCGGAACCGGCTCCAAAGTTTCCAGAGCCTTCAGAAGACCCGCCCATTTCACTACCCGCGTCTGCCAGACTTTCCTGGCGTATGAAACCCGATTCTTCCGAACCACTGCCATCAACAGGAAAACCCTGTTCGGGAGCAAATCCTTGAGAGGCCTCATTGGATTGAGCTAGTTCTTCCAATTCGCTATCCCCAACGGTCCCAGTCGCCTCAATTTCAGGAGGAATAAGGTTTTTCGAGCAAGACGCTGTGAAAACCAGTCCAATAATTATCCCAAATATACCGATCCAAACCTTGTGTCCTCGCATAATAACCCTCATATTTATTTTGACAAAATACCGTTATAAAGAATAGGAACTATATTTAAACTTACTACTATTAAAGCTAGAACCCCGCCCAATAGCCTGCAAACTTGATTTGCATATCTATTGATTTACGTAATAATACTATTAGAACTACACTCATTGTACAATAATATTTATAGGTTCGCAACACCAAACTTATTGATTTATATCACAATATGCCTGCTGGCCGAGGAAGGGACACACTTGGAAATGTGTCGGGAGAGGTAAAATAACAAACGTCTGCGAGGGTGTAACTATATATTAAACTTGGCTTATTCATCCCCCAAACTCATCTCCGGGTGTAGGGCGACCAGGCGGGGCTGTAGCCGCCTCCCTTGACAAAAGTCAACTGTCGTGCTTTTCCCCCGTTCACCGATTTAGTGACGATTTGCAATTTCCCATTTTCGCGGTGACGGTAAACAATGAACCTGCCATCGGGTGACCAGGCCGGTTGTTCACTGCTTCCGGGGCCAAATGTAAACTGCTTGCTCTTTTTTGTTTTCAGATCATAAAGCTTGATTTGGAACTTTTTACCCACGCGAGCCGTGTAAGCAATTTTATCTCCATCTGGCGACCAGGAGGGGTCGTCATTGTATCCAGAACCAAAAGAAATTCTTTTCACGCCTCCCTTATCACCGGTTTTGACCTCCATAATATATATTTGCGGGGCTCCAGTGCCGGATCGGTCCGAAGTAAACGCGATTTGAGTGCCATCCGGTGACCAGGTGGGAGAAGTGTCGATATTAAAATGCTTCGTCAACCGTTTGAGACCAAAATTCTTCTCCAGCACATAAATCTCGGAATTACGGTCCTTACTCAATACCATCGCAATCCGCTGACCATTGGGCGACCAGGCGGGTGCGGCATTGAGCCCCGGTAATTTCAACAAAGTTCTTCTTTTGTGCCCTGATGCGGAAATCATGACCAAATCCGGATTACGTGCGGCATAAGAGGTGTAAACGATCCAACCCCCATCCGGCGACCAGGCCGGGGTGAGAATGATACTATTTTCATTAGTGATCTTATGCAAACCGTTGCCATCGAAATCTACGGTATAAACCTCTTTGCTTCCTTTATTAGCAGACAAAAATGCGATCCTGGTTCCCGCAATTCCCCTTTTGCCTGTCAACTGCAATACGATTTCATCGGCAAATCGGTGAATGATCTTCCTCAAAAACCTTTTTGTGGAAGTGTATCGTTTTCCCAGGAGAAATCGCTTTGTCGCGGTTTCATACAATCGAAAAGTGACGTTGAAGGATTTATCCAGCGGATTGATCTTGTATTCCGTTTTCAACAGCCACTGGGCTCCCATCTGGTTCCATTTATCGTAATCCACGGTCCTTCGCGTTCGCTCCAAATCCGCAGTTTCCTTGAAAACACCCCGATCTAGCAAATCAAAATGTTCGGAGAGTTTTAAATCATTCTCCAAAATTTCCAGCGACTCTTTTCCAAGCCCTGAAGGATCTTCATAGGTCTTTGCCAATACAAACTCTGGAATGGCTATGTTCACTTTCTTGCGAGTTTCACGCTCTATCTCAATACGAATTTTAGAGTCTTTTGCAAAAACGAAAGAAGGAAAAATCTGAATGAAAATAAACGCGGCCAGGATAATTTTAAGAATCATGTTTTATTTTTTTCCTGAATGTATTTGAAGTGAATACTAATATTGAGGTTTGAAGATTCTAATGATTCTGGAAATACTGGAAAAGGTTCAGACTCGCGGATAGCACGCAAGGCAAGGTTATCCAGCAATTCCACATGGGAGCTTTCCTGCAGGTCGGGACGATCGATATTCCCTTTAGGATAAATATTAAAAGATATCACCACCCTCTTATCATGGTTCTGCCCAAGGGGTGCATTCCAGTTTTCCATGACCCTTTTGATGATCATCCCCTTGTACAATGCCAAGGCGTCAGCGCCGGGATTCCCAGGTGTCGAAGATTTCACATAAGCCTGATTAGGCGAAATCACGAGATCCACCTGAACCTGCTTGGGAACACTTACTTTTCGTATATCGCTCTCATATCTTTGTGCAACTGTTTCAGGAACCGCGATACTCATGTCGATATCGTTTGGCTTGGCGTCTAAAGAATCGAGTTTCTTTAAAATAGAATCAAACACCCTGGACTTCTCTTGTGTGATGGTCGGGGCTTTTGCTTCCAGGCTTGGAGTGATCACCGGTTGCTTGTCTATAAAGGTCGGTTGTTCCATTTCTGTCAACTCTTTTAGCAAATCCGCTGATGATTTTTCTTCCTGTTTTGTTTCCAGTTTTTCTTTGTACTTGGAAAGGGAAGCAAACTCCAACTCCTTCAAACTGGATTTAGTTTTTTTTACGACCACAGGCTCAGGAGGAGGCTCGACATCAAGAGTATCCTTCATATTTAAACTTTCAAACTGGTCTAAAGGATTTTTCTGCGTGCTCTTTTCATCAAATGTCTTTTCCAGTATGGGTTTGCTTTTCTCTATGACAGGCGGCTTGAGAGGCACTTTTGGCACCTGCATCGCGAGCTGGTCGAAGCTTTTATCTAAATTTGTCGGAGGCTTTTTCAACTTATCCAGACTGCGTTTGGTCTCAGGAGCTTTCTGTATAGGAGGCATCTTGACGGACTGCTGTATCGGCTCTATCAATTTTGGAGGATCGAGGGGTTTTATCGGCGTGGGGGCTTTCACAGTTTTCGTCGGTACGGGAGTCTGTTTTTTCTTAGCGGATTTCGAAGCTGGTATTTTTTTCCCCTGGGAAATTTCTACCAGTTCCACCATAAACGCAGGCGGAAGGATTTCTTCCAAGGTTGTCGTTTTGGGCAAAAACAGGACAAACGTGATCAACAACAGATGACCGGATACCGATGCCACCAGCATTTGGTTGAAATCCCACGATCTGGCAATTTGAATTTGCCGCTTCATCCTCTGGGATCCGTGACCATGCCAATATTTTTTATCCCCGCCCTTTTGATGGTCGCCATCACCTGCATGACGTACCCATAATCGAGCTTTCTATCGGCCTGCAAATACACACCACCGTCTTTGTTTCCCTGAAGGTACAGGCCAATGCTTTGGGTCAGGTCCACCAGATTGCCCAGCTCCTTCTTGTTCCAAAAAATCTTTTTATTGCTTTGCAGGGAAATGTTTGGAATATCCTTAATGTCCACCGGAGCGATGGTTTCCTTGGGCAATTCAAGCTCCACCCCATCCTGCATCAGGGGTGCTGTGACCATGAATATCACCAGAAGCACCAGCATGACGTCCACAAAGGGAGTCACGTTGATTTCCGCCATCATTGGCCGTCGCTTTTTTAACATCGTTGCCCCTAGTTAGAGAAACTCACAAATATTAAATCGGATCAGGAAAAATCAAAGGAACTCTCTTTGCTTGGCTCCTGCATGAAATTTTTCTCAACCATGTAAATATAATCATGCGAAAAATCATCCATCAGGCTGGTAAATAAACCTATTTTATTATTCAGGTAATTGAAAAAAATAACCGCAGGAATGGCCGCCGCCAAACCTGCCGCCGTTGCAATGAGTGCCTCGGCAATTCCTGGCGCCACCCCGCCGATACTGGCGGAACCCTTCATTCCGATGGCTCGGAAAGAATGCATGATGCCCCAAACGGTTCCGAATAATCCGATGAAAGGAGTCGTGCTCCCTGTCGTCGCCAAAAAATCCAACCCTCCGGATAATCGCGAAATTTCCCGATTGATGGCCTTGTTCAAAACCAGGCTAATGCCTTTTATGTCTTTAGCTGACAGCGGCTCCCCATGATCGGATGGCGGCGCCCCCCTTCTGTCCCTTTCTTTTTTAGCCAAATCCTGAAAAAGAAACAGTTCGCGATACCCCGTTAAAAACACTCTGGCGATCGGGCTGTATCGGAGTTCTCTGGAAAAATTATAGATGTGCGTGAGGTTTTCGGATTTGGAAAAATTGGCTAAAAAACGCCTGTCTTCTTTCTTGGCTAAATTGTACACAAAAAACTTACTGAGAATAATTGCCCACGACACTATTGAAAATATCAACAGGAGCAACAACACTCCCTTTGCCATCGTGCCGGACTGCATCACCAAGTCTATTATGCTTAAAGGGTTGTCTGTTACAGGGTTTTCCACAGGGTACCTCTGGCTGGATTCTTAAGGAGGGGAAATCTTACTATAAATCATTATAATTCAACATTATATTATAATTTTAACAACAAGTTAACCCCTATCTGTCGTCAAATCAAGTGAAACATTGGAATTTTGGCCTCACGGAGTGAAATCAGGCCCTTATAACCTCGTCACAAGAGGCGTTTCAACCTTATTCTATAAAGACTTATCCTTCCTGCCGCATCCATGTGACTTGCGACACAGGGCCCCTATTTCATCGGCAAAATGCCGGTTTACAGTGCCTGGCTGGCAGGTTGAAGATGCAATGAATCAACGAACAATGGCATTTTTCCAGAAGCTCACGCCCCTACATCCTTCTTTTCGGTTCAAAATAGCAATGGAATGAGTCGAAAAAAAACAGGGGGATCTGAATAAGGAGTAATTAGGCTCAACCCTGAAGTTATTGTTCTTCGAGGCGGGGTTTTATCGAGGATTTACTTTTTAACCCGTTCCAGGTATTCACCTGAAGTCGTCGAAATCCGAACCATCTCTCCGACTTTCACAAATTGTGGAACCGTGACCACCAATCCTGTCTCCAGCGTGGCCGGTTTTCCGGACCCTGAAGCCGTGGCTCCTTTTAATGGAGGAGGGGTGTCGGTCACTTCCAGATCCACGGTTTCTGGAAATAAAATCCCGATGGGCTTTTCATCGCAAAACTCGATCTGCACACGCGCATTAGGCAACAAATATTTTTTAGCGTCCGCGACGAATTTTTCTTCAAAAAATAATTGCTCATAGGATTCACAGTTCATGAAGCAATATCCAGAAGGATCGTTATACAGATATTCCATTTCCGTTTGCTCCAGCACGGCCCGTTCAATCTGCTCGTCCGCACGAAAACGCACTTCGGTTTGGGTTCCGTCCTGAATATTACGAAGTTTCGCCTGCATGAACGCTCTTTTATTTCCAGGAGTCCGGTGTTCGGCGGTCATCACCCGATACAAATTATTATTGTATTTAATGATAAATCCAGGCCGGATCGCATTACCGCTTATATAAACTGCCATTGAGACAAACCTCTTTATTCAATGTTCAACACCGCTCATCCTGCCTTGAAGGACAGCAAAATGAAGACCTTTGCCAAAAGTTCTGGTTTTTTGCGTGATTATATCCGGGCGCGACCCAGAATCAAGTAAAATAAAGTTCTATGACATGCCCTCTCTGCGAATCCCAATCCAAACTATTTCTGGCTGGAAAAATCCGGGAATACTGGCTTTGCTCCGTTTGCCGACTGATTTTTGTACCGGCAAAATATTTTATCTCCCAGGAAGACGAAGTCCAACATTATCTGAAACACGAAAACAGCCTGGAAAATGAAGGCTACGTCCAGATGTTCAATGAGAAAATCCAAGTCGTCAAAAATGTATGTCACGGAGTGCAAACCGTGTTGGATTATGGCTGTGGGTACGAACCGGTTTTAAAAACCTTGCTGACCAGAGAGGGTTTTACAGTCTCCGGCTACGATCCTAATTTTTATCCGCATACAGATGCAAACGCGACTTTCGATCTCATCATTTCCACCGAAACGTTTGAACATTTTAAAACGCCGGGCAAAGAAATATTGAACCTCCTCCCAAGCCTTAAGCCTGAAGGCTACCTGGCAATCATGACAAAGCTGGTTTCTAAAAAAGAGCCCTCTTCCACACCCGAATCTTTTGGGCGTTGGTATTATCAAAGAGACCCAACACACATCGCATTCTACGAGAACGACACTTTTGCATGGATTGCCCGGCATCATAAAATGGAAATTATTTTTAACAACGAAAAGGATTTCGTTGTGCTACAAAGGAAGCTTTAAATTTTCAGCCCGCGTAGCGGGTGCCCTCCGCGGAGGAGAAAGAGGAAACATGGCGGGAGAATATATTTTTACCATGCAGGGCCTTTCAAAAACTTATGGCACCAAATCCGTTTTTAAAGACATCTATCTTTCGTTTTATCATGGAGCCAAAATAGGCATTGTCGGGGGCAACGGAGCCGGGAAGTCCACCTTGCTTGGGATCATGGCGGGAGAGATCAAGGAATTTGAAGGAGAGGCCAAGCCATTAAAGGGCACAAAAATCGGCTACCTCCCTCAGGAACCGGTTCTGGAGCTAACAAAAACCGTGCGCGAAAACGTCGAGCAGGCGTTCAGCCATATCCAGAATATGATCCAGGAGTTCAATGACATCAGCGCGCAACTGGCAGAACCCATGGACGACGACGAGATGCAAAAAGCCCTCGACAAAATGGGCCGACTGCAGGATGAAATCGACGCGGTGGACGGATGGGAGCTGGACCGTCAGGTGAACGTGGCCATGGACGCGCTGGTGCTTCCGCCGGACGATCAAAAAGCGGAGACCTTATCGGGAGGCGAAGCGAGGCGGGTGGCCTTGTGCAAAATCCTCCTGCAAAAGCCCGACATGATTCTGCTGGACGAACCCACCAATCACCTGGACGCGGAAACGGTGCAATGGCTGGAAGAGACGCTGGCCAATTACCCAGGCAACGTGATCGTCTCCACCCACGACCGGTATTTTCTCGACAACATCACGAAATGGATTCTCGAACTGGACAACGGAAAAGGCATCCCTTTTGAAGGCAATTACACCTCGTGGCTGGAACAAAAAGCCCAACGCCTGCAACATCAGGAAAAGGGCGCGTCGAATCTCAAGAAACGCCTGCAAAATGAACTGGACTGGCTCCACACGTCTCCCGGCGCACGCCGAAAATTAAACAAGGGGCGAGTGAACAATTATGAAAAACTGCTTTCTCAAAAACAGGACGTTCAGGACAACTCTCTGGAAATTCAAATCGCCCCCGGCCCGGCTTTAGGCGAAAAAGTCATCGAAGTCAAAGACCTCGTCAAAGGGTTCAAAGATAACTCGCTGATTAAAGATCTAACTTTTTCTATTCCTCGTGGAGCCATCGTGGGTCTGATCGGGCCCAATGGAACCGGCAAGACCACTCTGTTCCGCATGATCGTAGGCGAAGACAAGCCAGATGCCGGCACAATAGAGTTGGGCTCGACGGTGAAACTGTCTTATGTGGATCAACACCGGCACGAACTGTCTGCCGGCAAAACGGTTTTTGAAGAAATCACCGACGGAACCGACCACATTGAAATCGCAGGCAAGACCGTCAACTCCCGGTCCTACGTGGGCCGGTTCAATTTTAAGGGAACGGACCAGCAGAAAAAAGTCGAGGATCTATCGGGAGGCGAACGCAACCGCGTGCATCTGGCAAAACTTCTAAGACGTGGAGGCAACGTTCTCCTTTTGGACGAACCCACCAACGACCTCGACGTGACCACACTCAGCAGTCTTGAAAACGCGATTTTAAATTTCAGCGGCTGTGTCCTGGTGATCAGCCATGACCGTTATTTTCTCGATCGAATCTGCACGCATCTGCTGGTGTTTGAAGGCGACAATAAGGTGCGCTGGTTTGAAGGCAACTTCGACGAATACCGTGAAAAGCATAAACAGGAACTGGGTGGAAAAGAAGACAACCGCCGGTCGAAATATAAAAAATTGACTATTCGCTGACACCGACAATTTTTCATGACACGCCCTAATTGGCAAATTTTCGTATAAAACGAATCAACTGCCAGATTTTTTTATCGCTCAAAGTCTCCTTGTGGATTGGCATCCCGGTTCCCTTCGACCCGTTTTTGATGATCCAGAACAACTGGCCATCCGGTATCGTGTCCATCAATTCAACGCAGGTGAAGTTTCTGGGTGGCGGGTTCAATCCCCTGGCCAGTCTCCCATTGCCGTTTCCCTTGAGGCCATGACAAAGCGCGCACGTGGTGGGTCTGGCGTCTTTAAAATAAAGCCGTTCGCCTTGGGCAATGTTTACGGGCGAATCCAGCAGAGGATTTGCTTTCTTTAAATATCTTTTTGGAGCGCTTCGGGTTTTTCTATTTTGCGGACAGATACCCGATGCCATGCGAATGACTTCCTGCGACAAACCCAGTGCGAAAATATTCTCAAACGTCGCATCCGACTCGGCAGGAACCGCCTTGAAAACCGCAAGCAACACAAAAATAACGCAAACAACATTTCCATAGCGGCGCATTATTTTATTCACAATTGGAGGAATGAATTTTATTTGAGCAACTTTCTAAGATGAAGAACCAACAGCCAAACCTGTTTTTCTGTCAATTCCGGGTAGGCGCGCATCCCGGTTCCCTGAGATCCATTTTTGATGATCCAGAACATCTGCCCATCGGAAATTTCTTTCATCGTTTCGGCGCAGGTAAAATTCCGTGGAGCGGGGTTCAACCCGGGAGCCATCATTCCCATGCCATTTCCCGTCACGCCATGACAAACTTTGCAGGCAGTGGGTTGCACATCCACACGAAACAAAGATTTCCCCGCGTCCAGGTTTTTTTGCGTGGGTTCGAGAGGATTTGTCAGGTTGTAAATATCGTCCGGAGCCTGAACCGTCACTCTGGGTTGCGGGCAGATTCCCTTACCGCTAAAACCCATGCTGTGAGGGTGAACCCCTGGTCCCTTGCCGTAGCGCATCATCATCGGCCCCGCAAACAGGTCGCCTGCGATGACAACAATAAAAAACAGCGGCAAGACCATCAAAAAACTGCTATAAAATTTCTTCATTGGTGAAACAACCTTTCCCGCTTATTTACCCTCAAAGGTGCGGATAAAGTGAATGACACTCCAGCCCTCATTTTCGGTAATCACTTTGCCGACTCTGACCGGCATCCCCGTTCCGGGACTTCCATTGCGCAAGACCCACATCATTTCGCCATCGGTACGGGTTTCCTGCCATTTGGCGTTGGTAAAATCCCGCGGGGAATGGCCGGGGATCCGGACCCCTTTGCCATTTTTACTGTGACAGGTCACGCACAGCCCTTTGCCAAAATAGATTTTTCGCCCCGCCTCAATCTGTTCTTCAGTCGCGGGATAAGGATTCTCGATTTCCTGGATTTCTGCCAGAATTTCATTGGGAACCCTGGGCTCGTAAATGCTCGCATGAATCGCAAACGCATTTTGCCAACCTGAAACTAAAAAGACAATCAACGCGATCCAAATAATTTGCGCCAGTTTTGACATATCGTATTTTTCAATCAAAGAAATCCTCTCCCCCTTCTACAGAAAGGGGAGAGGAAAGTTTAGCTCAATTACCGTAAGCCCCGTGCGTCTCCACAATCCCCAAACGCTTGAACATGTCATCGGTCAAACGGGAAATGCCTTTTGAAGCTTTTGCAGAGGTAGATTTCACGGCAGGCGGCGCCATGGCCGTCCCGATTTTTCCATGCGTCGCCTCCCAATGGCCGATCGACTGCGCGATCATCACCGATCCATCGGGAAAAGGAGCCCCGTCGGGCCATAGATGAAATATAATCCCGTCTGTTTTACCAACATACTCCGCCAGTTTCGCTTGTTCCTTGGGGTCTGAAGGAGTGTGAATGGCCACGCGTCCGGTCGCAATTTCCTCCTGATGGTCGTGCCAGTTTTGCTTATGAGACCATTTGGGAATCACCGAACGCGTCAATTTTTTGGACACCATGTATTCCACTTCCGTCATGCGGGCGTTCGCGTCTGTGGATTCAAATAATATGCATTGAATAATATCGGCATTGATCGGTTTGCAATAATGATGAAAAGGACCAATGACTTCTCCGTTCATCATGTGAGGCGCGCTCACATGGATCGTGTAACCCTTCAGTGGGTTCGCCCCTGCATTCCCTGCAAAAATCAGCAACGACACCAGGCCTGTGAGAACCAATACCCAAAACCCCCTCCGAATATTTCTGCAAATCATTGTGATGCCCCCCATAAGAGTTAAAAAAATAGCGCTTCAAGTAAACATCAGGAAACCGGTCCGCGGATCAATCGCAAAAAAGCGTCCTGGCCGCTTATCTTGTCCTGATAGAATGCTCCCCCCTCATCCTTTAAAGAAACAACAATCGCTTTGCCTTTTTTTTCTTTTTCCGTCCAGGTGCTCCAACCGGCTCCGGCAGGAAACATACGGTCCAGATATATTTTATCGCCATCCTTGTCTACGTTTCTCTTTCGGCGTTCGTAAAGAGACTCTGCTTCATCAGGAGTGGGCAAACGCCAATCGGAATAACCGGCAAAATTTTTGTGGTTCATGCGCTGGGCATATTCTACTGCGGTATACCAGTTGACCCATTTGCCTTCTCTTTGCCAGTAATCCTGCTTCATCCACATCAATCCGTTCTTTGTATCCAAAATGGTTCCGTCGCCCAAGTCCTGAAACCTTTTATCAAGCGATAGAGCGATCGGTTTTTTAGTTTTCAGAGCATCGGCCAGAACCGGGGCCACGCAAAATAAAAGCACAAGAACGATCGCAACGGTATTAATAGTCACGAGCCTTGAAGGATGTCGCATTTTTACCTCCACAAAAATTTCTTAAAAGTAAGAACCCAAAATTGGAGTTGGAATAGCATCATAATACAATGCCGGAACATTCAAATCAAACGGGCAAATCCGCTTGACAGTCCGGGGCCAACGGGTAGAATAATATGAAAATTCCCTAAAAGAAAGACCCCCATGAAAGCACTCAAAGGACTATATAGCACCTTGTTTTTGAAAGGCATATGCGTTTCACTCTGCCTGCTTCTCTTGGCTTTGCTCGCCTTGACCCCTGCGCTTGCCCACGAAAAAGATAAATCCCGCTGGGATAGTAAATACAATACCGAGACCTATATCTTCGGCATCACTCCCATTCCTTTTCTGGTCGATACTCTGGAGCTTCTTCCAAAAGGCAAGACCCTCGATATCGCCATGGGAGAAGGAAGGCACGGGGTCTTTCTTGCCACCAAGGGGTTCGATGTGCTGGGTCTGGATATTTCTGAGAAAGGATTGCAAAAAGCCCATCGACTGGCAAAAGATTACAACACCACCATTGAAACCCGTGTGGTCGATCTGGAAACCCATACTCTGGAAAATAACACCTACGACCTGATCGTCTGCACCTATTACATGCAGAGAGATCTTTTCCTCCAGTTCAAAGACGCACTCAAACCCGGCGGCATGGCTCTCATCGAAACTTATAACATCGATCACTTGAAATACGCCGAATTCAACCCCAAGTGGTTGCTCCAATCCAACGAACTGCTGGAAATATTTAAAGGGTTCAAAATCATTCGTTACCAGGCGGTGGACAATGGCGAAATAGCCTACTCCAGCATCCTCATCCAAAAGCTTTGAACTCCTTATCAAGAAAATCTCTTACAAATTCGAAATCATCTTTCAGACAATTCGCTGGCCCGTATTTTATAAGGGCCGCTCATGGCCAAAAGCAATTTTTCGAGGCACCCTTAAGAGGCACTCTTAAGTGAACTCAATCGAGCGGGTTTTTCTCACCCTCGCCAACGCCTTTCCCTTATGGGTTTTGTCAGGCGCGGCACTGGCGTTGTGGCATCCGGCCACGGCCCTGTGGTTTCAACCCGACTGGATTCCTTTATTTCTCGGCGTCATCATGCTGAGCATGGGGTTGACTCTGGATTTTCGGGATTTCAAACGGGTGATGCAAATCCCCAAGTCCATTCTTTTGGGGGTGGGCCTGCAATACATCATCATGCCGGCGTTGGGGGTTGGGCTTTCCAAAGTCTTCGACCTGCCCGTCGATTATATGATCGGCCTCGTGCTGGTGGCCTGTTGCCCGGGGGGAACCGCGTCCAACGTGGTTTGCTTCATCGCCCGCACCAATGTCGCCCTGTCGGTCAGCCTGACCATGTTCTCCACTTTAATCGCAGTGCTTTTAACGCCCATTTTGGCCACTCTTCTAATCGAGTCCCTGTCGCGGGATCTTTTAGGAACCGCGCTTCAAGTCGACACCGTCGGACTTTTAGTCAACACTCTCAAAATCGTGATTTTCCCGGTCCTGCTGGGAATCCTGCTGAACCATTATTTTCCGCGCGGCGTCAAAAAAATAAACGCCTACACCCCGCTTCTTGCGGTGCTGTCCATCGTGTTCATCGTGGACTATATTCTTGCGGCAAAAAAAACCGCGATTCTGGAAACCGGATTCAGTTTGCTGGCCGCCATCCTCATCCTGCATGGCATGGGTTTTCTTTTGGGCTACCTGCTGTCCCGATCGCTCAAGTTTCAGGAAAAAGACGCTCAAACGGTTGCCATCGAGGTGGGCATGCAAAACTCCGGGCTGGCGACGGAACTGGCCCGCAGTAATTTTTCAGGATACGCGCTCGCAACGGTTCCAGGAGCCATATCAGCCCTCACTCACTGCATATTGGGAAGCATCGTCGCGGGCCTGTGCCGGATCAAGGCGAGAAACGAAAAAGGTTAAACCTGAAATTTGCCGACCGGCCAGCGTGCTGCAAGAGAAAGTATTAGCGCACTATGGCTTTTGGGGCTCGTGAGCGTAGCGAGCGGAGCCTTAAAATTTTCCTCCCGCGTAAGCGGGGCGGGTCAGCTTTCAATGCTGTCCCAGGTGAGTGTCTCTTCCGCCAACACTTGGGATTTCATTTTCCTCCCTAAA
>VAPK011038140.1_pt1 | contig 15899 bp, 13 predicted proteins | sample 3395031 | NCBI WGS metagenome assembly VAPK01 (sample SAMN08290443, study PRJNA428436) | hydrothermal vent metagenome | isolation source: Deep-sea hydrothermal vent chimney 1 | place: Pacific Ocean: Juan De Fuca Ridge
CCGGTTTAGCCGTTATTTTAATCGGTAGTGACCCGGCTTCGGAAGTGTATGTACGTAACAAGCACAAAGGTTGTCAAGATGCAGGGATTACCTCCATCGCGCATAATTTAGATAAAAACACTAGTCAGGATGAGCTTTTAAACTTGATTAACCGGCTTAATACCAACCCTGATGTGCACGGTATTCTGGTGCAAATGCCACTGCCTGGGCATATCGATCCCGAAACAGTCATTGAATGTATTTCTCCATTAAAAGACGTGGACGGCTTTCACCCTTATAATATCGGCCGGTTAGCCATACGTATGCCGGTGTTGCGTTCCTGCACCCCTTACGGTGTGATGACCTTACTGGCCTCAACCGGCCAGCCCATACGTGGGCAACATGCCGTGGTGGTGGGGGCATCTAACCATGTTGGGCGACCAATGATGTTGGAGCTAACACTGGCAGGCTGCACCGTGACTATTTGTCACCGTTTTACTCGAAATCTGCAAGAAATGGTCAAACAAGCCGATATTTTGGTTGTTGCTGTTGGCAAACCCGGCATTGTAGACGGCAACTGGATTAAAAAAGGCGCGGTGGTGATCGATGTAGGCATTAACCGCACTGCCGATGGCAAACTAGTTGGTGATGTGGATTTTGAATCAGCAAAACAGAACGCAGGCTGGATAACACCGGTACCCGGTGGTGTTGGGCCAATGACCGTAGCCACCTTAATGCAAAACACCTTGGAAGCAGCCAATAACGAAAGCTAACAATATTCCAGGTGGTTTTTCTTACAAACAAGAGTAGGATGAATGGAGCTTTTTAACTGCCCATCCATCCTACGATAAAGCTTGTTTACTGCGGCTTAATATATTTACCCAGTTTTTCCGGTAATTTCCCGACACAGAGTTGATAAACATTTTTCTCAATCGGGTTACCTTCCATCGAAGCGGCATATAACTCATCTTCATCAAGAATAAACTCAAACGGTTTACCTTTATACTCGCCTTCGCAACGTTCTAAAATTTTATCGCCAGAGGCATCGAAAGATCGAAAGCCGTGTAATTTTCCACTGTATTGATGGAAGCTGATCAGTGTTTGAACCGGAGCATTACGATAACCGGGTAAATAAGCAGCGATATAATCACGCACTGTATGGCCACTTTTATCATGAACATACACTTCAATGGTGTGCATCACATCGGGGTTTTCTTTTTCCCATTGAACTTTACTTAACAACTGCCCTGTTTTTTCTGAAATGTAATTTTCTTCAATATAAAAATCTTTATTCCCGGCATAGCCACCAATAGATTTTTTCACCTTATAGCGATGCTTTTTAATCAACTCACGGTGTAATTTCAAGACATTATTCGCAAAAGCATTCCATGTGCGAACATGTTGATTGTCTTCTTTCATACTGGCATCAGCCGCAAATGTATTGCTGGCAATACCTAAAAACCCGACAATAATCAAAAAAAACGTCATATTTCGCATAAATCGCCCCTCTTTTCCATGCGTTAATAAAAGACCCGTTACTAGATTATAAGTTCCGTCGTCTATTCTCTACGCCAACCCGTCTGGCCCGCCGTATCTTCTAAAATAATACCCTGTTCTTTTAATTTGTCACGAATACGATCACTTTCAGCCCAGTCTTTATTGCATCTTGCATCATTACGTTGCTGAATTAAATCTTCAATGTCCTTGTCGCTTAAACCATCGGGATTATTCTGCCCGGCTTTTAAGAACGCATCGGGGGTTTGCTGTAATAAACCTAATTGCACTGCTAAATATTTTAACCCCGCGGCAGCTTGTTCTGCCTTTTGTGGCTCATTTTGACGGAAACGATTAATATCTTTAGCCAGTTCAAACAAACTTGATAGTGCTTCGGGGGTGTTAAAATCATCATCCATTGCTTTGTAAAATTGCTCAACTGCTTCACCTTTATTATTCTCCGCCTCAACCTGCTCCATTCCTTTTAATGCAGTGTATAAGGTGGTTAATGCTGCTTTGGCATTGTCTAAATTGGCTTCTGAATAATTGAGCGGGCTTCGATAGTGACTGGTTAAAATAAAGTAACGGATCACTTCGGGGGCATACTGTTTAATCACTTCACGAATAGTAAAAAAGTTACCCAACGACTTAGACATTTTTTCTTCATCAATACGCACAAAACCATTATGTAGCCAAACATTTACAAACTTTTCACCCGTTGCCCCTTCGCTCTGTGCTATTTCATTTTCGTGGTGGGGAAACTGTAAATCCATCCCGCCCCCATGAATATCGAAATGGTTACCGAGGCAATGGGTCGACATCGCCGAACATTCAATATGCCAACCCGGCCGCCCGTTACCCCAAGGAGACGCCCAACTGGGTTCGTCCGGTTTGGCGGCTTTCCACAAAACAAAATCCAATGGATCATTTTTGGCCTGATCCACTTCTACCCGTTCTCCGGCACGTAAATCTTCTAGCTTCTTACCCGATAACTGCCCATAGTCTTCAAACTGGCTAATGGCATAATACACGTCACCATTATCAGCAGCATAGGCTTTGCCATTTTTAATCAAAGCTTCAATCATTTCGATAATTTGAGGCATATATGCCGTTGCGCAGGGTTCCTGATTAGGCGGTAATACACCTAAGGCAGTCGCGTCTTCACGCATCGCTTCAATAAAACGGTGGGTTAGTTGACTAAATTCTTCGTTATTTTCATTAGCTCGTTGAATGATTTTATCGTCAATATCGGTAATATTACGCACGTAGGTCACATGTTCTGCCCCGTAAATCTGGCACAGATAACGATAAATCACATCAAAAACAACCAATACACGCGCATGTCCAATATGGCAAAAATCATACACGGTCATACCACACACGTATAAACGAACATTTTTAGGGTCAATAGGTTTAAAGGTTTGTTTTTGTTTTTTTAGACTGTTATATACGACCAACATGATATTTCTAAATCTCTAATTAAATATAATATGGCTATTTTACCTGTGGTCAGCCGATTAATGTAGCTATTCTTAATCTAAAAATGTCTACTGGAGAACTCGTCATTCCGTGCAAAAGAAGCTAGACCAACCCCCCTAAACCTTAGTATGATCGCGCCAAACAGCACAATCAGTCATCACACTGAAAATGGAATCGACAATGAAAAAACTATTATCCGTACTTATCTTACTTATTGGGGTTAGCACCGCGCACGCAGCCAATCCTCAAGTTATTATGACCACCAGTTTAGGTGCCATCACTATCGAACTTAATGCCGAAAAAGCACCTAAAACTGTCGGTAATTTTTTAAAATATGTTCAAAAAGGCTTCTATAACGGCACTATATTTCACCGTGTTATCAGAGACTTTATGATTCAAGGTGGTGGCTTTACCGCCGACTTTCAGAAAAAGCCAACCGATGCCGCCATTATGAACGAAGCAAATAATGGCTTACTCAATGTGAAAGGCAGCATTGCCATGGCTCGAACCGGTGACCCGCATTCGGCCACAGCTCAATTTTTTATTAACACTAAAGATAATGACTTTTTAAATTATCGTTCATCGACACCTCGCGGTTGGGGCTATGCCGTATTTGGTAAAGTGGTAAAAGGTATGGACGTTGTTGAAAAAATTCGTAATGTAGAAACCGGTAGCAAAGGTCCATTTAGACAAGATGTACCCCAAAAAACCGTTGTTATTGAAAAAATCGAACTTGTTGGTGGCCCTACTGCACCTAGCAGCCCCAAATAAACTAAATACTATTTTTGAAGGACATTTAAGATGATCGTAATGACCACAAGTTTCGGTGAGATTAAAATCGAGCTTAATAAAGAAAAAGCACCCGATACAACTGCTAACTTTGAACAATATGTTAAAGATGGCTTTTATGATGGCACCATTTTCCACCGCATAATCGACAATTTTATGGTACAAGGTGGTGGCATGGAACCCGGCATGAAAGAAAAAGAAACTCGCAGCCCGGTTAAAAATGAAGCCGACAACGGCCTGAGTAATGCAAAAGGTACACTTGCAATGGCAAGAACCATGGACCCCAACTCGGCAACAGCCCAATTTTTTATTAATGTTGCCGACAATAAATTTCTTGATCACCGTTCACCCACACCCGATGGTTGGGGCTACTGTGTATTTGCAGAAGTTGTCGAAGGCATGGATGTGGTTGAAAAAATCAAAAATGTATCGACTACAAACAGCGGGATGCATCAGGATGTACCCGCAAAAGATGTAATTATTGAAAAAATGATCATTGAAGAAGACTAAGTCAGCATTTCAATGACAACACTTTTTATTGCTGATTTACATTTAAGTGATCAGCGACCGGCAATAACCGATCTATTTATCTCCTTTCTTAAAAATGAAGCACGGCAAGCCCGTGCTTTATATATTTTAGGTGATCTGTTTGAAGCATGGCTAGGCGATGACTGCATCCTGCCCGGTTACCAATGTATTATTGCGCAATTAAAAGAACTTACCGACAACCATGTACCGGTATATATTTTACATGGCAATCGGGATTTTCTTATCGGCTCGTATTTTTGTCAATTAACTGGCTGCCAACTATTAGATGAAAGTAGCGTAATTACCATTGATCAACAACCTTATCTTATTATGCACGGTGATACGTTGTGTACCGATGATGTTAAGTATCAACAGTTCCGTGCCATGGTTCGCAACCCCGACTGGCAAAAACAATTATTAGAAAAAACACCGGCTGAACGCCTTGCGTTAGCAAAAGAATATAGAGAAATAAGCCAAACAGAAACAGCCGAGAAAGCCAGTGACATTATGGACGTAAATCAACTCGAAGTTGAAAAAATAATGCGTAAAAATAACATCACAACATTAATCCACGGCCATACTCATCGACCAGATATTCATCAATTTAAGTTAGACGGTAAAGATGCACAGCGTATTGTTCTGGGCGACTGGTATAAGCAAGGCAGCGTATTACAATTAAACAAAAACAAGTTTGAATTGCACTCCATTACTTAATACCATCGCACCGTATCTAGACCCCACCAGCATAATTTTATTTCTCGAATTTAACCTTACCTTTACGTAATTCCTGCACGGTGTAATGTTTATACTTCGCAGGTAGTACAAATAATTTTTTATCGATTTTATAATTTTTATCATAATCAACTAGCGTACGCGCATATTCTCTGCGCCCCGTTACTTGAACAGGAAAACCATACATAAGCTGACGAGTGGGGGCGAATGTGTCTTGTGCCAAATCACAAGCACTTAATACATCTGCTGGAATATTCGATAATGTCGTTTTGCTATCTGATGCCATTAAAATAGAAAATTCTTTTAATGCCTGAACTGCGGCAGGTAATAAGCCTTTAACGGCAATTAAATCATTACATACTTTACCGTTTACCAATAATTCGTAGTGACGGGGATGCTCCCCCCCTACTTTAGGTGCATCTTTCATTACCCCTAAATCTTTTACAGATAAATTTAATTTAATAGGTGAATCTATCTTGATATTTTTTTTATGGATAGCCATGACTGTTTCATCATCAGCAACCACACTATAAACTACTGATTTTTTTCGATTGAAAAGAATAAAATCTTCTGACCCGGCGCCATCATCAAAACGCACAAATTCAGGAGTAACAATAACGCGAGTGGGATAAGGCTCAACAAATTTTTCTTGCTCCATAAACATTATTTTATAAGCATAATTTACCGGTTCTTTTTTACTGCAAGCCGTTAAAGTGATAACAACTAGACCTAAACATACCAATTTAAAATATTTCATTACTACTATCTTTTCCTGACTTATATATTATTTTCTAAATAATCGAGTTCTTGCTGTGTAAACCCGGCTTTTAATCGTGCATCATAGTTAACTGGTTTTTTAATCCCGCTGTTCAGGTATTGTTTTAATAAATCTCGAAAAGTTTTATCGTGTTCAACACCTCGTTGTTCGCAGCAATACCGAAACCAACGTGAACCTATCTCAACATGACCAATTTCTTCACGTTGAATAATGGTGAGTATTTCATTTGCTCGTACGTCCCCGACACTTTCAAATTTTTTCATAATACCCGGTGTCACATCCAAGCCCCGCGCTTCGAGTACTCTGGGAACAAGTGCCATTCGAACCAGTACATCATGGTCGGTTTCAACCGCCATTTCCCACAAGCCATTATGCGCAGCAAAATCACCGTAGGCAAACCCTAATTCATTCAGATAGACCTCTAACAAGCTAAAATGTTCAGCTTCTTCTTTGGCAATTTTCATCCAGTCTAAATAATATTGTACCGGCATATCACGAAAACGATAGACCGCATCCCATGCTAAATTAATCGCATTAAATTCAATATGACAAATCGCATGTAATAAACTGGCTCGGCCTTCGAGTGAATTAATTTTACGCCGTGGTAAATCGCGTAGTTGCACTAGCTTAGGTTTATCCGGTCGACCGGGAATGGCTAGTTTTTGAATGGCCTGATCCTTATCCAATAATTTTGAATTAATATCCAGATCTTTTAGCGCATCTACCGCAATATAAGTTTGTTCAACCTTTTCCCGTGGAGTCGATACATTAAGAATGTCCCAGGCAGTACTGAATAACGAAGTTTGCATATGCCAATATTAACAAACTGTGAGCAAAAGACCTATTCCCACTTATAAGCTATCACCACATCCATTACGTTGGTTCCTGTCGGGCCGGTGTTAATAACATCACCACTGGCATGGAGAAAGCTAGCTGAGTCACAAACATCGATACAATCTTCGACACTATAACTGTCCAGCTCACCTCGCAATACTGTCTCAGCGTCCACTAATGCACCGGCATCATCGGTATTACCATCCGAGCCATCCGTTCCGATACAAAGTATTACCATATTGGTCATATCCTTAATTTTATTTGCTATTAAAAGGGCTAGGTGCTGATTACGTCCACCTTTTCCCGCATTGTCTGGTAAAGTCACAGTCGGCTCACCCCCCCAGATATAAAAACCACACTCACCCTGTATCACTTGTGATGCAATTTTACCAGCTTCCAATCCCACGTCAGCAGATAAGGCGCACTCAAATTTGAATATTTTAGTTTCAGAGCCACATAGCATGGCAATTTTATTTAATAGCTGAGTATTTGTTGCAACCAGAGCGGTAAATATTGGGTATTGTCCCCTATTTTGTTTGTTGTTAGCACATTGTTGCAGCATTTGTTTAAGCCAATCGGGTAAGTTCTTTAATTTCGGTTTTGTTGTATTTTCAACAAATAACCCAGAACCAATAATGCAAGGATCATTATTTAATACGTCAGAAATTAATAAATTCGACACTTTTAAATGCCGAGCAAAAGAGCGGAGTTGACCACCTTTAATACTTGATAGTTGCTGACGAATAACATTCATTTCATCAATCGCAAGCCCCGATGCAATTAACCAACGATTAACGCGCTGTAAATCTTGCAAACTAATACCAACCTTAGTTTGTTCAACCAGAGCAGAAGTGCCTCCAGAAATTAAAACAATAAGATGTGTGTTTGCAGGTAAGTCGCTTATAAAATCAATCACCTTTTGAGCAGCGAGTAAACTCCGTTCATCTGGAATAGGATGGCTCGATTCAAAATATTCAAATCTGGAATTTATAACTGAATTCGATAAGTGGCCTGATTTTGATATAACCAAACCGCGTAAAAAGTTCTCGTTAACAACATCATAAGCACCCTGCGCCATACTCTGAGCAGCTTTTCCAATCGCAAGAATAGCAATTTTTTCCTTTTCAACAAGACGCGTAGAAAACTTTTCTCCAGTCAAGTAATGCTTAACACATACTTCACCACGCACCGTCTGTAATGACGTATTATAAATTTGAAGTATTTTTTCTCTTTGTACAATATTTGTTATCATCGTAATGATTTTGCGATACAATTTTTTAAATTAATTTAACCTAAGCAATGGATCTTGTCGGTAATATTGCCGTAATAACGTATAAATAGATCCATAATGTTGCTGAATAATGTAAGGACATTCAAAAAAGACTTCGCTCAATACAGCAAAGAACTCTGCGGGAGCCGTTGCGGCATAACAATCAATGCCAACTAACTGACCATAACTGCATTGTTGTTGAAAATGCTCAAATCCCGCACTAAATACATTAACCCATTCGGTCGTATCCATGTTTGCATGTAATGGGGGGAAACCATTCGCAACGCCATTTTGCATATCCAGTTTATGTGCAAACTCATGAATAACCAGATTACGTCCATCAATCACACCGGCAAATTCTGTTTCATCCCAAGATAAAATTACCGGTCCTCTTTGCCAAGCTTCACCTGCCAAATTAGATTGTTCATAATGCACCACACCACTCTCATCTGTAATAACACGTTTAGGTGCAAAACCAGAAGGATAAATAATTACCGTCAACCATCCTGAATAACATTCAATTCCCAACTTTAATATTGGCAAGCAAGCCTGCAAAGCAATAATTAATGTCATTGGTAACGTAACCACAAAACCTTGCGCACCTTCAAATATTTTGTGGTGCAAAAATATAATAGCTAACTCTTGCAATCTGTTTTTTTCGTTTGCTGTTAACCCGACTAACAATGATAAAGAAGAAAAGGCTTGTTCCCACTCAACTGCGGTAATAGTTGAATGTTTAACAATGCGTTGTTCTCGCCATTTATGAAAAAAATTAAACATAGGCTAATAACTTTAAAACAAACCACATATCCCATACTCCTTAAATTGGTGATTATGACATAAATATTTCTTTACAGTCATAAATTATTAATCCTCTAGAAATAAAGAGTTCATATTGATTGCTTACGGTAAACGCTCTCAACCATGGAGAGAAAAAATGAAATCGCATTCACTTAAAAAAACAATATTACCTATCTGTCTTTTAGTCTCGGGCTCGATATTTGGCAGTATATCTCAAGCTAATGAAGACTCTTATCAACTAAAAGAACACAATAAACAAAAATCTGTTATTTCTGTTACCCACGGCGTTATGTCTGGCGATGTAACAGAAGACAGTGCAATAATCTGGGCGCGTGGAGAAAAAAAATCCTATATGAATGTTGCGTTACAGGGACAGTACGATAGAGATGTTACCCGTAAACATATCAGTGTAAATGCTAACCGTGATTTTACCGGTAAAATAAAATTTGAGAATTTACATCCTGATACTAATTATAAATATAAAGTATGGTTCGGCAATAATAATGATGGCAACAATGTACAAAAAGTAACAGGCCATTTCCACACAACACCAGAAAAAGATAAAGCTCGAGCAGTCTCTTTTGCATGGGGTGGCGATTTAGCAGGACAAAATGTATGCCGTGATGTAAATGAAGGTTTTCCAATTTTCAATGCCTTAAATAAGATGGACCTAGATTTCTTTATTGGCCTTGGTGATATGATTTATGCCGATGGAACCTGTACCCAGCAAGGAAAATATGGAAATCAGCAGGTTGTTGGCAACTATGATAAATCTGCAAATATGAAAAATTACTGGGCACACTGGAAATATAACCATCAGGATAAATCGTATCAAAAACTTTTATCCAATATCGCTTATTACGCCATATGGGATGATCATGAGGTAGTGAATGATTTTGGTCCTTTACAGGATACCCGTTCAACTAAACCCTATACAAAAGGTCAGCACCTTTTACCAATGGGACTGCAAGCCTTTTTGGATTACAACCCAGTAGATGAAAGTCCGAACGAGCCAAAACGACTTTACAGGACAATACGTTGGGGCAAATATTTTGAGTTATTTGTACTTGATACCCGTCAATACCGTGATGCCAATATAGAAAAGGATGATACAACGCTTAAGAAAACAATGCTTGGCCGTGAACAACTGGTTTGGTTAAAAGAAAAATTAAAGTCATCAGATGCAACATGGAAAATGATCGTATCCAGTGTTCCAATTTCAATCCCGACAGGTTACCCAGCAAAAAATGGTCGAGACGGTTGGTCTGGGTTTGACCAGCAAACCGGGTATGAACATGAGCTTAAAGATCTATTTAGCTTTATGCGTGATGAAGGTATTAATAACAGCCTGTGGGTAACCACAGATGTGCATTTTGCCGAAGTATTTCGTTATACACCATTCTCAAATTCACCCAACTTTAAAGTACATGAATTTGTAACCGGCCCACTGAATGCAGGCCTCTTCCCTAATCATAAGTTTGATACTAGCTGGGGCACAGAAAGCTTATACTTTTATGGCCCACAAAGTATCTCCGCTACCAAAACTTATACTGAGGCTAAAAAATGGATGAACTACGGTGCGGTTAAAATTGAAGATAATGGTTCATTAACTATTAGTATTCGGGATATTAACGGAAACATTTTGTATGAAAAAACTATGTATCCTGATTAAAATGACTCCTTAACACTTTTATTTTTTAGAATATATCCGTCACAGATTAACTGTGACGGATTTTTTATTCTGCGGCATTACAAATTCACGAGGTTATCTACGTCATAAAACAATAATTTAACTGACATATTTTTGTAAAGACCTAAATCAATAATTCTAGCCAGTAATTATTCAAACCCTCATTCTATGTTAAAGGAGTCAACATGAAAGCGAACAAAATCTCTCTACTGATAACCATAATATTGCCACTTATATTAAGCATAGGCACTATAGCGAATGCTGCACCAAAACTATGCTGTCAATATGATGACAAACTGGAACAAGACACAGGTCTACGTGAAATAGCCAATATACCTCTACATTGGATCGATACAAATCAAAAGAATCAGAGTGACTCCAAGTCATGGGTACATTTTAAAATTCTTGGAATAAATGATTTTCATGGACAACTTTCAACTGGCCGAAAAGTTGGTGGTCGTCCTGTTGGTAGTGCTGCCGTTCTTGCAGCCTATTTGAAAGCAGCTGAAAAAAAATCTGGACAGACTACTTTTATTGTTCAAGCGGGTGACCAAGTGGGTGCATCGCCCCCTGTATCTGCATTATTGCAAGATGAACCATCAATCATTTTCATGAACATGATGGCAAATGATTATTGTGACAAAGATAATGAAGATGAAAATAATCAAGATAAAGAGAATGCCAAAGAACAAAATACCAGCGAACAGAAATGTAATATCATTGGTACGTTAGGCAATCATGAGTTTGATGAAGGCAAAGATGAAATGTTACGCCTGATTAATGGCGGCAATCATGTTAACGGCCCTTTTCTTGACGAAGATTATGAGGGAGCCAATTTCCCTTATGTTTCTGCCAACGTGATAAACAATGCAACCGGTAAACCCTTGTTAAAACCTTATGTGATTCGACGCATAAAGGGGATACCCGTTGCGTTTATTGGTGCGGTACTCAAACAAACACCCACTATAGTTACCCCAACAGGCGTAGCAGGGTTGAGTTTTATAGATGAAGCCGATGCGATTAATAGCTATATTCCAGAGTTGCATAAGCAAGGTGTTCACTCCATTATAGTGACTATTCACCAAGGCACTCGCCAACGTTACTATTCGGGGCCTACCGATGCAGAAGTCACTACTCTGAATGGCTCAATTGCAGATATTGTTAATCGACTCGATGATGATATTGATATTGTCGTTTCCGGCCATTCCCATTCGTTTACAAATGCCTTAATAGCAAATGCTAATGGTAAAAAGATTCTGGTTGTACAGGCATTTTCACGCGGCACCGCTTATGATGATATTGATGTTTCTATTGACCCACACAGTCACGACATTGTAGAAAAATCCGCACGTATCGTTACAACTTATGCCGATGTTTCACCCGGTACATATCCAGATAAAGGTATCGCAAAAATGGTCGCAAAATCCGAAGCAGCGGTTGCGCCAATCATTAATCGAGTAATAGGAACAACAATTAATGATATTTCTCGTACAGCGAATGCCGCAGGTGAATCGCCACTCGGGAACCTGATTGCTGATGCACAACGCCATAAAATGGCCACTGATTTTAGCTTTATGAATGCCGGTGGTATCCGCGCAGATATTCCGGCAGGCAATGTAACCTGGGGAGATTTATTTACCGTGCAGCCATTTGGGAACAATCTAGTAACAATGAATCTTAGCGGCGAGCAGATTATACGATTATTAAACCAGCAATGGCTTGGTCAACCTTATCCTCGCATATTGAAAATATCAGGATTAAGTTATACATGGGATAACGCATTACCGATTGAAAATCGTATAATTGAAGTGCGAAAGGATGATGGCAGTTTACTCGATACAACGGCAACTTATTCAGTGACGGTGAATAGTTTTATTGCTTCTGGTGGTGATAACTATACCGTTTTAACTGAAGGCACTAATCGAATCATTGGTAGCAATGATCTTGATGCGTTAATCGAACACATTAACACTATGCCTCAACCTTTTAATGCCGTTATTGAAGGCCGAATTAAGCGACTAAATTAATTGACTACAGGCAAAAAACACTAATACCAAAACAAGATACCCATCATATACATGATGATGGTGGGTATCTTAACTTTATTTCACACATACAATAATATAAGCGTAAAAATGGTTACGCTATTCAAGTTCTTCCCAGCGTTGAAAAGCTTCACTTAATTCTTCTTCTATTTTAGTTAAACGCGCCATTGTTTGGTTAACGATGTGTTTATCTTTCTGATAAAAGTCATTTTCACTGGTTAAGTTAACTAATTGTTGTTGTTCTGTTTCAAGTATTTCAATACGTTCGGGAAGTAAATCCAGCTCACGTTGGTCATTGTAGGTTCGTTTTTTTAAAACCGGTTTATTTACGCTTGACTTATCAGAGCCAGATTGTATTTTTGCATTGACCGCTTTATCTTTACTAATATTTTTTTTTTGAGATATAGTTTTAATCGGTTCAGCCCGTTGCCGTAAATAATCATTATAACCGCCCACATATTCATCAACCTGACCATCACCTTCCATTACAATGGTGCTGGTAACAATATTATCCAGAAATTGCCGGTCATGACTGACCAGAAGTAAGGTGCCTTCGTAGTTCAACAATAATTCTTCAAGTAATTCGAGTGTTTCAACATCGAGATCATTAGTGGGTTCATCGAGTACCAGTAAATTGGCTGGTTTTATAAATAAACGTGCTAATAATAAACGGTTGCGTTCACCGCCCGATAGGGTTTTAACCGGTGACTGTACTCTTGCCGGTGGAAATAGAAAATCCTGCAAGTAACCGATAACATGTCGGTCTTTACCATTTACCATTACTCGGTCACGGCCATGGTTTAAGTTTGCCATTACCGAAGCGTTTAAATCAAAATCGGCACGGTTCTGATCGAAATAGGCAATTTCTAGATTGGTGCCAAGTTTCACTTTGCCTTCGGTTGGTTTTAATTCGCCTAGCAACAGTTTAATTAAAGTGGACTTACCTGAGCCGTTCGCACCGATAATTCCTATCTTATCGCCACGTAATATTTTAGTACTAAATTCTTTAACTATTTGTTTGTCATCATAAGCAAAACTAGCTTTGCGTACCTCAGCGACGATGCGCCCGGAACTATCAGCCGAATCAAGACTAATTTTAGCTTTACCTTGTTGGGTGCGTCGTTGTGCATGTTCATTTCGCATCGATTTTAATGCACGAACCCGACCTTCGTTACGGGTTCGGCGCGCTTTAATACCTTTACGGATCCATTGTTCTTCTTGTGCTAAGCGTTTATCAAACTTGGCATTGTGATCGGCTTCAATTGCAAGAAACTCTTCCTTTTTAATAAGATACTCTTCGTACCCCACTTCCCATGAAGTGATATTACCTCGATCAAGTTCTATGATCCGCGTGGCTAATTTTTTAATAAAAGCGCGATCATGTGATACAAATAAAATGGTGCCTTTATAATTTTGTAAAAATCCTTCCAACCACAGGATAGATTCAATATCCAGATGGTTGGTAGGCTCGTCCAGTAACAAAATATCCGGCTCGCAGACTAAGGCTCGTGCTAACATGACACGGCGTTTGTAACCACCGGACAAGCTACTGACCAACGCATCTTCCGGCAGTGATAATTTACTCACCATTGCCTCAACACGCTGCTCTAGCGACCAACCATCTAAACGTTCAAGTTGGTTCTGATAATCATTGAGTTGATTCACCAGACGCATTGATTCTTTGTCGTCAGTAACATCAGCAAGCGCATGAACCGTATTATGGTAATTGGTGATCAGTTCCCCCACGTTTTCAATACCACTGGCAACCACTTCAAAGACACTACGTTCTTCATCATGTGGCACTTCCTGCATTAAGTAGGATACTTTTAAACTTGGTGCCCGCCAGATGCTACCATCGTCTAGCGTAGCTTCACCTAGCAGTACTTTCATTAGAGTTGATTTGCCTTCCCCATTACGGCCGATTAAGGCGATCCGTTCACCGGCATCAATGATTAACGCAGCCTTGTCCAATAAGGCAACGTGGCCATAACTTAAACAGGCTTTATCGAGTGTTAATAAGGGCATACTTTTCTTCTTAAATATTTTGTGTCGCTAGAAATAAATACAGGCTTACTTTACAAACCCTGATCAACATCACGGATAATATCATTGATATCTTCCAGACCAACGGAAATTCGGAGCATACCATCGGTAATACCCGCTTGTGTACGTTGCTCATCACTTAAACGTCCATGCGTGGTCGTTGCAGGATGGGTAATGGTACTTTTTGTATCACCCAAATTTGCGGTTATTGATAATAATTCTGTTTTATCAATCAACTCCCAAGCAGCCGCCTTGCCACCTTTAACATCAAACGCCAGTACCCCACCAAAATTACTTTGTTGCTTAAGCGCCAGTTCATATTGAGGGTGGGATACTAAACCAGGGTAGTAAACACGGTTTACATTTTCGTGTTGCTCAAGAAACTGAGCCAATTTTAACGCATTCTCACTGTGTGCATTCATTCTTAACTTAAGAGTTTCCAGACCTTTTAAAAACACCCAAGCATTAAATGGGCTCATACTAGGGCCAGCGGTTCTTAAAAAACCGTACACATCTTCGCCTACTAATTTTTCATTACCAACAACCGCGCCACCAATACAACGGCCTTGCCCATCAATGTATTTTGTTGCTGAGTGGATAACCACATCCGCACCGAACTCTAATGGCCTTTGTAAAGCAGGCGTACAAAACGCATTATCCACTACAAAAATACAATCATTGCTATGCGCAATCGTAGCGAGTGCTTCAAGATCTGCAATTTCAGTTAGCGGGTTCGATGGCGTTTCAACAAAAAGTAATTTTGTTTCAGAGGTAATCGCTTGTTGCCATGCGTCCAGATCGGTTATCGGCACATAGGTGACCGTTATCCCCATGCGCGATAAATATTTGTCGAACAAAACAACGGTGCTACCAAAAATAGATTTGGATGACACAATATGATCACCGGCTTCTAATAAACCACAACAGGTACTTAAAATAGCCGACATCCCCGATGCGGTTGCAACACAACGTTCGCCACCTTCGAGTTGGGCCAAACGTTCCTCAAAATTACGTACGGTTGGATTAGTAAAGCGTGAATAAATATTACCGGGTTCATCACCGCTAAACCGTGCAGCCGCTGATGCTGCCGAGTCAAAAACATAACTCGATGTTGGAAAAATAGGTTCGCTATGCTCGCCTTCCTGAGTACGAGTTTGCCCTGCCCGAACGGCTAAGGTATCAAAACCCCATTCGCTATCATTTTTAGTATTCGACATAATAAGCCTCATATTATTTTGGAGGGGGCAAAAAAAAACCCGCTCTTAACTAAAGCAGGTTGCCGGATTGCATCCACGCTTTAGCTGTTTTTATTAAGCGCCCGCAAGCTGATCTTCAAATCGGCGCCGATGGTATAAAACTATCAAATAACAGAATATGCGTAAAACACCGTAAAGTCAAATACTGACACTCAAAAAATATCTTACGCCACTTGTGCCC
>VAPK010233914.1_pt1 | contig 15897 bp, 8 predicted proteins | sample 3395031 | NCBI WGS metagenome assembly VAPK01 (sample SAMN08290443, study PRJNA428436) | hydrothermal vent metagenome | isolation source: Deep-sea hydrothermal vent chimney 1 | place: Pacific Ocean: Juan De Fuca Ridge
CCGCAATGCCAGCGATGCTGTGGGCGGAGGCGGACGTTTGCTTGTCGAAGCCAATATGATTGATCTGGTCGGTGCGACCAGCCTGCAGGGTTTTGGGCAGGCGCGCCTGAACAGTAATACGGACATCCGGCTTCGTGGTAGTCGGAAGGTTCGGTCCAAAATCCTTGGTTTCCAGGGGGAATGGAATAGCAGTGGACGCTTTGAACTTGCCGCTGACCGGGTCTATCCGGCCAGCTTGAGTGATTATACTATTAAAGCCGATGAGGTGGTCATAGCTAAACATCAAAGCGTGGCGCAGGACATGCAGACCATCTTTGGCAGTCAGATTAAAGCCATTACTAATAACTTCAGCCAGTCAGATACCCCTCCCCCCGTGCTTTCTGCGGGTGGTCGCCTGGCGATTGAGGCGGATACGATTACTCAGGCCGGTGAACTGAGTGCGCCCTTTGGTGAAATCAGCCTCAAGGCCGAGTCCCTGCTGAACCTGCAGGCAGGCAGCCTGATCTCTACCTCGGCCGAGGGACAGATTATTCCTCTTGGTCGTACGGCACAGACCGGGCTGGACTGGCAATATGATTTTGCAGAAGGCGATACTCTGCGTCTTACCCGCCCGCCGGAAAAACGTATTCTGCTGTCCAGCGACGATGTGCGTCTGAACAAAGGCGCGCTGATTGATATGAATGGCGGCGGCGATCTTCAGGCCTGGGAGTTTATCAAAGGGCCGGGCGGCTCACATGATATTTTTAACAGCAGCGGTGCTGCCTTTGCGGTGCTTCCTGGTTTTACTCAATATGCGCCTTACGATGAGAAGGAAAGCCTGGCGGCTGGATTTAAACCGGGGGATACGGTCTATCTTTCCGCTGTTGGCGATTTACCGGCCGGAGAGTACGCTCGCCTGCCAGCCCGCTATGCTCTGCTGGACGGGGCCTATCTGGTGACGCCCCTTAACGGCTATATCGATATTACCCCCGGTATTACCAGTCAGTTGGCGGACAGGACGCCGGTGGTGGCCGGTCAGTACCGTGTAGCGGGGACCGGCATTCATGCTCAGGACTGGAATGGGTTCAAGGTGGAGACCCGACAGCAGGCACGCCTTCATTCTGAGATATTGCTGAACCGCGCCAATCGCTTTTATACCGATCGGGCGCGGGTCGATGAGACTCTGGTTCCCTTCCTGCCGCAGGACGCCGGGCAACTAAGTATCACGGCTTTGAAGCGGCTGGATCTGGCCGGTGAGTTGCGCAACCAGGCTGAGGGTTCGGGCCGGGGTGGACGGCTGGACATCGAAGCCACTAATCTGGCCGTCGTCAGTCGGCGTTCGGTGCTTGGCGTAAATAGTGATCGAGTCGAACTGCTGGCGGAAGAATTGAGCCAGCTGAACATGGACAGCCTGCTGCTGGGCGGCATCCGCAGGCAGACTGAGGCGGGTACTGAGATTTCAGTGGCGACGCAGACGGTTACCGTAGAAACCAATACGGGTAATAATGCCGATACGCTGGATCTGCAGGGTACAGAAATTCTATTGGCGGCGCAGGATCGCATCGACTTCAAGCGAGGCACGCGTGTGCGTGCAAAAGGAAAAGGCGGCCTGGGCGCCGATACCCTGATAGTTAAAGGTGATGGTGCGCTGGTGCGCGTTAGCGCAGGTGAGCAGGTTAGCATATCCCGCACCGACAGCAGCGACGCAAAGGGAAGCATCAACATTGATAAGGGTGCGTTACTGGGGGCCAGCAGTGCCATGCTGCTGGATGCGTCCAGTGAAATCAAGATCAACGGCAAGCTGGAGATCAACAACGGTTCGTTGAATCTTGGCACCGGACGTATCAATCTGGGCGATGCGCCGATTTCGGCAAAGGGGCTGATTCTGAATCGTGATCTGCTGGATTCTCTCAAGCTGCGCGAACTCGTCATGACCAGCCGTCAGGGTATTTACGCCTATGGTGATGTGGACTTCAACCTTGACAGTGTCGTTTTTGACGGTGCCGGTATTATCTTACAGGGCAATGCCGGGAATCACGTTGCTATCCAGGCTGACAGTTTGCGCTTTACGAATAGTAGTAGCTCTGATAAGGCTGATGGTCTGGCATCTACTTCAGGGGGGGCTTTCACTGTTAAGGCCAGGGAAATTGAACTGGGCAATGGGGACTATACCCTGGCCGGATTTAAGACGGTCAGCATGACAGCCAGTGAGCAGATTATCGGTACCGGGACATCCAATGTTAGCATCAAGGCCGATGTTGATTTGAAAACCCCACTGATCAGCAGTGGTAAAGGCGCGGACACCCGTATCGATGCGACAGACTACCAGTTTACTATTAGCCGCCTGGCGACCGATAAACCGCTTGTTGCGGCTGGTGTTGGTGGTAGCCTGAGTATTACCGCCGACAGTATTAGTGACCGGGGTTCTATCCTGCTGCCTTCCGGTACGCTTGAGTTAAATGTCAAAAAAGGATTGCTAGTTGATGATGCTCTGATCGATGTCAGCGGTTTTAGCAAGTCATTTCCTGGCGTGATCAAAGCTACCTCTGCTGGAAAAGTCATTCTGACATCAGAACAGGCCAATGTTGAACTGGGGCAAACCGCACGCATCAATCTTTCTGCTGCAGACGAAGGTGGTGATGCGGGAACCTTGCAGGTGAATACACCGCGAGGTGAGTTCATCTGGCAGGGGTCGGTGTCGGCGACAGCCGCTAAAGGTAAAGGTGGGCGCTTTAAACTGAAGGCGCAAAGCATGAGTGATGTGTTTTCGCTGCTCAACAGCAAGCTGGCCGGTGCCGGTTTTGATGAGGCTGTCAGTCTGCGCCTGGGGCAGGGGGATATTGCCATCGCAAAGACGGATACGCTTCGCGCCCACGAGGTGACACTGACGGCCGACACAGGCAATGTCCGCGTCGCTGGTGCTATTGATGCGCGGGGTAAAGACGGCGGTTGGGTTGAGCTGTCTGCCGGTGATAATGTCACGCTCAGTGGACATGTCGACGCCAGTGCCACGGCTGATGATGGGGATGGTGGCACGGTGAAACTGACCACTATCGATAATGACCAGGATGGTATTGGCGAGATTGATGTCACGGGTGATATTAACGTTTCGGGCGGAAGCAGGGGTAAGGACGGTAAAGCCTGGTATTTTGCCAGTCGCATAGATAGCAACAATGATGGGCAGGATGATGAGGTCGCTATTGCAAACGCGGGTACGGTCATCGGTGCAAGCATGGTTAACTATGTACCCGTGCATGTATACGAAGATGTTAGTGTTATCAATCAAGCCCTTCTGAACCAGTGGCAGCAGAATACGCAGGACTATATGGCGTTTGCCGGGGCTATAGAAAACCGCCTCAATGCTGGCGGAACAAACAAAGGTCGTATCCTGCCCGGTCTGGAAGCGCGTAGCAGCGGAGATATACTTGTCGATGCAGACATGAACTTTGCAGGCTGGCGTTATGGTGAAGATAAGACGCCCGGTGTGCTGACACTTTCAGCCAAATATGATCTGCTGATCAAACAGAATATCAGTGACGGTTTTGAAAACGCTGGAATCGATGTCCCATACTTCGGTGTTATATATTCTTTCCCCCTGAATGATATGCTGATGACCGGTGAGTCATGGTCTTATCGGCTGGTGGCGGGTAGTGACCGGCGCAGTGCCAATGTCATGGATGTAAATACCGGTAGAGGGGATATGCGTATCGCCAAAGATGTAAAGGTGCGCACAGGCACCGGTTTTGTTGATATCGCTGTCGGCAACGATCTGATGCTTGGTGATGATGCCTCTGTTATTTATACCGCGGGTCGGGCAACGGATACGGCGCGTTGGGGTGGGTTTTCCAGTGCTATGGTTGCCGGTCAATTTTATGCTGAATATCCGCTTGACGGAGGCGATATTCGTATCCGCACAGGCAGAGATATACAGGGAGCGGTTAGTGACCAGTCGATCAGAGACTGGTTGGTAAGCGCGGGTAGCTGGAGCAGCAATAAAAACCATCAGGGAGAGTTACCAACAGCATGGGGGCTGGCGTTAACCCAACCGGGTAGCGGTACGTCTGCCTCGGCTTTCCGGCGTGGCATCGGCGCGTTGGGCGGTGGTAATGTCGATATTAATGTTGCAGGCAACATACACGATGTGTCGGTGATGATGCCGACCAGCGGCAAACCGCTGGGTGAGTCTCGCTCGCAAGATTCAACGGTTGCTGATTTTGATGAGAATCGTGTGGGCATTTCCGGTGGCGGATCGCTGAATATTAATAGTGGTGGCGACATATTTGGAGGCGTGTTCTATCTGGGCCGGGGCGAGGCAACGATCCGTGCGGGTGGTGGACTGCTGGCAGGCAGCAATGATCGGCGTCCCGTGTTGGCTATGGGTGATTCGCAGTTCAATATTACCAGTCAGGATGAGCTTGGCATTGCTGCGGTATTCGATCCGCTGATGGAACGATCGACATTTAAAGCAAATGGACAGGGTGGCAGTTATTTCTTCAATTATTCAGATACTTCGGCGCTTGCGTTGACGTCTGTTACCGGGGACATACGTTTTTATGTTAATGGTTATAGCAATACTACTGTGGGCAATAATGGCTATAAGTATTCAGGTAAGGATCGGGTTATTTATCCGGCCAGCCTCTCGGCCAGCAGCCTGACCGGTGATATTGTCATTGATGGTGGCTTTACATTGTTCCCCTCGGTGAACGGCCAGCTTGAATTACTGGCCGCCAACAACATTAGCACTACCGATGCCCCGGCCACTGTGTTTATGTCGGATGCCGATCCAGCGTTGCTCCCGAATGCCAAGCTTCCAGTTATGTTACGAAGTGAATCTACATCATCGATAGCAGAAATATACCAAAATCTCCGTAGCTACGGTGATGCCTCTCTAATCCATGCGGCAACGCCACTGCATGCCGGTGATAAAGAGCCGGCAAGAATTGTTGCCGAGAAGGGCTCGATCAGCAGTCCTGTTAGCCTGAGGGTTATAGTGGGGAAAAAAGCGGAGGTCTATGCCGGCAGAGATATTCGTAACAGCGGTTTCTTCATCCAGAATGTGGATGGCGAAGATCGCTCCAGTATTGTTGCAGGACGTGATTTTCGGTATGAAATTCTGCGCGACGAATATGGTAATGTGCAATCAAGCGGGCAGTATGTGGAGGTATCAGGACCGGGGCAGTTGATACTACAAACGGGTCGCAATATCGATCTCGGCAGGTCAAAAGGTATTCGCTCGGTCGGCAACACGAAAAATCCTGTTCTGGCGGACAAGGGTGCCGATGTTATTCTGATAGCGGGGGTAAACGATACCGTGGATTATGTCGGCTTTGCCAGGACGTATATCAATCAATCCGACAAATATACAGCGGCTCTGCGTACCTTTGTCAACGATGGCGTTATCGATTTCGACCAGACTGCGGGGCTAGCGATTTCTTCGGCCCAGGCAAATTCGGCGCGCAAGTCTTTTGCCGGATTCAGCCAGCAGAAACAACAGGCCTTCCTGCGTGAACTGTTCTTGCGTGAAATACGCGACGTCGGTGTTAAGAGCGCAAAGGCCGGGGCGAACTTCTATCAGCCTGCCTACGATGCGATCGCCAGTTTGTTCCCAGGCAGCTATGCAGGTGACATCAGGCTATTCTTCAGCCAAATCCTGACCGTTGATGGAGGGGATATTCAGTTACTGACCCCGGGAGGTGGCGTCAATGCCGGACTGGCTTCCAGCGAAGGCGTGTCAAAGGGTGCTGATGAACTGGGTATTATTGTGCAGCGTGAAGGTAAGATTGATGCCTTTGTACGTGACGACTTCGAGGTGAACCTGTCAAGAGTATTTACCCTGGCGGGGGGGGATATCATGCTGTTCTCATCTGAAGGCAATATCGATGCGGGGCGGGGTGCCAAGTCGTCGTTATCGGCACCGCCGCCGATTACTTCCTTTAATGAACAAGGAGACATGACTATTATATACCCTCCTGCCGTGCAGGGCAGTGGCATCCGCACCTTCGCTTCGGGAGAGACTAAAGCCGGCGATGTTTACCTGTTTGCACCCCAGGGCAAGATCGATGCGGGCGATGCGGGAATTGGTGGTAATGATATCACCCTTGGCGCGCCGACGATTATCGGCTCCAGTAACATCGACATCGGTGGTGTTTCCGTTGGTGTGCCTACCGCTTCAGTTAGCCTCGCCGCTGGTCTCACCGGCGTCAGCAACCTCTCTGCCTCAAGTAACAAAGTGGCCGAGGAAACCACCAGCAGTATCGGCAAGCTCAGTGAAAATTCCGGTTTTGGCAGTAGTCCGATGGGCTTCCTCAATGTTGAACTGGTCGGTTTTGGCGGTGGCGTAACCACCACCCCGGTCAGGCCGGCTAACAAAATAAAACATAAAAAATAGGTATGGCAGGGTGGGCACGATCTGTGTGCCCTCGTGGTAGTACATATCCACATATAAATCCAGTTTGTCATAAACTTGAAACAAACATACAAGAAAATGAGCGGCTGGAATATAAGGCTTAAAAAAATGAAACGTATGTTACGTAATCAGATAATTCTACTTGTTCTTGTTTTATTCCCGCTTGTTGCTAACGCCTGGTGGAATGATGACTGGTCCTATCGCAAAGAATTAACCCTGGATACCAGCTCCGTAGTGACCAGTGGCGATCTGGAAAATGCAACGGTTCTGGTGCGTCTGCATACGGGCAACTTCGGGTATTTTCTGGATGTTTCTCCCAAAGGTGAAGATATCCGTTTTATGGCGGATGATGATGTTACGCCGCTGAAATACTACATCGAAAAATTTGATCCGGTTAACGAGATGGCTATGATCTGGGTGCAGATCCCCAAGCTTGCCGCCAATAGTAATACACAGAAGATCTGGATGTATTACGGTAACCCGGTGGCGGTTGCGGCGAGTGACAGGAGCGGCGTGCTGCCTGTCAGAGATACGCTGGTCTACCATTTCGATAAAGAAACTTCTGCGCCGCAGGACAGTACCGCCTACGCTAATCATTCCACCTTGTTTACTGCAGAAAGATCAGCGTCTTCACTGATAGCCGGTGGTGTTAAATTTAATGGCGCAGGCATGTTTGAAATTGCCGACAGCCCTTCTCTGGCAATAGATCCGGCAAAAGGCTGGTCAATCTCTGCCTGGATAAAAATAGACAAGCCGCAACAATCCACTATTTTTTCGCGGCGGTTTGTGAATAACAAATTACAATTGGCCGTTGATGGTGACAAAATTTATGCTCGCATGGAAGATGAAGCCGGCAATGTAGTGGAGACTGCCCACAACGCGACCTTGATGGAAGGAACATGGCATCATGTGGCGTTGGTCATTAAAGACAACAGGCTGGGGCTGTTTCTTGATGGAACGGAAACGGGCTATGTAGAAACCACCATTCCTGAAATGGCAGGTTCGATTATGGTAGGAGCGGATACCAGCGCCGAAGCGAACGCAGAAATTAAATCAGGTTTTATTGGCGAAATGGATGAGCTGGAAATTGCAAAAACAGCATTGACCCAGGATATGATTCGGCTTGCAGTAAAAGGACAGGGACCGGGTTCGACGGTGCTTGTGTATGGTGAAGATGGCCAGCAGGATAGTGATGAAGGTGGAACGTCCTATTTTGTTACCACCATGCAGAATGTTACGGTCGATGGATGGGTGGTGATCATTGTGCTGATCATTATGTTTGCCATTAGTGTGATGGTGATGGTGTCCAAAACTATTGTGATTACCAATACCATGAAAGATAACCGGGCATTCCTTAAGCAGTTTACAGGGCTTGCTAGTGGTGATGTTGATAACCTTGATGCAGATGACAGTGAAGACGACGAAGTACAGGACTCGCCTCTGCTAATGGCGCTGTCAGGCAAACACAGCCATTTCGAAAGTTCAAACATTTATCGTATTTATCATGTGGGTGTGCAGGAAATGCATAATCGTATGCCCAAGGCAGTGGGTGCCAGTGCCGCCACCCTGACCTTGACGCCACAGGCGATTGACGCTATTCGTGCCACTATGGATGCCAGCATGGTAAGGGAAAATCAAAAGATCAACAGCCTGATGGTGTTGCTGACTATTGCTATTTCCGGTGGGCCGTTCCTGGGCTTATTGGGCACAGTTGTCGGAGTGATGATTACCTTTGCTGCGATTGCCGCTTCGGGCAATGTCGATGTCAATGCCATTGCACCGGGGATTGCCGCCGCACTGGCTGCAACGGTTGCCGGTCTGGCGGTGGCGATACCTTCTCTGTTTGGTTACAACTACCTGGGTTCGCGCATCAAGGAAATTTCGGCTGATATGCATGTGTTTGTGGATGAGTTTGTCGCCAAAATTGCTGAACAGCACAGCTAGACGACGATAAAGGAATATCAGAATGAAAATGCAGGCTGAGAATGAACCCTACGATGAAATCAATATCACACCGATGCTGGATCTGGCCTATGTGCTGTTGGTGATATTTATCATTATGACTACGGCAACGGTGCAGGGGATTATGGTTAATCTTCCCAAGGCCAGCGATACGCCCAGCATTGCCAAATCGCAAACCAAGGCGATTACGATTACTGCCGATGGCACTATTTATCTGGATACGTATCCGGTTTCTCTTCAACAACTGGAATCAACGCTGCGTCAATACAAGGCTGTCAATCCGGATCTGCCCGTGGTGGTAAAGGGGGATGCTCAGGTGCAGTATCAACTGGTCGTGCAGGTGCTGGATATGCTAGGACATCTGGATATCACTCAGATTGGGCTGGTAACGCAGAAACTGGTTAAGTAGTAATAGCGAATGCTGTCTGCCAAATGGAAAAAGCGCTTGCCTGGAATACTGGGTGTAGCATTTGTTGTTGCAGTGGGTATCGGTGCAACTCTGTTGATTAAAAATTTTATGGAGGCGAACAAGCATGCGCCTGAAAAGAAAATACAGCAAATTACTCTGGTCAAGCCCCCTCCACCGCCACCCCCGCCGCCGAAAATCGAGAAGCCGCCCGAACAGAAGATAAAACGAGATGAAGTCGACATTCCTGAACCGAAGCCGATGGACGAGATTCTGCCGGAAGTTGATGCGCCACCTGCCGGAGATCTGGGTCTGGACGCGGAAGGGGGTGCCGGCAGTGATGCGTTTGGACTGATTGGCCGCAAGGGTGGCCGCGGTTTGCTCAGTGGTGTCGGTGATCCGAAGGTGATCTATGCCGGCAAATTACAGCATGCAATTGAAGATGCGCTGGCACAGGTTGATGAATTGCGAAGTTTCGCCTATTCGGTGAGAGCGAATGTCTGGGTCGATGTAACCGGGCAGGTCAGCAAGGTCGTGCTGGTAACATCAACCGGGCGCAAGGAAGTTGATGAAAAATTGATTGCAACGATTAAGGATATATCCTTTTCTGCAAGCATGCCGGAAGACCTGCAACTACCAATAAAATATCGCCTGTCTTCACGAATTTAATCTCTGTTGGCTGTGATTTCCCGTTGCTTGCGTGAAAACGGCAGGATGGGGAGAGTGAAGCGAAATCCATCGGCAGGTTCTGCTTGTTGGGTTTCGCTTTGCTCTACACAACCCGCAATTTAATACCCTGTCTGCTTGCAGCGGGGTGGTTTATTAATCTCTTGTTTTAAATTTATATCTGGATTACATGATGAAAACTGTTTATCGCATTCTGCCGTTTGTGATGCTGGTTACTTTTGCAACTTCTTCCTACGCCGGGCAGCAGGAGGATCTCCTGAAGCTGAAAAATACTACCGTGGAGTTAATTAACGCGTTGGTAAAAGAAGGCGTTCTTTCAGAGGCAAGGGCAAAGGCGTTGATAGAAGATGCAGAGCGCAAAGCTGAAACCGAGTTTAAAGAAAAAGAGAAAAAAGAGGCGCAAGGCACTAAAGGTGTGGTGCGGATACCCTATGTGCCGAAATTTGTACGTGACCAAATACGTGAGCAGGTGCGTTCCGAATTGCATGAAGATGTGGTTGCCGATGTGATGGCGCAGGCTAAAAATGAGCGTTGGGGCATGCCCGATGCGCTGCCGGACTGGACCCGGAGATTCAAATTCAAAGGTGACTTTCGTCTGCGTGCTGAAGGCGATTATTTTAGTCCTGATAACCATCCTCGGGGTTATTATGACTGGCAGACTATCAATGAAAAAGGTGGCCTTTTCAAGGCAGGAAAAGATGCCTATCTGAATACGATAAAAAATGTGAACCGGTTGCGTATTCGCATGCGCCTTGGGATTGATGCCAAAATAACGAATAATTTCAAAGCTGGTATTCGCCTGGCGACAGGTAACCCGAAGGATCCCGTGTCGACTAACCAGACCCTTGGTCAATATGCAAGGCGTTACAATCTTTCTATCGATCAGGCTTACCTGAAATATGATTATATAAACTTGGATGGCTATCCTTCTATGACTCTCTGGGGCGGGCGTATGCCTAATCCCTGGTTCTCGACCGATCTTGTTTATGATGATGATCTCAATTTTGAAGGTCTGGCTTCACAGTTTCGCTTTAGTTTACATGGTGATGATAATCTGTTTGAACAGGACGAACGCCTGCGCAGCCTGTTTCTCACCCTGGGAGCTTTTCCGTTGCAGCAATCCTCGCGTTACACAGATAAATGGTTATTCGGCGCTCAGTTTGGTACCGATCTGATGTTTGATGATCAATCTCGTTTTCGGTTTGCTATCGCTTATTATGATTATAAAAATGTTCAGGCCGTACCAAATACCGTACTTGATAGCAGAGATAATGATTGGTCGGCGCCTCAATTTATGCAGAAAGGTAATAGCCCTGCGCGTATTAGTTATGATCTTGGTGAAACCAAGGCAAACCCCAGACTGGTGGGGCTGGCATCAGACTTCAATATTTTGAACCTGACAACAAAATATGATTACGCAGGTTTTGCGCCTATACATCTGATGGTGACAGCAGATTACGCCAAAAATCTGGGATTCAATCAAGAGGAGGTCAGTCGTCTTTATGGTGGTAATGTCGAAGATCAGACCACTGCCTATCGGGCAAAATTTACTCTGGGCTGGCCGATTGTCAGCAAGTACGGTGACTGGCAGGTCTCGTTTGGCTGGCGTTACATCGAACGGGACGCCGTGCTGGATGCCTTCACCGATTCAGATTTTCACCTTGGCGGCACCGATGCAAAGGGCTGGGTTGTGGGTGGAAAATTTGGCATGACAGAAAACACCTGGATGCGAGCTCGCTGGTTGTCGGCTGATGAAATCATCGGTCCCTTGCTGGGAATTGATATTCTGCAAATTGATTTAAACACACGATTCTAAGCGTGATCTACAAACTGAAACAACGGGAGGATGCTAATGAAACTGAAATCAATATCCAGTTATTTTATAATTTTGTTCTGCATCAGTATGCTGAGCATACCAACAGGAAAGGCGATGGCGGAAGCGCGTCGTGATGCTGCCGGTGCAGCTAACCCCATGCGCAAGATGCAGTACATGCTGCGCCAGTTGTCAGAGGAAAAATCCAGTCTGGAAGCGGAGAATGGCAAGCTCAAAGCTGAGTTGGAAACAGAAACCAAAGAAAAGGAAAAGCTTCAGAGCAGGCTCGACATGCTGGATAAAAAACTGGGCAGATCAAAAGATAACAATCTGAAACTGGTGTCCCGTATTAAACAGGACAATGAACGCATGAAGAAAATGATCGCAAGATACAGGGAAACCGTCGCGAAATTGCGCACGGCAAAACAGGATAATCAGTTACTGGTAAATGCCGTGAGTGAGCGCAACCAATGGATTGACCAGTGTAAGACAAAAAACTCGGAAATGTATACGCTCAATATCGAACTGATGAAGCGCTACCGGAATAAGGACTTTACCGAGGATGCCCTGGAAAAAGAACCGCTGACTGGTCTGGTCGCGGTTCAACTGGAAAATCAGGAACAGGAATATAAATTCCGTTTGCAGGATTTGCAGACCCCCCAGTTTAAACCAGACAAAATAAAAATATCAACCAATTAAGATCTTGTTCCTTCTGAGGCTGTTGAAGCCTTATTAATCTCCGTTGGGTTTAATTCCCCGTTGCTTGCAACAAAAAAGGGTAGGTTGGGCTGAATGAAATGAAGTACCGCAGGCACTTCCTTCGGTTGCCCAACAGAATATCAGAGCAGGTTGTTGGGCTTCATTTCATTCAGTCCAACCTACAACTTAATCCCCGTCAGCTTGTGGCGGGGAGGTGGTTCATGTTTTTTTGAAAGTTCGGCACGCAGATATTTTATTAAGCGGGTTCTGTTTTTTTTGTCCTTAAATATCTGTATATGTGCATAACGGTTGTAGAGCCATAATTGTTTTGGCGCGCGCGCAGCGGCATAGAGTTCGAGTGCATGATGCACAGGAATGATTTGATCATCCTTACTGTGAACAATGAGTACAGGTACCGGGCTGATATTTTTGATGGCGTCAATCGGACGACAACAATCAGTAATTGTGTAGGATAATGGCCATTGAAACGGCCAGGTAAGCCAGAAACTGTTTAATACTTCACGACTGAGGTCGCGATAGCCTGTAAAGGCGCCCTCAACAATAAGCCCTTTGATTTTTTTTCGTGATTTGTAACGGGCCAGTCCCTGCAGGCTGATTGCCGCTCCCAGACTTTGACCGAAGATAAAAATTTTCTCTGGATTTACTCCTCTGATATTTCGCAATGTGTCCAGTGCGGCTCTAAAATCTATCAGCAGGCCTTCAATGCTTGGCTTGCCTTCTGAATAGCCATAACCCCGGTAGTCAAATAGAAAGACATTGAAACCGGCAGCCGGCAGCCAGTAGACACTGGCGATATGTGTGCTAATGTTTTGTGCGTTGCCATGCAGAAACAGTATGCTGGCTTGCGCCTGTTTTTTCGCCGGTAAAAACCAGCCATGAAGAGTGAGTCCATCGCTGGTTTTAAAATAAATATTCTTCGCTTGCAGATGAATCTGAGCGGGTTCTATGTAATGTTTCTTTTCCGGTTGAAAGAACAGGCTGTTACAAGCGCTCAACAGGCTCATAGACAGGATAAGGAAAAGAAATTTGTGCTGAGAATGAAGTGGCATTAGGTGTATTGCGAACTGATTAGTGTTTTCTCAATAATAAACATGAAGGTTCACCGAAATTTCATTGTGCAGGTTATTTTCAATGCCGCTGCGTTTCATATGCAGGCGTAAAGCCAGATCCCGAGACAAGCTGAAGCTCTGATTCAGACTGTAGTCGATATAGGTCATATTCAGATTGATGCCATAGTGTTGCACACGCCCGTTCAACCAGAGCTTCCAGTGTCGGTTGAGCTTCCATAACATCCCCAGGCTGGGGCCTATGCCGACTGAAAAATAATTCTCCAGGTTTTTATGCAACATCAGCGTTCCTTCCAACATGGCAAAGATGCGTAAGTCATGATTAATAGCCCAGGTGCGCCCGGCACCGGCGTTGACGGTATAGGGCAGCTTGTCTTCATCTGAGTATGCCAGAGGCAGGCGTTCAAGGCCGGTGTTGAATTTCCAGGACAGAGCATTGAAGTCCTGCGTATGCGGTGTAACAGAATAGATATCAATAAGAGTTAACTGCTGCAGGCTGATCTTTTTTGTTTTGTCGTCAATGCGCAGGCGGGTATCCAGAAAATTGATCTGTGAACCGCTGGCATGGCCCTCATCAGAGTCGAGCAAATCATGGTAGGCGGGTCGCCAGCTCAGTTCAAAAAAATTGTTTTTCTGGATACTGCCCAGGCCGAAAATCAGGCGTGCAGAAGGATGACCTTGATCGGGTCGAACGTCGGGTTCCGGTATCGGCGGTGGTGCATAAGTGCTGCTCAGAGCGCTACGCGCTGACAGCAGTTTTAATGAACGTGGGGCGCTGTCTTCGCGACTGATTTTTCTGCGCCGGTATTTAAACTGAACATATTCGTAGGCGGTGCTGAATATAAGGGCCCTGTTTGAATCCGGCAGCTGATTCAGCTTCTGGTCATCTACAGAAAGCCGACCATAGGCAAGATCACGCACCAATTGTCGATCCCTCTCGTTTAGTAAATTAAGCTCATATGAGAGTGTGGTGCGGGCTGATGGACGAAAGTGAACGCGCTTTAGAATAGCGGGAATTTTAAGAATGCTGCGCACCGTATCGATGGGGATAACATCATAGGGAAACTGATCTCTTAAATCGAGTCCTGGGCGGCTAAGATCCAGCAAAGCCAGCAGCTGATAGGAACAATTTTCATCAAGAAAATAGTAATCAAAACGGATTTTATGTAATTCCCATAAATGTAGCAGCATGCGCCTGATTTCAGCGGGTGTGAAGGTCAAATCATATTCCCAGATATCCCGGCTTTCCAGATCGCTGTATTCATTTACTTTTTCGTAATAAGGACGCAGTGAAAAATAGCCAGCCTGGCCGCCGCTCAGACTTTCGATGGCAAACAGGGGGCCGCTGAATTCGGTTTTTTCAGCGGCATAGTTAATCGCCGCCGAAGTCAGGGCGGTACCTTGGCTGGATTGCGATTTGTTCAGACGTAAAAAGGTGTGACCAAACATGGTCGAAGGGTTGTCAATGTAGGCGGAAGGAAAGACAAGGGTCAGGCTTTTGGCATCTAGAGTCTTTAGCCATTCATCCAGTTTTGCACAGGTTTGCTCTGGAAGCCGTTGCGGATCAAAGGCCAGTTTCATCTTCAACCATTGGTAACGGGCCGGGAAGCGGCATTGTGGATGTGATTCTGTGGTGTTTTTTTCTACGGGAATAAAAAATTGTGCCAGTGTTGCTTCAAGCTCAGCCTGGGGGTTCGTTTTACCGTCTGCTGCAGTAAAAAATCTTGCATCATCCGCCTGGCTGGTGACGCCGGAGGAAAATTTGTTCCGCTGATAATGTAAAAGTTTGTACCAGTATGTTTGCCGGGCGAGGTTTGTTGCTCTTGACTGGCGGATAAGCGAGTCAAGGTAGTCATTTGCATGGGCAGGGAAGCAGTGCGCCAGGCACACAACAAGTGCAAGCGTGCGAAATAAATATTTCATCATATTCAGACAATAAAAAACCCGATGGTAGACCACCGGGTAATCTGGTTCTCTGGTTCAGAGATCCTGTCTATATGGTGTATTGGGCCAGTACTTTATCATTGGCCATGATGGAAGCCATAGCGTTGATAGCTTCATCACTGGTAGTGGAAGCCGAGCTGAAGATATGATCAAAGTTGTTTTTTATTAGAGAGAAGAAGCGCGCTTTGTGTTCTTTGCTCATGCCCATGAGTGAGGCCAGTGTATCGATCGATTCACCCTGGCCGATAGCCATGTCATGTGCAACCCTGTCAATATTGGCGGTCATGAAAGTAGAAACAGCAGCATAGGATTTAACTTTACCGTCCGTTGCACAGCCCAGCGTGTTTGATGAAATACCAAAAGTCTGGTTGCCTGATGTACCGTTGGTGGTGACCGCCAGAATCTGGGAGACTTTGTCTGTTTTTCCATCAAAGACCATAGATCCCAGACCACAGCCTACATTGACAGTTTCTGCCTGTGCGGAGGTGATAGCAACGGTTGATAACAGTGAAGCAATAAGTATCTTTTTCATTGAAATATCCTTATGTTCATTTAGTGAAAGTACTATTGTATTCAGGATGCGGATATATAGTGCTGTATACGTTGACTACATACGCGACGGCTTATTTAATAACATAAAATTAATGTCAGGTCTAACCCCTCAGTTGGCAAAATTCGGGATTGATGCTTATCTATCTGCAATAGAAACCGCTTCAGGCGTTGTGGATATGGCGCCCCGGAGACGATTCGAACGTCCGACCTGCCGCTTAGGAGGCGGCTGCTCTATCCTGCTGAGCTACCGGGGCATATGGGAAAATGGTGGAGCCGAGGAGGATCGAACTCCCGACCTTCGCATTGCGAACGCGACGCTCTCCCAGCTGAGCTACGGCCCCAGATTTTGTCTGAAAAGACG
>VAPK010210917.1_pt1 | contig 15895 bp, 8 predicted proteins | sample 3395031 | NCBI WGS metagenome assembly VAPK01 (sample SAMN08290443, study PRJNA428436) | hydrothermal vent metagenome | isolation source: Deep-sea hydrothermal vent chimney 1 | place: Pacific Ocean: Juan De Fuca Ridge
ATCAAAATCATTATCAACATCAAAAAAAACCGCATTTATATCTTCATAAATTGAATCCAGTACTTGCTTTTGAAAATATACACCCGCCTCATCCTGAAACCATAATGTTCCCGGTTCCTGTGAACTGCCTCCAATAAATATTTCATCACCTGGTTTTCCATCAATATTAGCAACAGCAATACATGGACCAGATCTTGAATATTGGCGAATCAATAAGTGTTGCTTTATAAAATCGTTATAAGTATTCTCTTTATGGGCAAAATTTAGAATATTGTTATTTAAGCTAAATAAATATTTTTTGTTTAAAATATTCTTTTGAATTTCTATGGCCGAGCTTTGATCAATTTCTATAATTTGATCTGCTTTTATATCTCTTAATTTTGAAATTTTGCCATTTGGCCAAACTATTTTTATAGAGTCTATGGTGTTGGTTTTTAATCCAAAATGCAGGATTGGTTCCATGGAGGATAAATATCCACGGATAACAGATTGGAATTGATACTGCTCTTTTCTCTCATTCCAAATAGTAATTTTTGCACCTATGGCATATTTATTTTTAGTTTGCCCTTTCAGTTTAATTCTTAAATAGTGATTATTTAGCTTGTCTGAAGTTTTATTTTCTAATAGAAACGCTTCACTATTGACATTGTTCACTGCCATATCTAGATCTCCATCTAAATCAAAATCAGCATATGCAACACCATTTGATAAGGAAGCCCTCTCGTTGATCCAAGTTAAAGAAACATCTTCAAAGTTACTATCTGCATTTTGCTCATAAAAAAAATTTGGCAATTCTACCGAGGGCAATTCATTTACGAATCTTTTTAGGCTCTTCTTATTTGGAGTGAAAACTGTAGCCTTTTGCGTAGAAAAATCGATATAGTCTAAATCAATTACATTTTTTATATAACCATTGGTTATGTAAATGTCTTTATCGCCATCATTATCAAAATCAACCATCAATGGCGCCCAACTCCAATTGGTACTTGAAATTCCATAAAGAAATGCCACCTCACTACTTTTTATCGGTTCTCCTTGTAAGGTACCATTACCAAGTTGCAAAGTATTATGCATATATTGGGCTGTGTAATCATTAAATTTTGTAGCCATATAACCTGAGTAATTCATTTTTCCCATCACTCTTTTATGTTTTTTATAATCATTTGGGAGCATGTCTAGTACCATAATATCCGACAATCCATCATTATTGATATCTGCAATATCCATCCCCATACCATTCATGGTCATATGTCCTACAAACTGCCTGCTAACCTCATCAAATTTCGGTTCTCTACTATCTTTATGTGCTTTATTAAGGTACAGAAGATCATCAGTTATAAAGTCATTAGACACATATACATCAACAAGGTTATCATTATTGAAGTCGGCAATTCCAACACCCAATCCAAATCCTTTATGTTTAATATGTAATTCCTTTGAAACATTTGTAAAAACAGGGTGATCAATCCCTTCAAAAGTATCATTTCGCAAGATATAGTCGACAAGATATTCCGGCCAGAATGACTTAGACCTTGGCATATTCCTGTTAAATTTGGTATTGTTCACATTGTGCACAATATAAACATCCAAATCTCCATCATTATCATAATCAAAAAAGACAGATTGTTGTGAAAACTTACCATCATCTAAGGCATAATCTTGAGCCTGCTCGGTAAATGTAGGTATTCCATTTTTATCCAGTCCATTATTTACAAAAAGCAAATTATTGCAATTTTCTTCGCAATTAACACCTCCAACATTTAAATAGATATCGTCATAACCATCTGCATTAATGTCGACTATTGAAACACCATTCACCCAACTTTTTGTCATAAAATTTGCTTGTATAGAAATATCATCAAATTGAAGAGATCCTTTGTTCAAATAAATCTTAGAAGACACTTGATTTCCACAGAAGACTATATCAGGCAAACCATCATTATTGAAATCGCCTATACCTACACCGGCCCCGTTAAAACAATTTAGACATACACTGGGATTTATACTATCATTTTCAATTATAGTATTTGTAAATGTAATTTTAGACCGAGAAGAATCTATATATTTAAATAGATTTTGTTTTTTATTAGTATTGCACCCAATAGAAAACAGGGTTACCAATAACAACAATATATATATATTTAAATATTTCATCTTTGCTAATTTGTTTTCATTTAAACAATAATCTTCTGATTAGAACCAAAGTTTTTCAATGTAATTCTATTATACCTTTTGTTACGGTTATATATTTTTTGTAGAACCAATGCGTAAAGTAAATAGAAAACAAGATTTATTCTAATGATATAAATCATATTTTTTAAGACTAAAGTAATGCAACTTTGGCCTATTAGAATTGTTAGAATTTTCAGTGTAAAAATAAATTTTATTGATTATTTAATAAACGCTTAAAATTAATAATAATGAAAATACAATCATTTTATTTTTTATTAATCTTTTTAACTTTTTATTAATCTTTTTAATTTATCATTAATAACAAAACATTCAATTATAGCCTAATTTAGTCAAGGTTTTTACAAAAATATGTTGGTTCGAATAACATTATATATAAAACTAAAAATTATTACATTGATTCTGATATAAGTTTCATTAAAAATATTCAATGTTGAAATATTTAAAAACATATATATCGCTATTTATAAGTAAAAGAGAAATATTAATCTATTCAAATAGATTAAATATTTTTATTCTCCTCCTTACCGTATTACAAGCACTAGTTGGATGTAATTTAAATAACAAATCCTCTTCTATACCACAGAATAAATCTATCAAAACAATTCCTGCATCCAATGATGATTTCTTTCAGGAGATCGGACAGGGAATTGGATTGGATTTTGTTCATTCTATCGGAACTGATAATATGAAAAATATTGTTGAAACAGTTGGTGGAGGTGCTGCTTTTCTTGATTACGACCAGGATGGATATATCGACATTTATATAAGTAGCGGAACATGGCTCAAAGGATTTAGTAAAAGTGAAAAACCTGAAAAGATACCTGTAAACCATCTTTATCACAACCAACAAGATGGAACCTTTGTTGATGTTACTAAGAAAGCTGGAGTTGGAGGTAAATCTTATAGTATGGGAATTACCATTGGCGATTTCAATAATGATGGTTTTCCAGATATTTATGTAAGCAACTACGGACCCAATACGCTGTATAAAAACAATGGTGACGGGACTTTTACAGATATAACTAAAAGTGCCATGGTTGGAGGCGAAAAAGAATGTAGTATAGGTGCAGTGTGGCTGGACTATGACAATGATGGCTTGCTCGACCTGTATGTAGGAAATTACCTCAATTTTGATCCCGAATATAAATATTATTACGCTCCAGATGGTTTTCCCGGTCCATTGGCCTATGACAGTCAAGCTGATATTTTATACCACAATAAAGGTGATGGTACATTTGAAGATGTAACAAAAGAAATGGGAATTGTTGACATTGATGGAAGAGCAATGGGTGTTGGGGCAGCAGATTATGATGATGATGGTTTTGTAGATATCTATGTTGCTAATGATCATACCGTGAATTATTTATGGCATAATAATGAGGGAAAAGGATTCACAGACAAGGGTACCATGTCTGGAACAGGATTCAGTCAGGTGGGAGAAGCAACCGTAAGTATGTCTGTAGATTTCGCCGATTATAATAGAGATGGCTTACTCGATATATTTGTTTCAGATGATAATTATTGTTCTCTTTATGAAAACCTGGGAAATGGCCTCTTTAGTGATAAGTCGTATTATTCGGGAATCTCTATGGCATCTGGGCAATTTGTTGGATGGTCATCCTCTTTTCTTGATTACGACAACGACGGAGATGTAGATATTTTTAAATCTAATGGAGAGTTAAAACATCTGTATGGGCAAGAAGATCAATTGTTTGAAAATATTGAAAATGGAAAATTCAAAGATGTATCTGTAGACCGAGGTCAATACTTTAGGAAAGAATTTGTAGGTCGTGGAGCATGCTTGGGAGATTATGACAATGATGGAGATCTAGATATCTATATTGTGAATTTAGACAGTCAAGGCATGTTTTTAAGAAATAATAAAGGAAACCAAAACAATTGGATTATTCTAGATTTAGTTGGGCAAAAAAGTAACAGAGATGGAATTGGTGCCAGGATCAAACTCGTGGCCGGAGGAAAATTGCAAACTACTCAAAAAAGGAGCACTACTGGTTACCTTTCTCAAAATGATTCCAGGATTCACTTTGGCCTAATGAAAAATGATATCATTGAAAAAATAGAGATCAAATGGCCTTCAGGTAAATTGCAGGAGTTGAAAAATGTTAAAGTCAATCAGATTTTAAATATCAAAGAACCTTTATAAGTTGTTAAATGATTAGAAAAAAACATATACTTTTTAAAATTATAATTACCATAAGTGTTTTTGGGATCTTTTTTTCATCTTGTAGTGAAAGTTCTATGCATGGAATGATCATATTTACTCAGGTCTCAAAAGATCTGAGTAATAAAAATTTTATAACGGGAAACTCATGGCGCTATAAAAAAGAATCTCGTATTGTGACATTAGATCCTAATTCTTCTGAAAAAAGAATAAAAGTACTTACTGAAAATTATTATTCGGCTTGCTCACCGAGTATCTCAGATGATGGTAATTTCATGCTATTTGCTGCCCAAAAGAACCAGAATGATCTATGGAAAATATGGGAAATGAATTTAAAGAATCTAAAGGTAAGGCTTATCATTTCTTCAAATGAAAACTGTATTGATCCAGCCTATTTGCCAGGTAAACGATTGATGTTTAGTAAATTATCATCAAATAAGTTAAGCAATAAAGAGCATTCCTTATTTACCTGTAATATAGATGGTTCTCAATTAAACAAAATTACATTTAATCCAAATACAAATTTTGCATCAACTATACTTCAGGATGGCAGAATATTAACTATCAGCAAACAAATTATCCCAGAACAAAGAAATGGTATGCTAATGGTTTTGCGGCCAGACGGCACCAAAGAAGAAATGTTTTATCAGGGGATAAATGGAAATAATATACTAAGCCGTGCCTATGAAACTTCAAATGGGAAAATTGTTTTTATTGAATCTGATAAAAACAAGGAGAAAGCCAATTTAATATCAATAGATTACAATAATCCTAAACATAGTAGGGTCAACTTGTCTTCTCGCATTTTAGGTGATTTTCAAACTGTTAGTCCATTTAAAAATAACCAATTACTAACCTCCTATCGTGCTTCTGATGAGGTACAGTATGCTCTTTACGAATTTGATATAGATAACCAAATTCTCGGTAATCAAATTTATCAAGATAATAATTATAATTCCCTGGAAGCTGTTCTGGTAGAAAAAAAGGAGAGACCAAAAAATATACCCAGTGAAGTGGATTTGAGTGCTAGAACAGGATTAATGCTTTGTCAGGACATCAATTTTTCTGATGACCTGAATGCAAATAATACTTCGTCAAAATCGAAAGCTATAAAAATGGAAGTGATGGGGATAGACTCTTCTCTCGGAATAGTGGATGTTGAAGAGGATGGTTCTGTTTATATCAAAATTGTAGCAGATACACCATTTCGGTTACGGACTTTAGACAAAGAAGGTAAAGTTGTGAACGGCCCCAGTAGCTGGATATATTTACGGCCAAATGAACGAAGAGGATGTGTTGGTTGTCATGTAGGAAATGAACGGGTACCGAAAAACAGGCAACCACTTTCTGTTTTAAAAGCTCCCTTAGAAATTCCGAGGCATTTGAATAAGGTTGCTGAGGGTAGATAGAATTAGAATAAACATTGTATGTATAGAATTAAAATATTCGTAATATTAGGTATCTTAGGTGGCCTTGGCTTACTTGTTTATTTTCCTGGAAAAAAACTGGCGAGAGAACATGTTAATCAAAAAACAGCTGTCACAGATCACCCTCTTTTGTGTAGCTCATGTCATCTTTATACTTCTAAGAATAAGTTCGTTTCGAAAATGATCAATCTTGATTATTATTCTCCTTTCAATTTGGCTGTTTCTAATGACGGAAAGAAATTGTATGTGATTGCACAAGATACTGATGAACTTATGGTAGTTGATACAGAAAAAAAGAAAGTGTTAGGTAAAATTAATGTTGGAGAACATCCACACAGTGTAATTCTGGATAAGAGTGGTCAAATAGCTTATGTAAGTAATGAATGGTCGGATAATGTTTCGGTAATTGATTTGGGTAGTTCGATGGTAATCGATACTATACCCACAGGAAATGGTCCTGCCGGATTGGCTCTTAGTTCTAATGGAAAAATTCTTTATACTGTCAATTCTTTTGCATCAGATGTATCTATAATTAATCTAAGCACAAAAGAAGAATTAAAAAGGTTAACTACAGGGAATAATCCTACCGGAGCTGCTTTGTCTCCGGATGGAAAAGAACTATATGTAACCAGTAGACGTGCTAATTTAGATTCTTATGGAAAAACATTGATAAGTGAACTTACTATTATTAATGATAGTACTCAGAAATCAATAAAAAGGAACATTGAATCTGCTTATTTGATTGAAAATGTTGCATTTACACCTAAAGGTGATCTGGCAATTATGACTTTGATCCGCCCAAAAAATAATATCCCATCCATACAGGTTGAGCATGGTTGGATGATGACTCATGGAATAGGTATTGTTGAGCAAAAGAAAGACGGAAGAGTAGTTCAGCTTTTGCTCGATGAACCAAATGCATATTATTCCGATCCATTTGATATTGTAATAACTCCTGATGGGAAAAAGGCCTTTGTATCGAGTTCCGGAGCTGACCTCATTTCGGTTATATCTATAGATTCAATAAGGACTATATTGGCTGAATCTACACCTGAAATGTTAAAGAATTTTTCCAATGATCTTGGAATCAGTCAAAGATATGTACTAAAACGCATTTCTACAGGAGCAAATCCAAAAGGTCTTGTACTATCCCCCGATGGAAAACGATTGTATGTTGCAAATCAGCTAGAAGATAATATTGGGGTAATAGATACAGAAAGTCTTGAGAATATAGGTTCTATTGACCTTGGAGGTCCTCCCAGAATAACTGTTGCCAGACAAGGTCGCAGGCTTTTCAATAATGCCGGCCACACCTTTCAAAATCAATACTCTTGTTACACATGTCATCCAGATACACATGAAGATGGTTTGGTTTATAATATGGCAGGGAAAGATATGGGGCGAAATTTAGCAAATACGATTTCTTTACGGGAAATTGGAGATACAGCTCCATTTAAATGGAATGGCAAAAATCAGACTGTTTATAAACAAGATGGAATGCGATTTTCTACAGTGCTTACAAGAACCGAACAATTTAGCTATAAAGATTTGGATGCAATTGTAGCATATATTATTAGAGGTATAAAACAGCCACCCAACCTCATGTATAATCCCAATGGCAAACTCACTGAATCACAACTTCGAGGCAAATTGATCTTTGAACGAAATAAGGATAATTTAGGTAAAGTTATCCCTGAAAATAATAGATGTAATACTTGTCACCCCGCTCCCTTGTATACAAATTTAAAGATGGCAGACGTAAGTACACTGGCTGAAACTGACGACCCCATGTTATTTGATACACCTCATCTGAATAATATATTTGCTGCTGCCCCCTATTTACACGATGGGCGTGCAAAAACGCTTGAAGAAATATGGACAGTTTATGGTGAAGATGATAAGCATGGTCATGTAAATGATCTCACCAAAATGCAACTTAATGATCTGGTTGATTATTTAAAATCAATTAGAAGCCCTGAGTACAACTATACTTTACAAGAGGTTCAGCAGAGCACATTGGTACATTCTAATTAAAGCAAGAAATTATGACAAAAAAAGGTTCTAAAAAGTATTCAAAAATCGTCATAGCAACAGTTGCTGCATTTGTGATTGTTTCTTTAGGGTTTAATATAAAAAATAAATACTCTATTAACTCCAATTCAGATGGAATGAGTAATAATTTAGAAGTAATAAATAAAGAGTTATTACCTAAAAAAAATAGAGTCCAAAATGAATTGTATGATAGCAAGAGTTCCATGCCTGTTTATGGGCACTGGCAGAATTTTACTTCTAAAGATGGCTTACCAGGAGATAAGGCATATTGTGTAAAGATAGACGGAGAAAGAGTCATGGTAGGTACTCATGAAGGGCTGGCAGTATATGAAAAGGGAAAATGGAGTACTTTTTCAACAAAAGATGGTCTTGCCCACAACGGTATTTTAGCAATAGATGTAAGTGAAGTTACGGGTGATGTTTGGCTTGGAACTATGGGAGGATTAACCCGATGGTCTGGAGGAAAGTTTGAAAATTTTACACAACTTAATAGTGGTATGCCCAATGATTTGATCTATTCGGTTATTTGTGATGGAAAAGATGTTTGGGTTGCAACAGGAGGTGGAGCAGGTAAGTATGATACTTATACCAAACGCTGGGAAATATTTACAGAACAGAATGCTCCAATGCATGAACCTTGGACCTATGGTATTAGTGAAGGTGATGGTAAAATTTTTATTGCTGCCTGGGGAGGTGGAGTTGTTGAATATACAAAAAAGACCAAAAAATTTAGAGATTATGTTGACCCTGATGGTAATATGGAGATCGATCTTTTTCCCGATGATGGGGTGGTTCATGATATAACCACTGGTACTTCATGGGCAAATGGGTATTTATGGGTTGCTACTTACTTTGGATTAAGCCGATATGATGGTGTGCACTGGAAGGGATATTTTGACCATGACAGTGGATTAGCCAGTAATTTTATCAATTACATAAAAGCAGTAGGTCCGGTGGCATTCATTTGCACCGATAAAGGATTAAGTTGTACAGATGGTGAAAATTGGGTCACATATACTAAAAATGAACAGAATAAGAAAGGGGAAGCAAGCCTTTTAGTAGAAGGTAAAAAATCAGTACTACCAATGTCTCCTTCCATTTCTCATAATTATACCCTTGGTGTAGATGTTAAAGATGAAGTTATCTGGGTTGCTACCTCTAAAGGTGTTAGCCGGGGAGAATTGTTAAAATAAATTGAAGTGGATTAAAATAATTGGGGAAATTCCCAAAAAAAATAAAAAGTAAATAATAAAAACAATGATTATGGAAAGTTCAATAGAAATTAAAGATAAAAAAGAAGTGTTAATTGATCTGACAAAACTTACAGTTGGAGAGAAGATAGAGATGAAAAAACTTGGATTGCTATCTGATGAGAATTCGATTGTTGGATCCGTTTATCCTTCAATACATGCGGAGAGGCCTCCCATTGAAAAGCATGTCGTACATGCACCACATACAATTAATGAAGCTTATAATTATGAAAAACCATCCTCATTTTCGAGGGCTTTACGGCTTGATCTTGGTGGATACAAGGTATTGGTGATTTCTGGTACTGCCAGTGTAAATGAGGAAGGTAAACCAGAGCATATAGGTGATTTTAAAGCCCAGTTATGGAGAACCTACTTAAATATTACCAATCTTTTAGAAGCTGAAGGAATGTCATGGCATGATGTAGTTAGAACGACCAATTATCTTAGAGATATTGAAAGGGATTATGGTGAATTTAACAAGATCCGGACGACTTTTTATCAGTGGTTAAATCTTGATCCATTACCTGCCGCCACAGGGATACAGGTAAGGTTATGTTGGGAAACTCTTCTTGTAGAAATTGAAGTGTATGCAATCTGTAAATCAAAATAAGATGAAACCAAACTATTGGATGATGGTATTTATTATCCTGAGCATACTGTTCCGGGACATGGAATTAAGAGGGCAGGAAAAGGATATGAAGTATGGTAATACTCCAGATAAATTTTTTCCTTATAACAATTTCAGGGAAGCCTATAAATATCATTTCCTCGAACCTATTGAGTTTTACGGGGCAGGTAGGGAAAAATTACCTCCCAAAGAACTCAAGGAGGTTCGCATTGGATTTCTTGGCCCCTTAGATGGTTCTTCTCTTGTATCACTTGGTTCACAAATGTTAAATGGAGCCAACTTAGCTGTAGAACAGGCTAATAAAAAGGGCGGCTATAATGGTATTCCGTTTAAATTGATGATACATAATGATGCCGGTTTATGGGGTGCTGCTGCTAATCAAGTAGTAAAAATGGATGATGAAAAGGTATGGGCATGGCTCGGATCTATAGATGATATTGTCTCACATGTCGCTTTACGGGCAACTCTGAAAATGGAGATAATGATGGTGAATACGGGTGATCCTGATCCAACTCTTACCGAAACAAACATCCCATGGGTAATTCGTGTAATTAGTGATGATCGTCAAAGCGGTTATGCACTGGCCTCCTATATCTTTGAAAAGATGAAGCATGAACGTGTTGCCGTTATCAGAACCAACAGTCGCTATGGTAGAGTGGGTATAATGGAATATTCAGGTGTTGCTGTTCGATTAGGTCACCCTATGATGATTGAAGAAAGGTTTAATAATGGAGAAACAGATTTTAAAATGCAATTAGAACGCATAAAAAAAATATCCCCCGATGCAATTCTTATTTGGGGTAATGCCAAGGAGTCTGCCCTTATTTTAAGACAGATACGAAAATTAGGGATGAAACAACCTATCTACGGATCTGACAGGGTGGTGTCGTCTCAATTTCTTAAGATTGCTGGTAAGGATGCTGAAGGAATTTTGAGTACCTGCCAGTACAATCCATATGCAGATATTCCTGAATTAAAAAAATTTCAAGCTGATTATTTTAAAAAATTTGGAATAAAACCAGATGTCTTTGCAGCCCACGCATATGATGGTATGAATTTGATTTTAGATGCCATTCATAAAGCAGGACTAAACAGGGTTCTAATTCGTGATGTTCTAACAGATCTAAAAACTTTTCAGGGTTATCAGGGGGTTACTGGAAAAATTATATTGGACGGAAGTTGGAATGATATAGGAGATATATGGCTGGCCAAAGTACAAAATGGTAAATTCACATACACTGCTAAGCCAAAAATATAAAATACAGGGCAATCAAGTATAAATGTTAGATATTAATAGGATAAAGAAAGATAATATGGAAACAATTTTTTGCAGTAATCCGAATGATGTTAAAATTAAGGTTCCCTCTCTGGTGAATCGTCAGAATAAACAAACTACAACAACTGTCCATGTCAATGGTATTGAGATTGGGGGATCTGAAATTGTAATTATTGGTGGCCCCTGTGCTGTTGAGAGTATGGAACAACTTTTTGAAACCGCTTGGTCGGTTAAATCAAGTGGAGCGAAAATATTAAGAGGAGGTGCATTTAAACCCCGGTCATCACCATACAGCTTTCAAGGGCTTGGAGAAGAAGGTTTGAAACTCCTTAGTCAAATCAAAAAGCAATCCGGCCTAGGTGTTGTTACAGAAGTCATGGATGTGAGGCAGGTTGAAATGGTTGCAGAGCACGCCGATATGCTTCAAATAGGATCACGGAGCATGCAAAACTACCCTCTTTTAAAAGAGGTTGGCATGTCTGGAAAACCGGTCTTATTAAAACGTGGTATGATGGCAACTATAGAAGAGTTTTTACACTCTGCTGAATATATCCTCAAAGAGGGAAATGATCAGGTAGTACTTTGTGAACGTGGGATCCGTACTTTTGAAAATTCTACAAGAAACACACTCGATTTAAGTGCAGTACCTATGCTAAAACATCTCAGTCATCTTCCTGTCATAGTAGATCCAAGTCATGGAACAGGCCTCCGTTGGATGGTTCCTATTATGGCAAAAGCCGCATTGGTGGCTGGTGCAGATGGTCTTATTATGGAAGTTCATTACAAACCTGATACAGCCTTGTGTGACGGTTCACAATCACTTGATCTCGATCAGTTTATGGTTTTAATGAAAGATTTACGAAAAGTTGCCAAAGCTGTTGACAGAGAAATTTTATGAATAAAATATTTTTCATATTAATTATCAATTTTCTTTTCCACATGCAAGGTATTTATGCCCAGAAAAATGCAAAGACAAGTGATAATATAATAAAAATTGGATTATTGGTAAGCAATACAAAATCTATGGCTTCTCAAAATGCAGCTGAAATGGCTATCCGAAAGGCAAACGAAATTGAAGGTCCTCAAGGTTTGCATTTTCAACTGTTTGTAAGATCTATGGAAGGGGCGTGGGGAAAAGGTTCAAAAGAGGCAGTTAACCTAATTTTTAAAGAGAATGTATGGGCTATCATAGGTTCTCACGATTCTAGAAATGCGCATTTGGTTGAGCAGGTGATTTCCAAAACAAGTGTTGTTTTTATATCGGCTTGGGCAAGTGATCCAACATTATCCCAGGCTTTTATCCCATGGTTTTTTAGCTGTGTTCCTAATGATATTGAACAAGCAGATGCATTTATTGAAGAAATTTACAAACGTAGAAAAATCACCAAAATAGCAATTGTTTCAGATGAAGCTTATGATTCTAATCTAGCAGTAAAAAGCCTTTTGAAAGAAATTAAAAATGCCGGAATAGTTGAACCAAAGCAGCTATTTTATGATAGTTCTAAAAAGAATTTTAATATTTTGATTGACGAAATCAATAAAACCGGTATCAAGGGTATAATTCTGTTTGGGCAAGCTTCAACTTCTTTCCATTTTATTCAACAATTGCGGCAAAGAAAAATGAATCAACCGGTTTTTGGCTCACTCTCTTTGTTGGGTGAAGTTGAATTTGATAATCTGGAGCTTGCACATTATAATCATGTTAACTTGATAACATCTGGAAATTGGCTTGAATTAAAACCCTCAACTTTTCAAAATGAGTATCAGAATAAATATGGAAAAAGACCCAATGCTTTAGCAGCTTATACCTTTGATTCTACGAATTTAATTATCGAAGCAATTAAACTCTCCGGTCTTGACCGTGAAAAAATTCAACAGATTTTGTCTAAATTAAGTTATAATGGAGTAACAGGACATATACAATTTGATAAAAAGGGAAATCGAATAAATGCAGCTCAACTGATCCGATTAAATAATGAAATTTTGGCTACTTTTGAATAGTTAATTCAACTAATTGTATATAATATTAGTTAACTTTGATCCAATGAAAAATATTATTATTTTATTCTTAACAGCACTTTTTTTATTGATTTCATTTAGTTGCAAAGAGTCTCCGGAAGATAAAAGGCAAAAATCAATTGATTTAATTACTACACAAACTCTGGGTCTTGCATTTTTAGAAGAATTTAAATTAGAACAGGCAGAAAAAGAATTTCAAAAATTTATCAAATTGGCACCGGATGAAAGTCTGGGTTACGCAAATTTGGGATTGGTCTATTTAAGAATGGGTAATTATGCAGAGGCTGAAAAACAGCTTTTAAAAGCCATTAAAATTGATCCGGTGGATGGTGATATAAAATTATTGTTGGCAACAGTTTACCAAATGAATGATCAAATTGAAAAGGCAACATCAATTCTGGTTGAAGCTCTTAAATCTGATCCTGATCATATTAAAATACTTTATAATCTAACCGAATTATATTCATTAGATTCCAATGAAAAATCTTTGACCCAACGTAAAAATTACACTGTTCAACTTGTTGAAAAAGCCTCTGGAAACTTAGTTCTCCAACTTAATCTGATTGATATATATCTTCACAACGGAAACGCTGATAAAGCAATAGAACAGCTGGAAATAATCAAGAAACAATTTCCTGAATTTCCCAAAGAGGCGGTAGATAGCTATGATAAAACTCTCTCTCTTTTGAGAAAACAAGATATTGAAAAAGCAAAAATTCAATTTATAATTTTCCATAATTACCTAAAGGTCAGCTTCCCTTATCAGGAAGGTATTATGAAATTAAAAGGTCCTGGTGGAGCCGTAATTGGATTTCCACTGATTACTTATAACGAACAGCCCTATCCTCAGGGAATAGAGAATAAATCGCTGCTTGAAGTAATTAAATTTACCGATGTTACTACGACTGCTGGATTGGATATTGTACCCAAATTCGCAGAAAGTGAAAATGTTGAATATAAATTTTCTACACATGTTGAGACAGCCGATTATGACGGTGATGGAGATATTGACCTCTATGTAGGTTCCTATGATCCGGCAACATCATTATACAAGCATTTCCTTTTCAACAACACTATGGGAAGGTATGTTGATGTTTCGGAAGAGGTAGGTATAAAACATTCTGGCAAAGAATCATCAGCAGTATTTGTTGATTACGACAACAATGGTTTTCTAGACCTATATATTGTTAAAGATAACGGTGATATATTATATAAAAATGCTGAAAAAGGAGCTTTTTTGAATGTTACAAATGATTCGAAAATCGGAAGTAAAACAGGAGCTTCTACGGCTCTGTTTTTTGATATGGATCATGATGGAGATCTAGATCTGTTTGAAGCAAGATCAAATTCAAACCTGGTATTCAGGAATAATGGAGATGGTACCTTCGACGAGTTGGCCGAAAAAATGGGGCTTACAGGTGGGAACGATATCAATAGCACAGATGCAGCCTTTGGAGATTTCGAAGATGACGGAGATATTGATCTATTTGTAATAAATGAAAATGCGAGCAATAGCATTTACGCAAATCAAAGACAGGGAGTTTTTAAAAATATAATTGAAAAGAGTGGATTAATAAGTAATCATGGATCAAGCTCAGTTAGTGTTGGTGATTACAATAATGATGGGTTTTCTGACTTATTCATTAGCTCATTGAACGGAGAAGATAGTGGATTGTATACCAACCTGGGAAATGGAAGTTTTAAAATAAATAAAAATACTAAAGAAATCTTTGCTGCACTGAAGGGTGTCCAAATTTTTGATGCTGAGTTTTTTGATTTTGATAATGATGGATTTCTTGATATCATTATCGCTGGAGAATCAAAACAAAATGAAGGTCGTGGTATTTTTTTATATCATAATGAGGGATCAGAAAAATTCAGAGATGTTTCTAACTTATTACCGGAAAATCAAAAATCAGGTAAACAAATATCCATATTTGATTATAATGAAGATGGTGATATGGATGTAATTATTACAGGTATAAATGGTGGAATTTTCCTTTTTCGTAATGATGGAGGAAATATTAATCATTATGTAAATGTGAAACTTGTAGGTTTAAGAACCGGTAGTGCCAAGAATAATTATTTTGGGATTGGAGCAAAAGTTGAAATGCGTTCCGGAGATCTGTATCAAACTAAGGTAGTGACCAAGCCTAATATTTATTTCGGCCTTGGAAACAGAACGAAAGTGGATATAATGAGAATTACATGGACAAATGGCGTACCACAAAATATATTAATGCCAGACCCAGATCAGTCACTGGTTGAGGAACAAATCCTAAAGGGTTCCTGTCCGTTTTTATATACATGGAACGGTAAAGAATATGTATTTGTAAAAGACATCACCTGGAGAAGTGCTCTCGGTATGCCTCTTGGTATAATGGGAGGTACTACCTTACATGCCTTTCCTGATGCATCCGATGACTATATTAAAATACCGGGTGAGCTTTTAAAACCAAAAAACGGAGAATTTGCCATCCAGATCACATCCGAACTTTGGGAAACTATTTATATGGATAAAGTGCAATTAGTTGCTGTTGATCACCCAGATTCTATTGATGTTTTTGTTCCAGAACAGTTTTCACCACCTCCTTTTCCGGGCTTAGACATCTTTTCTATTAATAAAAAACAATTCCCTGTTTCTGCAATTGATTCAGATGGAAATGATTTGCTTTCTTTTATTATTGAAAAAGATGACCAATACGTATCAAATTTCAAACCTGAAAAATATCAGGGAGTAACAAAGATGCATGAATTGATTCTTGACCTTGGTTCTTCTGTCAATACCGAGAATTTATTTCTCTTTCTCAATGGCTGGATATTCCCTACAGATGCCAGCATAAATGTTGCCCTTTCGCAATCTGACAA
>VAPK010362635.1_pt1 | contig 15892 bp, 17 predicted proteins | sample 3395031 | NCBI WGS metagenome assembly VAPK01 (sample SAMN08290443, study PRJNA428436) | hydrothermal vent metagenome | isolation source: Deep-sea hydrothermal vent chimney 1 | place: Pacific Ocean: Juan De Fuca Ridge
GTCTTGAAAACCGGCGATTGGAAACGATCCGTGGGTTCGAATCCCACCCTCTCCGCCATAATTTCTTTATAAATCAATAGTATATGTTGATTATTCGAATTTTCTTATCATAACACCCATCACTTTAATAAAAATGGTGGGTTCTTTATGTGTAGTTTAAGAGTTATTTTAGTCAAATATTGCCGAGAACTGATGCAGAATAATATGTTACTAGGTTCACTAAACCAATAATCAAAATAGCCAAACCCCCATCATTAAGTGGTATTATTTGGCCCTAAACAGGGCTGACCATGAAAAAATTTGCGGTAATCCTATTTATATACATACTACCAATGCCTGCGTTCGCAGAGCAGTATAGTATTCCCAAAAATGAATTTTTTACGAGTAGCGAGTCTCTTGCTTCTGAAATGGGAAAAACGTTTCAATTAGCACAAAACTGTGGACAATCTATGGCACATATTGCAGCTCCAAGCGCAGCTATTTTGTTTTTGAATTATTTTGAAGAGCAGGAAGTAAAAATAATTATGCGCCAATATCAATTTTCTGTGGCACGAGAAAAAGGGAAATCGTGTAATCATGGAAAAGTAGCATTTCATCTACTGATGAATAAAATAGCTATTTATATCCGCTTGGCAGCTCATTTTTCAAAAAATAAATAGTTTATTTAAAGTAACAAGGAGTCACTGAATGATAAATTCAGGTAAAGATAAATTGGATTCTGTTGTAGCTGAAGCACGTCGTGCTAGCGAAAAGCGTGAACAGGGTTATCGTGAAAAAGCATTAAAAATGTACCCGCATATTTGTGGGCGATGCAGCCGTGAGTTTGTGCGTGAGAGTTTACATGAATTAACCGTGCATCATCGCGATCATAATCATGATAACAATCCAATGGATGGCAGTAATTGGGAATTACTGTGCCTATATTGCCACGATAATGAACATCAACGCCAGTTAGAAGTACAGCTTGGTAACAGTACTTCAATAACAGAAGATAAAAGTGCCACTATAACGCATAATCCTTTTGCTGATCTTAAAAGCATGTTGAGCAAAAAATAGTTCCATCACCCATAATCTATGCTTATAACGAAAGTGTCGAATCTGGTATCGAACTTGGCTTGCCCAATAGAGGGTGAGCAACTTGAATCCCATGCACAACAACTTGTTTGTAAAAACGGCCATGCGTTTGATATTGCACGTCAGGGGTATATTAACTTATTACCCGTGCAGCATAAACGTTCAAAAGAACCGGGCGACAGTAAAAACATGGTAATTGCACGAACTCGGTTTTTAAATGCTGGGTTTTATGCACCGGTTGCAAATAAATTAATCGAAATAATCGAACCACTTATTGAAGGTTCTAAACAAATCTGTTTGATGGATGCAGGTTGTGGTGAAGGCTTTTATTTAGACAGTATTGTGAATAGCCTTGAAAATAAACAAGGTGAGAGCAGACTTTCTTTTATTGGCCTGGACATATCAAAACATGCCATTGTGGCAGCGGCTAAACGCAATAAAAAGATAACTTGGGTTGTGGGCACCAATCGTCAGCCACCCGTGTGCATGAGCAGTGTGGACATTATTTTATGCGTATTTGGTTTTCATAGTTTTGACGGCTTTAGTTCTGTTTTAAAAGAGGGTGGTCAAGTTATTCTGGTTGAGCCGGGAGTTAACCATTTGCAGGAGTTACGGCAAGTAATTTATGCGGATATTAAAAAAACGGAACCTCACGATTTATCTTCTATTGAAGCCACAGGATTTAGCTTGCTTAATACAGTGCCATTGCAATTTAAAACAGGTGATATCAATAAAGAGCAAATTAAAGATTTATTATCAATGACTCCTCATTTTTATCGTGCTAATAAGGAAGGCAAAGAAGCTGCCAGCCATTTGCAAAAGCTGAATTTAAGTATTGATATGGTGTTCAGTATTTTTGAAAAAACAACGAGAGTATAAATGAAAACAAAATTACAACAAATGGATGTGGATTTATCCAAGGTTCAAGTTGTTGATATAATGCCAGCATCACCCCTTGTGGATTACCAAGCTGCAATGGTTATTGCAAATAACGAAGCGCAGCAGCAACTGGGTGATATGATGTTACTGTCATGGTACGACCGTGATCGTGACTTTGAGTCACCACAACATTCAAGTGAGTGTCATCAGAATAGTGCTATTCCCGGTTATGTGGATTATGGGCTTTCACATGGAGCAACATTGGCCATTGATATTGACCGTGGGCGTTTTATATTTTTTTATATGCCTGTTCAGTTGTAAAAGAATGCAGGTAAATTTTAAAGCAATAAACCTTCTTCAATTTGATGATACGTACTGGCCGCATCAATCAATGTTTTAGCGGTGAGGGCGGCTACACCATAAACTTCGGCATTAATAGCATAATCTGTTTTTATTTTTTCCAATAATAAATCAAAGTCACCATCACCAGATAGTAAGATAATAGTATCAACCTTTCTAGCTATATCTAAAACATCAATGGTAATGCCAACATCCCAATCACCTTTGGCCGAGCCATCATTGCGTTGTATATAATTTTTTAGTTTTACTTCAAAGCCAATATGTTTGAGTGCATCTTGGAATTTAATTTGCTTGTCGTCACCACGATGAGTTGCATACGCTGTTGCTGAAATTATTTCACCTTGTGTGCTTATTTGTTGCCAGAATTTTCGGTAATTAAACTGGCGTTGATAGGTGTCGCGTGTGGTGTAGTAAATATTTTGCACATCAACAAAAATCGCAATTTTTTTTATTTTGTTCATGATATCAAGCCATTAATCGTTGTTAGTAAATACAAGGATAACACAAGATTACATAATGCAAGTATTGTTGATGGTGGAAGAGGTTATGTAAAACGATGAATTTTTAATTGATAAATATCAATTAAACTCTCATTTTATTGTCATAAATCTACATGTCATGTGGAAATAGCCATGTTTTGTGCATACGCTTAAATTGTTGTTAACAATCTGGGGTGGTTGTTATTTATGGATCTATCTCTGTTTCAAAAGCTAAGCGAGAGTGAGCTTGATAATTATTTGAATGAAATCGATCTGGTGGTTGAGTTTCATATTAAATGGTTATCTGAATTAAATCGTGCACTTGTTTGCCATACTGTTACCGACCGTCAACAAATACAAAATATATTAATGACTGATGACCATTTTAGTCGTTGGTATCATGGCATTCAGGATAAAGAACTGCTTGAAATGCCTGCTTTTAAGGTGCTAGGAATTATTCATACTGAAATGCTAAAGTTAGCGAGTGGCTTATTAGCGCAAGTTGGTCGAGAAGAAAACATCGGCGTGAGTGAGTATGATGGTTTTACATTGTTAACACATGAGTTGCGTTCGCAGATTGCCGAATTAAAAAATAAAATCAGGGCAAACTTGCAATTGGTTGCAAAGCTGATGGGTAAGGTTTTTGAAAATGCCGAAGAAGGCGTGATGATTACCGATGCCAACAGTTATATTTTAAATGTCAATCAAGCCTTTGTTAAAGTAACTCAATATACTAAAGAAGAAGTACTGGGTAAGAAGCCAAGTATTTTACATTCAGGTAATCACGATAAAGGTTTTTATGAACGGATGTGGGATATATTACTGCGTGAAAAACGTTGGCAAGGTGAAGTCTGGAATAGCCGTAAGAATAATGAAATTTATCCTGAATGGTTGTCCATTACAGCGGTGCTTGACGATAACGGGGATACCAGTCATTACATTGGGATCTTCTCTGATGTTTCAGTCAAGAATGAAGGTGATGAACGTTTATATCATCTAGCGCATTATGACAGTTTATGTAATTTACCTAATCGCATGTTGTTTTATGACAGACTACGACAATCTTTATCGCGTTCTAAACGTAGTAACCAGAAAATTGCAGTGATGTTTATGGATTTAGACGGTTTTAAACAGGTGAATGATGAGTATGGTCATGGAGTTGGTGATGAGTTATTGCAACAGGTTAGTCAACGAGTGACGGCTGTACTTAGAGAATCTGATACGTTGGCACGCATTGGGGGTGATGAATTTACCATTATTATTAATGACGTTGATAAAACTGAGACCATTGATATGATTGCAAATAAAATTCTAGCGGCCATTAAAGAAGATTATTTTCTGCATGAGCAGGCATTTAGTGTGTCTGCCAGTATTGGCATCAGTTTATTTCCTGACAACAGCGAAGATGTGAATACGTTAGTGAAACATGCCGATATTGCAATGTACAAAGCTAAGAATGAAGGTAAGAATCGTTTTAAATTTTTTGATAAATCGATGCAATAAAATATTTGAATATATCAAATTAAAACAGGCCCGTTAGCATAACTAGCGGGCCTGTCTTATTCAGAGTATAACGGCTGCTGTTTCTAGCGCATGTTTTGGGGACGTTGCTGAGCCCTGTTCCCTGATGGCTTAGACATTCGGTTTTTTTTGTTTGAACGTGTATTGCCATTTGCAGCTTGTGAGTCTTGCGATGCTGATCTTTTTGTTCCAGACCGTTTTTTGTGTGTTGGCCGCTGCTTAGAACGATTACCTGAACGAGCCCCCGGCTGTTGGCGACCACGGCCACCTTTGTTAATTGGTTCGGCTTTAATAGACGGGTCGGGTTTGTAGCCATCAATTTCAACTTTCGGTATATCCTGTTTTATTAAACGTTCAATGTCCTTCAGTAATTTTAATTCATCGACACAAACAAGTGACATGGCTTCGCCTTCATTGCCTGCACGTCCTGTTCGACCAATGCGGTGTACATAGTCTTCGGCCACGTTGGGAAGTTCAAAGTTAACCACATGTGGGAGCTGATTTATATCTAGGCCACGCGCAGCAATATCAGTTGCAACTAGCACACGTATTTTACCGGATTTAAAATCGGCCAGTGCTCTGGTGCGCGCGCCCTGGCTTTTATTGCCATGGATAGCAGCAGATGCAATACCATCATTGGTTAACTGCTCCGCAAGGCGATTGGCACCGTGCTTGGTACGGTTAAAGACCAGTACTTGTTCCCAGTTGTTAGAACCGATTAAAAAAGAAAGCAACTCACGTTTACGTTTTTTGTCAACGTGATGAATAACCTGAGTTACACGTTCTGCTGTTGTATTTTGCTGTGCCACTTCGATGAGAGCCGGTGAATGCAATAAGGTATTGGCTAATTTTTTAATATCGCTTGAGAATGTAGCTGAGAACAACAAGGTTTGTTTTTCTTTTGGAAGCAAGGCCAAAACTTTACGAATATCATGAATAAAACCCATATCGAGCATACGATCGGCTTCATCAAGTATCAGAATATCAATTTTAGATAGATTGGCTGAGTTTTGGCCAACATGGTCGAGTAATCGACCTGGAGTGGCGACTAGAATATCCACGCCTTTAATCAATTTCATCTTTTGCGGATTAATACTTACGCCACCAAACACCACAGTAGATTTTAGGGGTAAATGTCGTCCATAAGTTTGCACACTTTCATGCACTTGTGCAGCCAGTTCTCGGGTTGGGGTGAGTATGAGCGCGCGAATAGGGCGGCGGTTTTTACTGGGCTTGGTGGTTTCCATTAAACGTTCTAGCATTGGCAATGTAAAACCTGCGGTTTTACCGGTGCCGGTTTGCGCACCACCCATTAGATCGCGGCCTTCTAATATAATAGGAATTGCCTGTTTTTGGATTGGAGTGGGTTCGCTATAACCTTTTTCGGATACAGCACGGAGTAATTCGGCTCTTAAGCCGAGGGATTCAAATGACATGTAATATGTTCTCCAGAACAATTTTGGGATCAGCCTATCCAAAGCAATGGCTTGGAACGGTCCAGGCGGAAACAGTGTATGTATTTCGGGGTGAATTACCGCGATAACTGGGTGCAGACCGAAGTGCACCTGATATTTGAATAGCTATTATAACACAAAGCAAACTGATGTTGCGAATAGTCGGAATTAAATGGCTAATAGTAGGAATTTAATTTCTGGGATACTCGAAATACGCGGGTAAAAGCATTAAGCTAAGCTTTAATAAAAGGGAAAATATAATGACCGCTGTTATTACAATAACGCCACAACAAGCATATGAACTGCATCAGTCTCCTGGCTCATTGTTAATTGATGTGCGCTCCCATATGGAATTTTTATTTATTGGCCACCCCGTTGGCGCGCTGCATATCCCCTGGATTGATGAGCCGGACTGGGATATTAACCCGCACTTTGTGCGTGATATACGGCAACTGATTTTGGGTGGCGTGTCCACCATTGAAGACAATAACGATGTGCCCATCATCCTGATTTGTCGAAGCGGCAAACGTTCGCATGAGGCAGGTATCTTGCTCGTTAAAGAAGGCTTAAAACAGGTTTATAATGTTGAAGATGGTTTTGAAGGCGAACTGGATGACACTCACCACCGCAGCACCCTGGCAGGTTGGCGTTTTGAAGGCTTGCCTTGGGAACAATGTTAAAATACTAAAACATGGACGATAAAGCACTTACTATTTTAAATAATATTTTTGGCTATTCTGAATTCAGATATCATCAGAAAGAAATTATTAAGCAACTGATTAACGGCAACGATGCGGTTGTACTTATGCCGACCGGTGGCGGTAAATCACTGTGTTATCAAATACCTGCGATGGTGCGTGAAGGTGTTGGTATTGTGGTGTCGCCACTGATTGCATTAATGCAAGATCAGGTTGTTGCATTACAACAACTCGGTGTGCGTGCTGCCTTCTTAAATTCAACTCTAGACGCAAGCAGTGCTAGTGAGGTTGAGCAACAATTACTTCGCAATGAGCTAGACTTATTATACGTTGCACCAGAACGTTTAATGACAGAACGCTTTTTAAGTTTACTCGAACGCGCGCCGTTGGCACTATTTGCGATTGATGAAGCCCATTGCGTTTCTCAATGGGGGCATGACTTTCGTCCCGAATATATTCAGTTGTCTATCTTGCACCAACGTTTTCCAACGATTCCCCGCATTGCCTTAACCGCTACAGCCGATGAACCCACGCGGCGCGAAATAATTCAGCGGTTAAATCTGAAACAAACGGACTTGTATGTGTCCAGTTTTGACCGCCCTAATATTTGTTACCGGATCTCACAAGCTCAAGGCAATGCCCGTGATCAGTTATATCGTTTTATTTTAAACGAACATGAAACGGATGCCGGTATTGTTTATTGCTTGTCACGAAAAAAAGTAGAGCAAACAGCAGCTTGGTTAAATGCAAAAGGTTTAACGGCATTGCCTTATCATGCGGGTTTGCCAATTGACGTACGGCAAACCAACCAGCAACGTTTTTTAACAGAAGATGGGGTAATTATTGTTGCCACCATTGCCTTTGGTATGGGCATCGATAAACCCGATGTTCGATTTGTGGCACACTTAAACTTACCCAAAAGTATTGAAGCGTATTATCAGGAAACGGGGCGGGCAGGGCGTGATGGCGAACCGGCTAATGCCTGGATGATGTACGGTTTGCAAGATGTGATTACCTTAAAGAAAATGATGGAATCCTCCGATGCGGACGAAGCACATAAACGTGTTGAACACCATAAATTACAGTCAATGCTGGGTTTTAGCGAACTAACCACTTGCCGTCGGCAAGCCTTATTAAAATATTTTTCTGATCATTTAGATAAGCCCTGCGGGAACTGTGATACCTGCATCACTCCAGTAGAAACATGGGATGCAACCGTAGTGGCACAAAAGGCATTGTCCTGTGTGTATAAAACGAATCAACGTTTCGGTGTTAACTACCTAGTGGATGTTTTAATCGCAAAGGATAATGCACGCATTAAACAATTTGGGCATGACAAATTAAGTGTTTTTGGTATTGGTAGCGAGTTAGACGTTAAACAATGGCGCAGTATATTTCGGCAACTGATTGCGAGAGACTTACTTGCCGTGGACATGGAAGGCTTTGGTAATTTACTTTTAACTGAGCAGTGTCGTCCTATTTTGCGTGGTGAAAAAACATTAATGTTGCGCAAAGAAACCCGAGTGGAAAAAGCTGTACAACGTGGGCGTAAAGCAAAAAATAATATACAAGTGGCAGATCAAAGCTTATGGGAGGCTCTAAGAGCTTGCCGTAAAACATTAGCCGAAGAAAAAGGGGTACCACCTTATGTCATTTTTCACGATGCGGCTTTAATGGAAATGGTTGAGCGACAACCACAAACACAATCGCAGTTTGCAAAAATTACCGGTGTAGGAGATAAAAAATTAAAGGCTTATGCCGCCGATTTTTTAGAAGTCATCAAGCAGCATAGCTTGAATACTGCCAATACATCAGCAAGTGATACGGTAGATGAAACCTTACAACTGCTGCGCAGTGGCATTAAGGTAAATGATATTGCCGTGCAACGACAATTAAAATTAGCAACTATTTATAATCATTTAGCACAGTCTATTGGACAGGGCCAAATTGAGTTGCAGCAGGTTGTTGATATCACTGAAACAGATGTGAAGTTAATAAAAAACGCATTGTCTACTTTTAGTGATGAAAGTAAAAAATTAAAACCAGTATATGAAGCACTCGATGGTGCTTTTGAGTATCATTTACTAAAATGTGTTCAGGCTTCGCTTGAGGCAAGGTAGCTCAAGGTTGTTAGGTTAGTGCGGAGTAAGTAGGTGCCATATATAAATGAAGTCGCTTAATCAAACTACAATAGCCGCCATTTCCGCCTTCGCGGGAATGGCGTTAATCGGCAATGAAAACCAAAAACTTAATGCGAATTAAAATTTATAAAAACGATTATTTAAATAATCCGTTACACTATCAATTTGTTTTTTAGTCCAACTGGTTCGGGCTCCACCTTTGGCACACATATTAACGCGTTGCGATAATGCAGTAAGCGATTTTACTTTACGATCGCTGCGGGTATAAACACTAGTTGAATGACAGGCCAGGCATTTAGACTCGTGCAATTGACTGCCTGATTCTTTGGCATTTGCAGTGCCGGTATAAAGCGCTAAAAAACACATAGTAGCAATAAATTTTACTTTCATACTAAATTTCCTTTTTTAAAATGTTGTAAATAGTATTTTCGAATTGTAGGCATAAAAAAAGGTTCGTAGGAACCTTTTTTTATTTGATTTGCTAACTATTAGCTACAACCTTTAGGACGTGGGAGACCTGCAACTTTATTTGCACATTTAATTAAACCGGTTGGAAACAATGAATAAATATATTTCTGGCTGCTGCGATCTTTACCATATTTTTCTTTCATCAGTTTAGAAAAATTACGGGGTTCACAAACAGCACCGTTATCAGTAAAATATTCGCGTGCTAAATTAACAATATCCCAATGTTCTTCCGTTAAATCACCAATTTTTTCATTGATAGCGATTTGAGCAGCAAGACCTTCACTCCATTCACTCAGGTCTTCTAACCAACCTGCTTCACTTAATTTGATAATTTTACCATCGATTTCTGCTTGCATTTGATTGAGCTCCTAAATTATTTGCAATACCCGAGTGATTATATCAAGTATTTTTTGTTACAGCAATACATTAGTACTAGGTAATATAATTAAATGAATGGATGGTTCTCGAAAAATGGTAATATTTCACAGAATATCTTGATCTAAGTCAACTAGACTGTCCATAAGTCGCAATTTGATTCACCGTTTTTGGGTGGATTACCGATACTAAGAGTTTGGTATTGAACATAGTTTATAGCAACAGGTTAAGACAGAAAATGAATACAAATGCACGTTTTTTAGTGGCCGATGATGATGCTCTCAATTTAGATATTATTTCAGAATATCTAAATTTTATGTCAGATGGCTATCAAGTGGAAACGGCAACCGATGGAAAAATTGCATGGCAAATGATCAATGACAATGTGATGGACTATTACGATATTGTTATTCTCGACAACATGATGCCTCATCTTAGTGGTATTGATATATTAAAAAATATGCAGTCACAGTCACGTTTAAAGCATATCCCTGTTGTTCTTCAATCGGCCTGTGCGCGAAAAGAAGATGTTGTAGAAGGGATTGAAGCAGGCGCGTTTTATTATTTAACCAAGCCGTTTAATGAAGAACAATTTTCTAACGTGATTAGAAATTGTTACCGAAACCTGCATATATATAAGAATCTGCAAAAAGTATTACAAGGAAATGCGGCTTCAATGAATTTATTGGAAGAAGCAACATTTAACTTTAAAACGATTGATGACGTACATTCGATTGCAACACTGGTTGCCAGTGCATGTCCTTCATCAGAACGATCTTTAACCGGTTTGTTTGAATTAATGTTGAACGCGATTGAACATGGGAATTTAGGTATTGGTTATGACGTTAAATCCGAACTGAATAAAAATGGTAAGTGGGTAGAGGAAGTTAATCGGCGTCAACAGTTAGATGTTAACCGTAACAAGTTGGCACAAATACATTTTAAACGAAAAAAAGATCATATTGAAATTACAATCAGTGATGATGGCAAAGGTTTTGATTGGCAATCTTATATGGACTTTGATATGCAACGCTTACTTGACTCCCATGGACGTGGCATTGCTATTGCAAATAACATCAGCTTTGATCATCTTGAATTTAACGCAAGTGGAAATGAGGTTTGCGCGCATCTTGATGCGGTGAGTAAATAAACTGGAGCCGTTCAGTTTCAGCGTGTAGGCCGAGTCCTACATACAAGGCGTGTATTATTGTTTAAGATCGTCTCTCTACTCACTAGACACTCAGTATAATAGTATGGACTACTTATTTAATATATCAGCGGAAATGAAGCGTCGTGGAAAAAAGCACCGTGTTAATCCAGATCGTTTTTTTCATATAATGAACGAAGGTTGGTTTGTTTACCTTCGTCAGGAAAAAGAGCAACTAAAGTGTTGTCAGCAGAATAATGGCGTTGCCGGGCCGTTTGAAACCCGACCTTTAGCCAACACGTATTTACAGCGTGTTGTGTCGTTAGGCCCATCTTTTAACGAGAGTGAGCTTGAAAACCCGTCAGATAATAGTGGAGAAGACTGGCGATATTAATAAAAGCCTATCATTACATTGACTTATATCAATAAGTTGATTCTATTTATTATAACTAATCGATTGTAAAAAAATTTCTATTGCCCAATAATTTTATTCTGCACTACACTGTTCTTAATTAGTATTTAATTTGAGTATATTTAATGATCAAAGTCATGTTGGTTGATGACCACGATTTAGTCCGAACCGGCCTAAAACGTTTAATAAATGATGTAGACGGGTTTCAGGTTGTTGCCGAAGCGGCATCCGGTGAAGAAGCACTTTATGAAGCTAAAAGCAGAGAAACCCAAAAAAAGACCATTGATATCATTTTAATGGATATTAATATGCCAGGAATAGGGGGGTTGGAAGCAACTAAAAAGCTGCTTCAAATAAACCCTGACTATAAAATTGTGGGTGTGACCATGCATGATGATGACATTTTCCCACAGCGGCTACTTAAAGCCGGTGCATTAGGCTACTTAACCAAAGGTAGCGATATTAACGAAATGATACATGCCATGCGTGAAGTAATGGGTGGGCGGCGTTATATTTGCCCGGACATTGCGCAACAAATGGCGCTCACACAAATGCCTGAGTTTGATGTGTCGCCGTTTGAGTCGTTATCGGAACGTGAACTTCAGGTGATGATTATGCTCATGGATGGCCAGAAAGTCAGCGCTATATCTGACAAGCTTTCGTTAAGTCCAAAAACCATTAGCACTTACCGGCATCGTCTGTATACTAAACTGGGTGTGCATAATGATATGGAACTGGCACGTATTGCACTGCAACATGGTTTTATCGACAAGCATGGTACACACTAACGTTTAACTTATCCGCCATTTTAATAAGCCCGTTTATCTAAACGCGAATGCCGAACCCACACGCTAATAAAAAAATAAGCCGTGAGCAAACTAACCCAACCAAAAAGTTTGACGCAAAAAGCTTTTTAAAAACACTACCTCCCAGCCCCGGTGTTTATCGTATGCTTGACGCAAGCAATACCGTTATCTATGTAGGTAAAGCCAAAAATCTAAAAAATCGGGTTTCAAGTTATTTTTTAAAGTCAGTCGACAGCCCCAAAACAAAAGTGCTTGTGTCCAAAATTGTGGCAATGGAAACCACCGTTACACATACCGAAAACGAAGCCTTATTACTCGAAAACAACCTGATTAAAACCTTAAAGCCACGTTATAACGTGCTGTATCGTGACGACAAAAGTTACCCTTATATTTATTTATCATCGCAGGAAATATTTCCACGATTAAGTGTGTTTCGAGGTAAGCAACGCAGCAAGGGGGAATACTTTGGGCCGTACCCGAGTGCTGGTGCAGTGCGTGAAACCTTAAACTTATTACAAAAAATATTTCCAGTACGGCAATGCGAAGACCACTTTTTTAAAAACCGCTCACGTCCGTGTTTACAGTACCAAATTAAACGTTGTACCGGGCCGTGTACAGGAATGATCAACGAAAACGATTATGCACGCGACGTGCATCATGCTAAATTATTTTTAGCCGGTAAAAGCAGTCAGGTGATTGACGAGCTAGTCAGCAAAATGGAACAAACCGCTGCTAAGCAAGACTATGAAGAAGCGGCGGTATTGCGTGATCAAATTATTCACTTACGCCAAATTTTAGAAAAGCAGTATATCCATACCGATGCCGGTGATGTCGACGTGATTGCCGTTAGCGTACAAAACGGTTTGGGGTGTATTCAGGTTGTTACCATTCGTGGTGGCCGCAGTTTAGGCAGCAAAGCCTTTTACCCTAAACTCAAAAATATTTTTGACGAACAAAGTATGTCGCAGGTTTTACTGGATACGTTTATGCCACAGTATTATCTGTCGTCCAATCATGCCATTCCAGAAGAAATTATTTTAACGGAACCACTTTCAGACCGTGATTTAATTCAACAAGTCTTAACCGAACAGGTAAAGCACAAGGTGGTGATAAAATATAACGTGCGCGGTTTTCGGCAGCGCTGGTTAGATATGGCGCAGCAAAATGCCAATCAGTCCTTATTGCAATACATCAATAGCAAAGAAACCCTGTTACAGCGTTTTGACAACTTACAAACCGCACTCAAGTTAGACGAGTTACCCCTTCGGTTAGAATGCTTTGATATTAGTCATTCATCCGGTGAGTCCACCGTGGCATCTTGTGTGGTTATGACCACACAAGGGTTTGCTAAAGCCGATTACCGTCGTTTTAATATTAAAGGCATCACAGCGGGTGATGATTATGCCGCCATGAAACAAGCACTGATGCGACGTTATCAACGAGTAAAAAAAGGCGAAGCGAAGCAGCCAGATATTTTACTGATAGACGGCGGCAAAGGGCAGGTCAAACAAGCCGAGGAAGTGATGCAGGAGTTGCAGCTTAACGATATTCTGCTGATTGGCATTACCAAAGGCCCGGGGCGCAAAGCCTGTTTTGACACGTTATACCTGGCCAAAAGCCGCTCGCAGGTGCGTTTACCCGCCGATTCAGCCGCGTTACACCTTATTCAGCAGTGTCGAGACGAAGCACATCGTTTTGCGATTAGCGGCCACCGTGCGCAGCGTCAGAAAACACGCAATACGTCTGTGCTAGAACAAATTCCCGGCTTAGGCCCTAAACGGCGCCAACAAGTATTGAAGCAATTTGGTGGTTTACAGGAAGTGGCGCGGGCGGGTGTGGAAGATTTAGCCTCATTGCACGGTATCAGTGAAAAGTTAGCGCAATTAATTTATGATGTATTCCACACAGAAAAGGAATGAAGCCGCGTTAATTAAAATAAGCGGGGCAAAAATACAATCATGAAGCTAAGTTTACCGAATCAATTAACCCTTGCACGAATTGTTTTTATCCCAATATTTTTACTGGTCTTCTTTATCCCAATTTTAGGCATCAGCAATTATATTTTGGCCGGCATATTTTTTCTGGCGAGCGTCACCGACTGGCTAGATGGCTATCTGGCAAGAAAGTGGGACCAGCAATCAGCTTTTGGTGCATTTTTAGATCCCGTGGCTGATAAACTTATGATAGCCACCGTTCTCGTCTGCCTTGTCAGCAAGTACCCGAGTTTTGGAGTGATTATATCCGCCGTTATCATTGTTGGTCGTGAAATTACCATATCCGCGCTACGAGAATGGATGGCAAGCCTTGGTGAACGCGCCAAAGTCAAAGTCAGCTACACCGGAAAGGTTAAAACCGGCTTTCAGATGCTCGCGATAGGCTTTATGCTCTTTGAAGTGCCGCTGTGGGGCATGAACACCCTTGAAACAGGCAAAGTCTTCCTCTATATTGCCGCAGGGCTCACATTTTGGTCAATGTTAGGCTACTTAAAAGCCGCTTGGCCGAGTCTCTACGAAAGTCAGGAAAATCAATAATTTGTCTTGACAGAAAAGCGAGTATCAGTACAATACGCATCCTTTGATTAAGCGGGAATAGCTCAGCTGGTAGAGCACGACCTTGCCAAGGTCGGGGTCGCGAGTTCGAATCTCGTTTCCCGCTCCAAATTAAAATAAAACCCCGATATTTACCAGTTCGGGGTTTTTTTATGTTGTGCTAGACTTGTCTGCTCAACATACACGGCGGAATAGCAAAGTGGCTATGCAGTGGATTGCAAATCCATCTACCTCGGTTCGACTCCGGGTTCCGCCTCCATTTTTAAGTGGTTTATCCTATAATGGTAATTCACTTAAAATTGACAGAAGTAGTTGAAGTAAAATTAACTGTCATAAATTAAATAATTACTTCATGTACACCTGCCTAGGTAGCGTTGTGGTAGACAATCGTTTGAAAAACGATGTTCATCAGCAACGCAAAAAAGGTTAGTTAAAGAGTAAAAGACCATCTGCCCAGGTGGCGTTGTGGTAGACAATCGTTTGCAAAACGATGTTCATCAGTGACGCAAAAAGAGTTTTGTAAAGAGTAAAAGACCATCTGCCCAGGTGGCGAAATTGGTAGACGCAAGGGACTTAAATGTTTGAGCACCCAGTTAAGAAATTACTGGTGTGAATGGTGTCAAATTCGGGGAAACCTTAACACGTAATGGTGATGGCAATCCCGAGCGAAGCCCGGTGAAAACTGTGGAACGTGTAGAGACTTGACGGCACCCGCCTAAACTTGTTTTTAACAAGCATGGTGAAGAGAAAGTCCAGACCACAAATGCTTTTAAAGCAGCAGCAAAAGCTGTAGTTGGTAAGAAAATCCCTCGGTGGCAACACCGTGCCGGTTCGATTCCGGCCCTGGGCACCATATTTTATGGAAGTGGTTCCACTTTCATTCCATTTTGATACTTCATCAATCATATCCGTGTCATTGCGAGTGCTAGCGAAGCAATCTGTTTTTACCTCTGTAAGTTGGCGTTAATGCATGGCAGTTAGGGCAGAGTAAACGCAAATTTTCTATTCTGTTATCTTTGTTGTTGCCATTAATGTGGTCAAGCTCAAGCGGAATCATTTCACCAAGCCATTCAGATAAATCGCAACGGCTGCATTTTGGCTTAAGTAAATTTTCTTTTAACAGCCTTTTCTTTAACTTGAATGATTGAATAGGCATTTCATTGTTTAAATATTTTTTAAGTAACACTTTAGGTGGCAGAGTCTTACCCTTGTTCCATGCCTGCCCGGTAAAATGGCTGGTATCTAAATTAAAGTGCTTAATTGCTTTTTTTAACACAGCATAATTACCACCATACGGTGCAACATTAACCACTAACAGCACCTGTCGCATTGATGTGGATGTTTGTATTGCTTTTTTGAGTTGTTCAAGCGTATATTTGTGTAGGTTCATATTCAGATCCGTTGAATAATAAAGGCACGGGGCAAGACCTGCCCCTGACGAATCCCCACGAATATTTTAGAATAATATAATAAAAACAAAAAGATAGAAATTAAATTGAACATGCATGGTGAATTGTGATCTTATTTAA
>VAPK010137173.1_pt1 | contig 15890 bp, 11 predicted proteins | sample 3395031 | NCBI WGS metagenome assembly VAPK01 (sample SAMN08290443, study PRJNA428436) | hydrothermal vent metagenome | isolation source: Deep-sea hydrothermal vent chimney 1 | place: Pacific Ocean: Juan De Fuca Ridge
AGTGGTTTGAGTATGGATTCGCGTTGTGTTTTAAACTTCATGATTAACCCTTCCCCAACAATTGTTTAATTAATATACTAATATTTCTTTTATTATTATTATTATTATTACGCACCTGGAAATCGGTGGATAAACCCTTTTTTTTTATAGTAATCAGCTATCTATAATTTGTGTAACTATATGTATAAGCCCGGCATTGGCGTAGGATAATCTGTTAATGAAATGTGGATAACTTATTATATACACGTTATTCACAAACTATTCGCAACTTGCCCACAGGTTTATACATACCCTTGAATAGTCACCCGTTAATCAAGTGTGTTGCTGCCATATTGAACCTCTTAATCGTTACGTGGTTAACATCCTCAACAGATTTGAAAAATCTTCATTAATTCGTGTATCAGATTCTTTTAGTTCTTTTATTTTGCGACAAGCATGCAAAACAGTTGTATGGTCTCGTCCACCAAATGCATCACCAATTTCAGGCAAGCTGTGGTTTGTTAGCTCTTTCGCTAACGCCATGGCTAATTGTCGTGGACGCGTTACGGACCGAGTGCGTTTTTTTGATGTTAAATCCGACACTCGAATTTTGTAATATTGAACCACCGTTTTTTGAATGTTTTCAATCGAAACCAATCTATCTTGTAAAGACAATAAATCTTTTAATGCCTCTTTGGTGAAATCGAGCGTAATCGGATTTCCGGTAAAATGAGAATTAGCGATAATACGTCGTAGTGCACCTTCCAATTCCCGGATATTTGAACGTATCCTTTTTGCGACAAAAAAAGCCACTTCGTGCGGTAAATCCACGGCTAACTGTTCAGCTTTACTCATCAATATCGCGACCCGAGTTTCTAATTCTGGTGGTTCTATCGCAACTGTCAAGCCCCACCCAAAGCGAGATTTTAATCTTTCCTCCAAACCACTTACTTCTTTGGGGTATCGATCACAAGTCAAAACAATTTGCTGCTGTCCTTCTAGCAGGGCATTAAAGGTATGGAAAAATTCTTCTTGGGAGCGCTCTTTTTTTGCAAAAAATTGAATATCGTCAATTAGCAAGGCGTTGACAGAACGGTAAAATCGCTTAAATTCATCAATTGCATTGTGCTGCAGTGCTTTAACCATATCTTGAACAAACCGTTCCGAATGCAGATATATTACCCTACCATTTGGGTTGTTTTTCAGTATCTGATTACCCACTGAATGCATCAAGTGCGTCTTACCCAAACCGACGCCGCCATAGATAAAGAGCGGGTTATACGCGCTGCCTGCATTTTCGGCGACCTGTAATGACGCGGCCTTTGCGAGTTGGTTTGAGTTTCCTTCAACGAAACTATCGAACGTATAAGCCTTATTAATATTGCTGACATATTTGGTATTGGGCAGGTCATTCTTGCGCTGGAAAAACGATTTTTGTTCTACTGCAGGCGCATGGCGTGGCTGTATTTCGGTTGTGTTTTTGCTGCCAATGGTGACGCGTACTTGCGGTGCATTGCCTTCGCTGATTGATTCAGCGATTTCATTAATTCGCAGGATTAGTTTGTCATTTACCCATTCTTGTACAAACTTATTGGGCGCCAGTAATTGAATTGATGTGTTTTCCTCTACGGCATGCAAAGGTAATACCCAGGTATTAAACTGCTGGGTAGTCAACTCAACTTCGAGTCGGGCAACACATTTTTGCCATATGGAAGGCTGCACTGATACTCCTGGTTTTAAATGGAATGTACTTGGGAATTCCGAAGTCTAACCCCGATAGAGGAACTTATCCACAACCTTTGCCGAGCCGAATATAAATAATTTTTTGTGCTTTTTATTGACATTTAACTACCATTCGCAGTATCTTTTCCCGCTTTTCCTAGATTCAAGCGCAGAGCAAGATTTTTAAAAAGTTAGCTCCTTTTTTGCATATTAATTCAGCTAATTACCAAGCGCATTTGATAGGTTTTGTGATGATAGATGGTGAATAGGCAATTCTGAAGGCACTATTATTTTAAGAACATTATATTGGGCGAGTAATTAGGTTTTTTATTAGGTAGTTTTTTATTAGGTAAATAATAAAATGAAAAGAACGTTTCAACCAAGCAATTTAAAGCGTAAACGCACCCATGGGTTTCGCGCACGAATGGCGACTAAAGCTGGCCGAAGAATCATTAATGCCAGGCGCGCAAAAGGTCGGACTCGTTTGAGTGCTTAGGAGGCTGTCCGAGAATAGAAACCGTCACGAGGGGAAGCTATTTTGGTCAGATTTTTCGATAAAATAAGGCGTAGTTGGGTATATTCTTTTATAAAAAGAACGCATTTTATCGGGAAATCTGGCTGAAATGGCTTTTCCGCAGTAGGTTCTCTATTCTCGGACAACCTCCTAGACTGTTTTTATATTGGAACTGCTCAAATTAGCGCAATTTTTGAGTCCGAACGACGCCCCAACTTGGATATTTTGTCTGGAAAATGTCTTGAGTAAAAATAATCAAATGTCCGTGATTTTAATCATTTGAGGCGAATACAGGGCATACACACGAAAATGATCGAAAAAATGGGTCAAAAAAAGGATTTTTCGCAATAGATTCACCCTAAGTCCGGCAGGTTATTCCCGGGGGCATTGTCCGAGAAACGTCGCGAGAGGGGCAGCTATTTCGGCCAGGTTTTTCGATAAAATGAGGCGTAGTTGGGTATATTTAACGATTTTTATCGAAAAACCTGGCCAAAATGGCTTTTCCGTAGCAGGTCTTCTATTCCCGGACAGCCTTCTAGTGGCCTCTGAATCAAAACGACTACCTCGCACGATCAAACTTACCCAAGTAAGTGAATTTCAGCGAGTCTTCAAACAAGGCTGTTACAAATCTCAGGGTTCTGGATTTGTTGTGCTGGCAATTAAAAACAGTTTGGGATATGGGCGACTAGGCATTACGCTAGCAAAGAAAAATGTCGCGTCCTCGGTGGCCCGAAACCGGATAAAAAGACTAATTCGGGAAAGTTTTCGCCACCACAAAAACAATGTCAGGGGGATGGATATTGTCGTTATAGTACGGCGTGGTACAAACAGGCACGACAACCAACATATAATCGCCGCACTGGAAAAACATTGGGATCGGCTGGCATCGCTAGCGGCCAACGTTGGTTAAAAGAAGTTAATCTGGTATTCATGGGCTATTGGCACTAAATTTTAAAACAATGCGCAAAATTTTAATTGCTTTCATCCAACTATATCGTTCTTTTCTGAGTCCGTTTTTAGGTCCGCATTGCCGATTTTACCCAAGCTGTTCCTGTTATGCGCAACAGGCGTTACAGCAACATGGCGTTGTTCGGGGGGGTTGGTTGGCGGTAAAACGCATTTCGCGTTGCCACCCCTGGCATGATGGTGGGGTTGATCCGGTTCCTGAAAACATCCCGGGTGCTTTCGAGCAGAAGCAACAACAAACAAAATAGGTAGTATGAATTTATCGTATGGACAATCAAAAGCTAATATTGTTTTTAGCCCTTTCAATGGTCGTGATGCTAATCTTTCAGGCGTGGGAAGAACAAAATGCTAAACCGCAGAAACCGATTGCACAGGCACCTTCACTGGTAACGGGGCCAGGGCAGCCAGCAGTTAGTTCTACCGCCAGTCCAGATGACCCTGGTAATCAACCTTCAGATTTACCCAATGCCGTCTCGTCTATTGACCTCCCATCGGATTTGCCTGCGACAGCGGTAGCACCTGCCACAAATTCTCAACAAGGTGTAGAGGATACAACGCAGTCGAAAACCGGTAAACGGGTATATGTACAAACTGACGTACTCAAAGTAGAAATTGACACTGTAGGTGGAGATTTACGTAAAATAAATTTAATCACCTACCCCGTCTCTGTTGATAAACCTGATGAAGGTTTTCAAATGTTAAACGATACCTTGCCACGTTATTATGTTGCACAAAGCGGTTTAATATCAAAAAAAGGCGCTGCACCCGATCATCATACAGTTTACGAGGTGGAACAGACAGACTACAAATTATCTGATGGAAGCGACGAAATCAAGGTTGTCTTGAATTGGTCTGACCCAAAAGGAATGTCTGTTTCTAAAATATATACCTTTCGCCGGGACAGTTATCTCATTGATGTAGAATATGTAGTTAAAAATAATAGCACAAGCCCATGGAGAGGCAGCGTATATAGTCAGTTGCAACGCACTAAAGTCTCTGAACAAGGGCAATCCAGTTTGATTTATACCTATATGGGGGGTGTTATTTCCACCCCTGCTAACCCCTATGAGAAAATTGATTTCTCTGATATGGCAGACTGGAAAACGCAGGAAAGTTTTATCCAAGGGGGATGGGTGGCTATGTTACAGCATTATTTTTTAGCCGCGCTGATTCCGCAACAAGACCAGTTTACTCACTATTACACCAAGGCGATAGATGATATCCGCTTTATCATCGGTATGACTTCGCAAGAAAAGTCGGTGGAAGTTAACGATCAAGCACATTTTGTTAACCAGCTTTATATTGGTCCAAAGGACCAACATAGAATGGAAAAGGCGGTCAAAAATCTTGAGCGTACTGTTGATTACGGTATTTTTTGGGTTATCGCCAAGCCGATATTTATATTACTCGATTATATTCACAGCATACTGGGTAATTGGGGTTGGTCCATTATTGTATTGACCTTGATCATTAAACTGATTTTTTATAAATTGTCAGAAGCCAGCTATAAATCAATGGCAAGAATGCGCCGTTTCCAGCCGAAGATAGCTGATTTACGCGAACGATACGGCTCTGATAAGCAACGCATGAGCCAGGCGTTGATGGGCTTATACAAAAAAGAAAAAATTAATCCATTGGGTGGTTGTCTGCCTATGCTGGTGCAAATACCGGTGTTTATTTCATTGTATTGGGTGTTACTGGAAGGCGTTGAACTAAGACAGGCGGAGTTTATTTTTTGGTTTAATGATCTTTCCACAAAAGACCCCTATTATGTGTTGCCGATACTTATGGGTATCACGATGTATATTCAACAAAAATTAAACCCGGCACCCATGGACCCAATGCAGCAAAAAGTGATGATGGCATTGCCGTTTATTTTTACTGCCTTTTTTGCCTTTTTCCCATCAGGACTGGTGCTATATTGGATTGCGAATAATTTGATTACCATCGCACAACAATATTATGTATTGCGTCAATACGATAAAGCGAATCCTGTGTAATTTGTGTGTTGAATAGAGTTAGGGGGTAGCATTACTTGTCGCCGTGGTGGGTCTCATTTGTTGTATATACCGGTAGCGAATAGTTGTAGGGTTATACAATTTATCCAGCTATAACTTAATACACAAAGACACCGCAGCAAAAACGCCTGACAGGAATCACAAACGTATGAATACGGAAACGATCGCTGCGATTGCTACACCGCCTGGAAAAGGCGGTATTGGCATAGTGCGCGTATCCGGTCCGCTGGCTCCACAAATCTGTTTTTCTATCACAAAAAATTTACCTGAACCCAGATTAGCCCAGTTGGCCGCATTTTTAGATGCAGACGGCAACGCCATTGATGCGGGTCTTGTGCTCTATTTTCCTGCGCCCAATTCATTTACCGGTGAAGACGTTGTAGAGCTACAGGGCCATGGTGGACCCGTTGTATTAGACATGTTACTAAAACGTGTTATCGAATTGGGCGCCCGGCCTGCCAGGCCCGGTGAATTTTCGGAGCGGGCATTTCTGAATAATAAAATTGATTTAGCTGAGGCTGAGGCGGTAGCAGACTTGATTGACAGTTCATCGACTGAAGCTGCAAAATTAGCAATGCGTTCTTTACAGGGTGATTTTTCAAAACGGGTAAAACAGTTAAATGAACGCATAGTTGCAGTCAGGGTATATGTTGAAGCGGCCATAGATTTTCCGGAAGAAGAGGTGGATTTTTTATCAGAAGCGAATCTTAAGTTTGATTTACAAACTCTTCTTAAAGATCTGAATGTGATATTGGCCAGCGCTCGTCAAGGTAATCTAATGAGAGAAGGCGTTACGGTTGTTATCAGTGGATTGCCCAATGCTGGTAAATCAACATTGCTCAATCGTTTGACTGGGTATGATACCGCCATTGTGACAGATGTGCCTGGCACCACCCGGGATGTATTGCGCGCGGAAATTAATATCGATGGTTTTCCCGTCCATATAATAGATACAGCCGGAATTAGAGAAAGCAATGACAAAATTGAAATTGAAGGCATAAAACGATCCTGGGTTGAGCTACAAAACTGCGATCAGGTTATATTAGTTGTAGATGATCAGCAGGGCTTGAACCAACAAGAGCTGGATTTAATTCAACGCCTGCCCGAAGGTACCGCCGTTACCATTATCTATAACAAGATAGATTTGACACAACGTTCACCGGGTATTTCGGCCGATGAAAACGGTATTGCTATATGCTTATCCGCAAAACAGAATTTGGGCATAGATTTGCTACGGCAACACTTGAAAAAAGGCACGGCAACACAAGCCACTGGTGAAGGCAATTTTATGGCGCGCCGAAGGCATATCACGGCATTGGAAAGTGCCGAACAGGCCGTATCATCTGGTTTACAACAGTTTATAGACACCGCTGCAGGAGAGTTGCTCGCCGCAGACTTGAGTCAGGCGCAGCAACACTTGGCGTCAATTACCGGTGAGTTCAGCAGTGATGATTTATTAGGCCGCATATTCTCAAGTTTTTGTATAGGAAAATGAAAGCCATTTCACTTGTTTTTTATCGAAGTATTTTTTCCATAGCTGTTTTCGCCGCCGCCCCCTTAGCTTATGGTGAAACTATTGTTGGAGAAACGGCGACTTTGCCTATGCGCACCAAATGTTCGGGCGGCGCGATTGCTCAATCGTTTTCACAGTTAACCGCCCCCGTTGGTCTGCTGCCAGATAAAACATATGTTCAGGCCGATAGTGTAAAGTCTGAAGGAGATGGCCTCTATTCTTTTCAGGGTGATGTGCGCCTGTTTAAAAATGAACTGGCACTTTCGTCAGACGAGGTCATTTATAAAGAGCCAGTGGATTCGCTCGAAGCGAGCGGTGATGTTAATTTAAAAACCAACAATGCCTTGTTTAGTAGTAGCCGATTGTTTTATCAATTGGAAAAAGAAAGCGGGCTGTTGGAAGATGCGGAATTTCTATTTTTAGACAATCAGGTTCGTGGCAAAGCAAAGCGTCTGAATTTACTGAATAAAGATGTCTCGGAATTATCTGCAGCGACGTATACCACCTGCGATGAAGAGCGGCCCGCATGGCAATTGCATGCTCAACGATTAGTACTGGATTCTGTAGAAAATCAGGGCACGGCGAATAATGTATGGATTGACTTCATGCGTGTACCGATCTTCTACCTGCCATATATCAGTTTTCCATTATCGGGTAGAAAAACAGGATTACTCAATCCGACGTTCGGCAGATCCAGTCGGCTTGGCAGCGAATTAAGTGTCCCCTATTATTTGAATTTGGCACCTGATCGTGATGCCACTATCACCGTAGGAAATTACACAAAGCGCGGGCAGCGTGTAATAGGCGAATACCGATTTTTAAATGAAAATGACTTTGGGCAGGTAAATGCAGAATATTTGCCAGATGATAGCGTGACAAAAAGCGACAGGGAATATTTGTCCTTATCGCATAAATCTCAGTTTATGCCCCGCTTATCAACAAGTTTATTTTACCGGCGTGCTTCCGACAAAGACTATTTTGAAGATTTTGGTAGCCAGCTAAGTGTTGCCAACATTGTCCATCTTGAAAGCAAGGCCGAAGCACTTTATCAAGGCGACAACTGGTCATTTCAGGGTCGTGTTATCGAGTTTCAAACATTGGATAACAGCATAGCCGATAGCTCTCGACCTTATAAAAAACGGCCTGAATTTACCTTTAACGCCGCAGCACCAGAAGAGATCTATCATTTGTTACCAGAGGTTCGGGCTGACTACGTTTTATTCGAGGGTAAAGACCGGGTATCTGGGGGCCGTTTGGATTTACAGCCCAGCGTGAGTATGCCTTTTGAAAGCGCGGCTGGTTTTATTATTCCAAAATTAACCGTTCGACATACACAGTATGCATTGGATAAACAGGCGCTGGGCTCCGACGAATCACCTTCACGCACCTTGCCAATATTCAGTTTAGACAGTGGTTTGTTTTTTGAACGTGACGTTACATTTGGCCAGCATGCACTTATTCAAACATTGGAGCCCCGGCTATTTTTTCTCAATGTGCCTTTTAAAGATCAGTCAAATTTAATCGTGGATCGAAATGGTGTTTCCCGCGTATTTGACACCAGCCTGGCTAACCAGAGTTTTTCACAATTATTTTCTGAAAATCGCTTTACTGGTGCTGATCGCGTCGGCGATGCCAGGCAGCTTAGTGTTGCTCTGACAACCCGTTTCCTGGGCGCACAATCAGGAGTTGAGAAACTGACGGCAAGCATCGGACGTACACTGTATTATCGCGATAGACGGGTTAGCTTGCCAGGGTCGGCGTTAGAAACGGCGGATTCCTCAGATTATTTTGCCGAAATGCGTGCAAAACCGTTCAGTTTCCTCAATATTAACTCAAAAGTGCAATGGGATAACCAACAAGACAAGCTACGAAATGGCAGTTTTCAGTTACAATACAACGATTCTTTCGGCCGGCTTTTTAATTTCGGCTATCTTAGTGATCGAGATAATGCCGGGGAGACTACTAGACAGGAATCTGATATATCGATTTTTTGGCCAATAAGCCATAATTGGAGTTTTATAGGCAGGCGCAATTACAATCATTTTGAAAATCGCAGTGAGGAAAAGCTGGCCGGTATAGAATACGACGACTGTTGCTGGGCGTTTCGCGTTGTCAGCAGGCGATTTGTATTGGATGAGCAACTAAACACGAGTCGTTCCATTATGTTTCAGTTTGAACTTAAAGGCCTCATGGCAATCGGAAAAGATGTCAAATCCTTGTTACAGAATAACCAAAGCGGAATCTCTGGTTATTAGTGACAGTTTTTTACGTGGCTGTTTATGAAGTGAAGGTTATTCATTATGTATTTATATTTTAGTTAAGATCGAGGGCCCGGGTTAATGTTTTTCCTTATCATCAGACGTGCAATCAAATATCAATTCTCTAATAGTGCAGCTATTAGAGCAAAAATTAGTGCAGTAGTTATTGTGCTGTCAATATTTTCAGGTTTGTCAATGGCCGAATCGGTCGACAAAATTATTATAGTAGTTAATGATGATGTCATTACGAAAAATGAGCTTGCCGAAGAAATAGATTTTATAAAAAATCAACTTCGGCAACAACAAACAAATATTCCGCCGGAAGAGGTATTGCAGAAACAAATACTAGAGCGAATGATTCAAAAACAACTGCAATTACAACTGGCAGAAAGAGCACGAATTCGAATTGCCGAAGAATCACTGGATCGTACCATTTTAAAAATCGCTGCTGATAATAAGCTAAGCTTGACAGAATTTCGAAACATCCTGCAAGATGACGGCATCGATTTTGAAGCTTATCGAAGGAACATACGTGATGAAATGACTATCAACCGTGTAAGACAGCGGCAAGTTTATAACAAAATAAACGTCACCGAACAGGAAACGCAAGATTTTCTTACTAATAAAGCTATCCAGGGTGGTCTTAATGAAGAATATCGCCTAGCGCATATTTTAATAGAGGTTCCTGAGGCCGCCTCATCAGAGCAAGTTCAGTTAGCGAAAAAAGAAGCTCAGAGTGTATTGGACAGTTTAAACAATGGGGACAATTTTACCCAGGTGGCTGCTTCCAAATCCGATGGCCAAAGAGCGCTTGAAGGCGGTGATCTCGGCTGGAGAAAACTGGGACAATTACCAACGTTATTTTCAAATGTTATTACGTCGATGGCGGTGAACGATATTCATGGATTAATCAGGAGTCCGAGTGGGTTTCATATTATAAAATTAGTTGATAAACGCTCTAATGAAGAGAAAAAATTTATAAAACAAACTCGAGCACGCCATATTCTGATTAGAACAAACGAGCTGACACCGGACAGCGAAGCAAGAGATAAACTGGAACAATTGAAAAAAAGAATAGAACTGGGCGCCAGTTTTGAAGAATTGGCTAAATCCCATTCTGATGATACAGGCTCGGCCGCAAAAGGTGGGGCACTCGGATGGGTCAGTCCAGGCGATATGGTGCCTCGTTTTGAAAAAATGCTAAATACAGTTTCAGAAGGTGACATCAGTAGCCCTGTTAAAACGCAATTTGGTTGGCATATTATTCAGGTGTTGGAGCGACGGGATTTCGATAATACAGAAAAATCTAAAAATCTCAATGCAAGAAAACAGATACGACAACGAAAAATAGAAGAAGAAACACAAAATTGGCTACGACGTTTGCGCGATGAAGCGTATGTAGACATACGTATATAGCCAGCCTTGTTAGTAGATTCAGACAGTCCGGTTCGATTAATGGTAACACCAGGCGACCCTGCGGGTATTGGCCCGGATTTATGTATAAAGTTATCGCATAAAACATGGCCTTTTGAATGGGTCGTCGTCGCAGATCCGGTGTTATTCCGACAACGCGCCAAGTTATTAAACACGCCTATTCACTTGACTGAATTTGATCCGGCATGCAAAACAATAACAAACAACAAGCCCGGTGAAATTAAAATATTGCCTGTAAAAACTGATTTGACTGTCAATGCAGGTGAACTAGTAATCGACAATGCTCGATATGTTCTAAAAACAATATCACGGGCAGTTCACCACTGCCAACACGATAAATTGACCGGATTAGTCACTGGCCCTGTCCACAAAGGCATTATAAACCAGGCTGGTTTTACTTTTTCTGGTCACACTGAACACCTTGCTGAACTGACGAATAGCCAGCAACCTGTAATGATGTTATTAACGGAAGGTCTTAAAGTCGCACTTGTCACTACTCATTTACCTTTAGACAGCGTAAGCAAAACCATTACCCGTACTTTGTTAGAGCGGGTTATCAGAGTATTGCATGCTGATTTGCTGGGCCGGTTTAATATCACAGATCCAGCTATTTATGTATGTGGATTGAATCCGCACGCCGGAGAAGACGGTTATTTAGGCGCGGAAGAGCGGGAAGTGATTGCGCCCGTGGTGACGAAACTAAAGCAGGAAAAAATGAGGCTGGTTGGGCCACTACCAGCCGATACTATCTTTACGTCAAAATACCTTGGGCAGGCAGATGTTGTTTTGGCTATGTACCATGATCAGGGATTACCGGTGCTGAAATACAAAGGTTTTGGTAATGCTGTTAATGTCACTCTCGGTTTACCAATTGTTCGGACTTCTGTTGATCATGGCACCGCAGTGGATCTGGCGGGTAGCGGACAGATAAATTGTGACAGCATGGAATTGGCGATGTACACCGCGAGCACGCTGATTAAAAACACTCAGATTAAAACTAAAACTAAGCTAAAATTAAGTAAGCCACCGTGAACCACCAACCCCGAAAACGTTTCGGTCAAAATTTTTTAAATGACCCTTATATAGTGCAACGCATTATAGCTGCTTTTCAACCAAAGCACGGCCAACACGTACTTGAAATAGGCCCCGGTCTTGGTGTATTAACGACCCAATTACTCGCTATACTAAAAGAATTACAAGTAATAGAGCTCGATCGGGATATAGTCCCTAAACTACAGAAAAATTGCCTGGCGTATTGTGATTCAGCTGACAGTCTCACTGTATACAACGAAGATGTGCTTAAATTTGATTTCAACACATTGCCTGGCAATGACCAACCGTTAAGAATCATCGGTAATCTACCCTACAACATATCAACGCCACTTATTTTTTATCTTCTCGAGCAATCGATAATCATACAAGATATGTATTTTATGTTGCAAAAAGAAGTGGTCGATAGAATGGTTGCGACTCCGGGCAGTCGACAATTTGGCCGATTAAGCGTGATGGTGCAGTACCATTGTAAAGTAAGCAAACTCCTTGATGTGGACGCCAGTGCTTTTACCCCACCACCTAAAGTGCAATCCGCGTTTGTTCAGCTTAAGCCTTATATTGAGTTACCGGTACACGCACAAAACGTAAAAATATTAAAACAAATAACGACGCAGGCTTTTTCACAGCGGCGAAAGACACTACGAAATTGCCTGAAAGAGTATATTAATGGAGAGCAGCTTGTTGAGTTAGGCATTGAGCCTGGAGACCGCGCAGAACAACTAACTGTGGAGCAATTTGTCAATATCAGTAATAAAGTCTCACAAGCACATATTTAAACGACAAGCTGATAGAATGCCTCTCAAACACGGGGTCTTTAGTTACCATATTATTCTAAATTTTCAGACATTTTAACAATTCGCCTAAGTTCGCAAGAACAATTGCCGGGTCAGCCCAACTATTGAGCTTGGTTTAACATCGATTTAGATTGTAGGTGATTTAAAATGAAGTCGTCATCGTCGTTCGCTACTAAGGCATTGTTTCATGTAGTATAATACCAAAAAATAATATGTTATATCGTGGCTGATATTTATCAAAAACCAGCTAAAGTTTCCAAACTAAATACCGATGCTTTGCACGCAATGGTAATTTAGACAAACGCTAACACATATGACCAAGGACGTGGGTCATATCCTGAATTTCATCTCAGATTGAACAGGGAAAAAAAATGAAGAAATATATCGGCTTAATCACAGCACTACTCTTGTTTACTGTGTTCACTCCTTCTTTTGCGGTACCCTTACATCATCCGTCTGGATCCAACCTGACCTATGGGGCAATTAGTAATGGTCAATCGATCATGTCTGACATTACTAACCCGGCAGCCGGTGCATCTATATTCACTCAAGAGGATGGACAATTTCGTTTCGGAATACTGAGTTCAGTCGGTGTCGGCTACGAAATTGGCAATGTCGCTGATTTGGCAAACCGGGTCGACCTTACCATCGACAAATTTACCGACACCGCCAATACACAAACCTTGGTAGGGACTGACGTTGCAACAAACGTAAATAGAATACTTGGGATTCTGAATCAAGATATCAACACTACTAATTTATTATTACAGGACATCGCGACTAATGGGTACTTTAGAGGGTTTGCCGCAATACATGCGCCTGTTATGCCATTAGTCGTAACACATAAGGCGTTGTCGGGAAGTTTCGTAATTGACGTTAATGGGAGCGCTGTGGGACTCGCCTCTTTCATTTCAAATGACATCGCTCAACTTTCAGCGGGCGATATTCAAACAGCGGTGCAAAACGCGATAACCGGAGCAGAAACAACCGTTAACTTAGGTGACATTATCAACAGTGACTCCGCTACCGTTGTTAAAGGTGCGACAGTGGCTGAATTATCAGTTGGTTACAGCACATCCGTATGGGAGGGTGAGGCCTCTCAGTTATTTGTCGGATTGCGCGGTAATTATTACAAAGTTCAGCTTACCCGTTTTGCTCAAAAATTAGATGATTCTTCAAATCAAACACTGAGTGATATCTATGATGATAACAAAGATACTAATGAGAAAGACAACTCCGGCATCGGCATTGATCTCGGGGTGCTTTGGGTTGGCGAAAATTCTCGTGCCGGGGCAACACTTAAAAATCTAAACAAACCGAGCTTCGATTATAACCCTATAGATACAAGCGAATTCAGCGATGCAACTGTAATTACGAAGCTACAAGGAATCGATAAATATGAAATGGAGCCCCAATTACGGCTTGAAGGGGCATTTTTTACGGCTAATCAAAACTGGGTTTTCGGCGTAGCGATTGACGCAAATGCGATTAAAGATTCTGTTGGCCAGGAAGTTCAGTGGGCCACTGCCAGCGCGGCTTATGCGACCGACACCATTTTTATACCAGGATTACGTTTCGGTTATCGGGCGAATCTTGCAGGTACCGAACTGACCTATCTGACAACGGGAGTAACATTTGGTTGGTTCAATCTCGACATCGCTTATGGCCTTGAGGACGTTACTGTTGAGAAGAGCGATTTAATATCTGTAGATGGCACTATACCCAGAAGTGTAATTGTAAACCTGGGCGTGGAATTAACTTTTTGACGGCAGTACTTTTTGAAGACAGCACTGAAGATAGCACGTTCTGATGGCAGCAAGTTAAAAATCTATACCAAGCTGGCCGATGGCGCCTGCTGCTTCATTCCCCTTAAACGCGGCGATATCCAGGCGGTAGCTAGAACCCATCCCCAGACCAACTGATAGGGTGGCGTCGTTGTCTTCCTGTAAGTTTTGGCGATACCCTGCCCTGAGCCTGAAAGATCTTGTTAGTTTAAATTCAGTGCCCATTGATAAATAGGCTGACTCATTGGTAAACACCACACCGTCGTTTGGTGTTAAATCGAGATTTATTTCCCAACTACTTTTTCGTTTCGCATAACCAAATCCGGCTCGCAGTTGTGGTTTGATTTTAATTTTTTCCCCATTGGGGAACTCAAGTTCCATCGGGATTAAATTTTTTATAACTGCACCAAATTTATATCTACCAAACTCCTTAAGAAGTCCTATATCAACATTAAAAGAAGAATTTGTAGAGGCGCCGCTAAAATTAATATTCGTATCTGCGCTTTGAATCGTGTCACTGGCTGTTGATGTTTTTGCAAACACCAACTTTGGACTGAATCCGTATGCCCATGCGTCAAAACCCCGGCCCTCTTCATTTATCACTTGGGCGAATGAAACACCTTGTTCTATGATAGATAGCCCCCTCTTTTCCAGGGTCGAGTTAAAAGAAGGGCTGGATGGGACCGACAGATCAACGTTGCCGACATTGGCCCTCGCTGTTTTGATAACATACTTGTTGAAAAAAATGGCGCCCCCCAATACTTTGCTAGGTATAGAAATAGAAAAGGATTTAACTTCAATCTCGTCGAATTTTTTATCTACCAGTTTACCTAGCTCAGTATTAGCCAAATTGGCGTTTGCGGGTGTCGGTGAGCTGCCAAGCAAGCTCGCGGCGGATTGAAAATCACCTAATGCTTTTTCGAAATCATCCGGGTCGGTCGTAACTCGACCGCCACTTAGCGATAAATGCCAGGCGATAAAAGGGATATCGAACGGCAATAACGCCGGGTTATTAAATTGCGCGTAGCGAGCGCCACTGACCACACCAATGCTCCCCATACTAAGCGAACGGGCATCATGGATTATAAACGGCGCTGCATTAACCCGGGTGATACCTGCGAAGGAAGTAACAAGGATGATAATTAGAATGGTGTTGCTTTGCATGGTATTAAATTTCATTCAATAATTGTTCCAACATGGATTCACACTGTGATAGATATCCGCCGCCAAACAAATTCAAATGATTCAAAATATGGTATAAATTATACAAGGTTTTTCTGCTGCTATAGCCGACATCCATTGCAAAACAGTCGTTGTATGCCTGATAGAATTGACTGGGAAAGCCGCCAAACAACTCCGTCATCGCGATATCCGCCTCTCTATCACCATAATATATAGCTGGATCAAATATAACAGGCTCGCCCTGTGCGTCATACGCATAATTGCCTGACCAAAGATCGCCGTGCAACAAGGAGGCATCCGGTACATAACTTTCAAAAAAAACCGGGAGATCGGCCAGTAATTTGTCGCCATTATGTTGTAGCTGTTTAGCATAGCCGTTTTTAGCCGCTAACTGTAGCTGAAACCCGAGCCGGTATTCACACCAAAAGGATACCCAGCTACTGTCGCAATGATTTAGTTGCGGTGTTGAACCTATTGTATTGTCACGGTGCCAGCCGTATTGTGACCCTGTAACACCATGCATTGCAGCAATTTGTCGTCCTAAATCAACAGCACTGTTGCTGGCCTTCGACCTTGAGTTAAATTCAATATACTCTAATACGATGTAAGCACTTTGGCCGGCAATTCCGTAACATACGGCTCTGGGTACCTTGATCACATTAGCTTTGGCGAT
>VAPK010148589.1_pt1 | contig 15885 bp, 15 predicted proteins | sample 3395031 | NCBI WGS metagenome assembly VAPK01 (sample SAMN08290443, study PRJNA428436) | hydrothermal vent metagenome | isolation source: Deep-sea hydrothermal vent chimney 1 | place: Pacific Ocean: Juan De Fuca Ridge
ACCACGGCTATCTTGACAGCTTGTTGGGATATAGTTAAGATAAAAAACGACTAAAAAAATGTCTAGTAAATGGTTGATATTAAAGTGTTATTTATTTTTTTTAAATCGAATGACATTGGATTTGTAAGGGGACAGTTGGGTAACTGGCTGTCCTACCTTGATGTGCTAGAGGTTTTAAATAATGAAAAGACAATTATTGAACTCCCCTTGTTAATAATCTTGGCTACTCATTGTTTTAAAGTTTTTATCAGATCCAGCGGAAATACAATAGTGGAGGATTTATCACCCGCAATTTCAGTTAGTGTCTGTAAATATCTCAACTGAATTGCTTCAGGTTGTTTTGATAATGTTTGTGCTGCCTGCAATAATTTTTCAGAAGCCTGTAATTCACCTTCCGCATGAATGATTTTTGCGCGTCGGGTACGCTCTGCTTCTGCCTGTTTAGCAATGGCTCTGACCATGCTCTCATCCAGATCCACACGCTTTATCTCGACATTTGATACTTTAATTCCCCAGGCTTCGGTAAGTTGATCCAGGCTGCTTTGAATATCGATATTCAAGCTGTCACGTTCTGCCAGCATTTCATCCAACTCATGCTGTCCCAATACTGAACGCAAGGTAGTTTGTGCTAACTGACTAGTCGCTTCAAAGAAGTTTTCTACTTGTATAATTGCTTTATCTGGTTCCATAACCCGAAAATACACGACCGCATTCACTTTAACAGAAACATTATCACGAGAAATTACATCCTGAGGTGGAACATCCATCACAACAGTCCGCAAATCAACACGTACCATTTGTTGGATCAAGGGGATCACAATAATAAGCCCTGGACCTTTTACCTTATAAAAACGACCCAGCATAAATATAACCCCACGCTCATATTCTCTGAGAATTTTAAAGGCGCTAATCAGTAATATCACTAAAATACCGATAAAAATATAACCAAAATTAATAAACATTATTTATTCTCCTGTTTTTGAATAGGTATGACCCGTAACAATAAACCACTTATCTCTATAACTCTCACCTGTTGATTTTTATGTAGCGGCTGTGCTGAAATAGCTCGCCAATTTTCACTATGTATACGCACCATTCCCTTTTCGGAAAAATCGTCCAAAACCAAGCCAATACTCCCCAGCATCGCTTCTTTACCCGTCACAATAGGCGTATATCTTGATTTGACTAACAGTCCAACCGCTATCATAAAAAAGGCAACACTACTTAATGCAAAACCGGCAATCAACCCCAGATCTATACCAAATCCCGGTAAATCAGTATCCATTAAAATGACTGAGCCAATCACAAAAGCCACCACCCCACCCAATCCAATTAAACCAACACTTGGTACTAATGCTTCAGCAAGCATCAAAGCAATACCTAGCAATATCAACCCCATCCCAGCATAATTAACCGGTAAGAGCTGTAATGCATATAAAGCTACCAATAAACAAATCCCACCTACCGTACCAGGAACAACACTACCTGGGTTAGCAAACTCAAAGATCAAACCATAGATACCTATCATTAATAGAATATAAGCAAAACTAGGGTTGGTAATCACCGCCAAAAACTCACTACGCCAATCGGGCTTAATAACTTGTAGATCAAACTGTTTGATATTAAATATTAGCTCCTTACCCACAACACGAAGTTTACGTCCGTGTAATTGCTTAAATAAATCATCTATATTGCTAGCAACAATATCAATAACATTTAGCTTTAATGCCTCTTCAGCGGAAAGACTAGCGGCTTTGCGTACTGCTTGCTCAGCCCAATGTTCGTTTCTACCTCGCATTTTGGCGAGACTACGTATATAGGCAGCCGCATCATTAATCATTTTATGCGCCATCGGGTCAGATAGTGATTTTGTTTTATGGTTATCTTTATCCATACCAAAGTCTCCAAAACCTCCAATTTGTACAGGTGTTGCCGCCCCTAGATTAGTCCCAGGTGCCATTGCAGCAACATGACTGGCATATAAGATATAAGTGCCGGCACTGGCAGCGCGTGCCCCACTCGGTGCAACATAGGTGATCACAGGTATTGGCGAGGCAAGAATCTGTTTAATTATCTGGCGCATAGCTATATCTAAGCCGCCCGGTGTATCCATAAGTAGTAATACCGCTAGCGCATGCTGACTATTTGCTTTTTTTAAATTACGGCCTATATAGTCTGCTGTTGCTGGTCCTATGACACCGTTGATTTCTAACTGGACAATTAATTTTGTTTCAGATAACTGAGAAGATTTTTCCTGCGCAGTTGCCGTTGTAATTAAAGCTAGCCATACCAGTAGTACATATTGAATGATCCGTACAATTAACATAATGCTTAGTTCACTATTGTTTGTAGGTGTTTTCAGTGTACTCCGGAATAAAACATACAGCAACACCCTAGAAATATTACCCCAATTTGAATAAGTTCATCTGTTACTCCTTCTCCTACAGACTAAAGGTCAGGCTGAAGAGCTTAAAATAAAAACAGCTGGGGGTTAGTTGGTATAAGTTGTTAAATTTAGCAAGCCAGAACATATAAGCAAATGTGTAGTGGGTCGAATCTGTTGATAAAGCTTATTTTAACAATTTATCCATTATTGGGGCGCAGGCTTTAGCCGGCTCCTACACTAAAGAATGCAGGCTAAAGCCTGCGCACCAAAAAGCTGTTATTAATGAGAATGTATTTGTTAAAGCTACAGATTTAACCCACTACCCTATATTCTAAGCAACAGCGGTTAAAATAAGGGTAAAAGGTCAGCTCTTGAAATGGCACATTGCAAATACATGACTGCAAGCCCCAACCATTCTTCAGAATTAATCGGTCACTGTCTTAGAATTTAATTTGAGCCTGACCTCATTTTAGCCCCGGCCATCAACTAACTCGACAATTAATGAAATATCCGTGCATTTAACATTTAATATTATATGCCTGAGGGGGAGTTTAACCGCTAAAGTACTGATTCCAAGCCTCCAATAAAGTTTTTTATTTTCGTTTACCAATACTTCTAGTGTTCTAAGCTATTTCAGAGAAAACCTTGTTGAGCCGGCTAATACCACTGGTTGAATCCAGAATTTTGCCAGCATACGTTCACGTTAAATATGAATCTGTGCAGGTTCTCCATTTTCATTACTGGAAAAGAAAAATTCAAAAATGTCAGGTTACGCGGTAGTACTGCTAACCCAGCCTACATACTGAAAACACCGCTAACAAAATCAATGGCTAATGGTTGAGAAAGCATTAATTTAATGCCCATACTGAATAGTAGCAAAGCGATTAAAGGACGTAGTATATTATCTGGTAGTTTATTTCCTATTAAGCTACCTAGATAAATGGCAGGAACGCCACCCAGCAATAAACCTATAAGCAAGCTAAAGTCAACGCTACCAAAGTGTAAATGCCCCAAACCAGCAATAGCCGTTAACGGGACAGCATGAGCTATATCCGTACCTACAATAGCAATAGATGATTTGCGTGGGTAGAGTAAAAAAAGAAAAGCAGAACCAATCGCCCCAGCCCCCACAGAAGAAAGTGTTACCACACAGCCTAAAAGACAACCAGTAAGAACGGTGATAAAGGGTTTGTAAGTTCTGACAAAATTAACAAAAAAACTATCACCATGATTAGAATGAATAAAGCTAAGTAAGCGGTTTTTTATAATGATGATAAAAGAAGTTAAAATTAGCATGATGCTGAGTGTCAGCATAATAATATTATCAAAATTTACCCCCGCTTGTTTTAATTGTTCTAACAGTAAAATGGTGATAATTGAGCAAGGAACGCTTCCACTTCCTAAAAGAAAAACAACTTTCCAGTCGACAGTACGGTTTTTATGATGAAAGTAAACGCCGCTTGCCTTGGTTAAAGCTGCGTAGAGTAAATCAGTACCTACGGCAATAGCAGGTGAAATGCCAAAACCCAAAACCAAAATGGGGGTCATTAATGATCCACCACCCACACCGGTTAAGCCTATGATTAAGCCGACTAAAGCGCCAGCTGCAATATGAAGTTCCACAAAAATTAAAGGTATCAATGAAAAAAGTGAGCAAATATAGCTGAAACTCTATATATTTAAAAGTAATTTAAAAATATATTGTTATTCCAAAAAGAGATAAGAATGAAGTTGCAACAATTACGTTACTTGCTAGAAATTGAAAAGCAAAACTTGAATATATCTAAAGCAGCTGTTGTTTTGTGTACTTCGCAGTCAGGGATCAGTAAGCAAATCAAGTTATTAGAAGGTGAGCTGGGGGTTGATTTATTTGAACGTAATAGTCGTAAGTTAACTGCATTGACAACAGCAGGAGAGCGTATTGTTGCTTTAGCTAAAGACGTTATAAATAAAGTGGGGGATATTAAACAAATAGCCGCTGAATTTACTAATGAGCCAAAATCAATAAGTATAGCCACCACCCATACTCAGGCTCGATATGTTTTGCCTGCTATTGTGGGGCACTTTCTAAGCTTGAACCCTAATATTAACCTAAATCTACAGCAAGGCACACCTGAACAAGTTGCTACTTTATTAGAAAATAATGAAGTAGATATTGCTATTGCAACAGAAGTGTTAGCAAGCAGAGCAGCGTTAGTTGCTCTACCTTGCTACCAGTGGAGCCGAAGTGTTATTGTAAAAAAAGATCACCCCTTGACCCAGAAAGCTAAATTAACTATGGCTGATTTAGTTCAATACCCCATTATTACTTATGTTCAAGGGTTTACTGGGCGGTATAAACAAGATGAAGCATTTAAGCACTATCAAATGGAACCTAATATAGTGTTAGCTGCAGTGGATGCTGATGTTATAAAGACCTATGTGCGCTTAGGTCTAGGTATAGGCATTATTGCCAATATGGCATATAGCCCAGAACAAGATGGTGATTTATATGTGCAAAATGTAGAGCACTTGTTTGGAATAAGTACCAGTCAAATTGCAATAAAAAAAGACCGAAATATAAAGCCTTACGTCTACTCTTTTATAGAAATGTTTGCGCCACATTTAACTCAACAGTTAATTATGCAAGCAATTGAATGTGATGACTTACAAGGCAGGCAGAAAATATTCTTAGATATTGCTATCCCTTATTTTTAATGAAAGGTGAAAATAGGAGTTGATGACTCACTAAAAAGTGAGGGATATAACCTATTATTGAGTCATATCACCTGTTTTGATATTTTATCCAGTTTGAAAGCTATTGTTTATGGACATGGCTTAAATATTGCATTACTTAAGGGTTGCTTTTATGGTGAAAATTGACTGGGGAAATAGGTTTTTTTGATCTAGACTGTAAAGTCATTATTCTGTAATCTAATCTGTTGTAAAATAAATTGTTTATCCAGACAATAGGAAATTAAATGGTCAAGTTTAAAAAAGTAGTCAATTTATTAGCCGTAACAGGCATGATATTGTTTTCTGTTGGCAGTTATGCTGAAAAAAAAATCTATAAAGTAAATCCTGGTGATGTTATTGAAATTAATGTCTGGAAAGAAGAAGGGATGTTGCAGGATGTTTTAGTTAGACCCGATGGAGGGATTTCATTCCCATTAGTAGGTGAGTTAAATGTGCAAAATTTAAGCTTACTGGATATAGAGAAGGCGGTAACTAAAAAACTAAGTCAATACCTGGCTGATCCAGTTGTAACCGTTTCTGCAAAACAGTTATTAGGCAATAAAATATATGTTATTGGCCAGGTAAATAAGCCTGGTGAGTATGTTGTTAGTCAATATGTTGATGTGATGCAAGTATTGAGTATGGCCGGAGGAATGACTCCTTTTGCAGCCGTCAATGACATTATCATTCTGCGTAGAGATGATGCTGGAAAACAGCAAGCCATTGAATTTGAATATGGTGAAATAGCAGACGGTGATGAATTAGAGCAAAATATAATAATGCAGGCAGGAGATGTGGTTGTAGTACCTTAATTAGATTTGTTTTAATCAATATAGGACAAACCTGATTTTATATGAAACAAAGTTGTTTTAAATTCGCATCCAAGCATAAGATTTGTTTAGTTATACTGCTTACTAACTTTGGTGCTGTAACCCCTGTTATAGCAAAAGAATTTTATTTTAAGCCATCGATTAGCATCCAAACAGAATATGATGATAATAAAAGATTAAAGACCAATCGGTTTAATAATATTGATACCTCAGCCTATGGCATTATTACGCGAGTCAATGCAAAAGTAGGGGCTCGATCTGATAGGTATGAGGTAGCTCTTGATAGCCAGTTTATTCTTAATCGATATAAAAGTGCCTTTGATTTAGATAGTGAAGATTTTAACTTCAATTTAACTTCTAATTACCAACTGACTGAAAGAAATAATATTAGTTTGGGGGCTAGTTTTAAACGAGATACAACCTTAACTAGTGAGCTTGATGTTAATGGTGGCGGCTCAGGTATAATTCAGGATAATATTAGACATGAACAATGGTCGATTGATCCAAGCTGGAGTTACTCTTTATCTAGCACTCAATTTTTACAAGCGAGTTATACTCATGCAGAGCACAATTATGCGAAATCTGCAGTAGGAGGCTTTGTTAACTATACCATTGATAATTTTTCGACCAGTTTCAGCCAGCAATGGACTCCCTTGTTTAGTAATTTTTTAAGCTTTTCTGCACTGTCTTTTAAAATACCGAAAATAGAACAAGGTAATGTTGAAAGTAGCCGTAAAACTACCGAATATAGTATAAACATTGGTGCACAATACCAAATAGCACCCACATGGTCGACTTCCTTATCTGTGGGTGAGCGTTTTACTACAACTAAATCGACACAAACACTTAAAGTTAATAATTTAAGTTTTGATTTGGGAACAACATCAAATGATGTACAAGGATTTATTTTTTCATTTAGTTTAGATAAACAATTTGAAACAGGAAAGGCTAATATTACTTATTCACGATCAAGCAGTCCGCAAGGCCAGGGGCGTTTACAAGTCAGTGAAAATTTAGCTGCAAGTTTGGAACATCAATTTAGCCAAAAGTTACAAGTTTCTTTAAACGGGAGTTTAAATGATGTTTCGGACTCAGGAGATAACAATAATAGTAATACTAGAACTTATTTTGATATTAGACCTACAATTAGATGGCACTTTGATAAACAAACAAATCTAACAGCAGGGTATCGGTATAGAACTCAAAGCTTTAGCAGCCGTAATGAAGAAGCTATTTCAAACTCAGTAACAATAAACTTTAATTATCGCTGGGATAAAATTTCGACCCAAAAGTATTAAAATTCTGTGATAACAAATAATAATTTAGATTTATAGAGGGTATGTGGTGGAAGATGAAGTAGAAAAAGGAATGCAGGATTACCTTGATATATTAAAACGGAATAAAAATAAAATGTTAATCATTGGTTTGGTTGCCTTTTTTTTAACCGTTATTATCGCTGTAAAATGGCCTGCTACCTATAAATCAACAGCAACCATTTTGATTGAGCAACAAGAAATCCCTCAAGATTTAGTCAGGTCAACCGTGACAAGTTATGCTGACCAACGAATCCAAATAATAAGTCAGCGAGTGATGAGCTCAATCAACTTGAAAAAAATTGTTGATAAATTTGGCTTGTATAAAGAAGAACAAAAAACGGATCCCATTAGTATTGTTCTTGAAAAAATGAGAGAAGATATAAATTTAGAAATGGTCAGTGCGGATGTTATTGACCCCGTTAGTGGTCGCCCGACACAAGCAACCATTGCATTTACACTCTCATTCCAAAGTAAATCGCCTCAAAAAGCGCAGCAAGTGGCTAATGAGTTGGTTAACCTTTATTTGAATGAAAACTTAAAACGGCGTTCAGAAATTGCTACGGAAGCAACCAGCTTTTTGGCTATTGAAGCGGGAAAATTGAGTGAATTAATGGCTGATTTAGAAAAGAAATTGGCTACTTTTAAAGAACAGAATGAAGGAAGTTTACCTGAGCTGCAAACTTTAAATATGCAGATGCGGGATAGAACAGAGCAGCAACTGATGGAGACTAAGCGTCAAATTTCTTCTGCTAAGGATAATATTTTATTTTTAAAGGCTCAACTATCACAGATCGAACCTAATATGACTGTTTTTTCAGAAACAGGACAAAGGATTTATGGTTCAAGAGATAGGCTTAAGACATTAGAAGCTCAGATAGTTACTTTAAAATCAAAATATGCAGCTAATCATCCTGATCTGATTAAAATGGAAAAGGAAATAGCTTCATTAAAGCGTGAGGTTGGAGGTGTTGACAAATTAGAGCTTGTTAAGCAACTTAAGGGTAAGCAAGCAGAATTAGCGGTATTGGCTAAGCGTTATTCTTCTGGACACCCAGATATTAAAAGTCTCAAACAACAAATTGCAAGTATAAAAGAAGCTATAAACCAGCCAGAACAGATCATTAAAGCAATTAATGCAAAACCTGATAATCCCGCTTATATTCAATTATTAGCCCAGTTAAATTCGGCTAAAGTAGAGCTAGCAACACAGTTAGAGCTTAAAAGTAAGCAAGTAGCCAAAATAGATAAGTTTGAACAAGGTTTACTTAAAGCACCTCAGGTAGAAAGAGAATATTTGGAAATATCACGAGAATATGACAATACTCTATTAAAATATCGCGAGGTAAAAGCCAAGCAAATGGAAGCTGATATGGCGCAGGCGATGGAAAAAGACCGTAAAGCAGAAAGATTTTCATTAATTGAACCTCCCGTTTTACCTGAAGAGCCTTTTTCTCCCAACCGTAAAGCGATTGTATTTTTGGGGTTTATTTTGTCTTTGGGGTTAGCCGTAGGGTTTGCTATTGTTAAAGAAACATTAAATTCAGCAATTTATGGATCAAGAGGTGTTATGGCTGTGATAGGTGAACCGGCGCTAGTAGTTATTCCCTATATAGAAAATGAAGAGGATATCGCTGCAAAAAAAACGCATAAGATAAAGGTTTTAACTTTATTAATAGCGGGAGTTATCTTTTGTATTATAGGATTCCACTTTTTTGTTATGCCATTGGATGTGCTCTGGTATGTGCTTTTTAGAAAGATGGGGCTTTAGCCAAGCAGGGTAGTACTAAACATTAGCAATGTCTATAGCGGACTGAAGTCCGCTCTACAAATTCACAAGATTATATTTATTATTGTGAACTGACTCAGCAATCAAAAAAAATATAAAATGGAACGAATTAAAAAAGCCCTAGAAAAAGCTCAACAGCAAAGGCAAGAGACAGAAACCGAGCAGCCACTATCTGAACAAAGTGTGTCAGGAGTCGCGCAAGAAACTCAACAGATTGAGTATTCAGAAACTCGAAATATCAATGTTTCAGAGCATCTGTTAAAAAAGAACAGGATTGTTGCAGGAATAGATGATGATCCCAGAGCTGATCTATACAAAATGCTTAGAACAAAAGTCTTACAAAAAATGCAGATCAATAACGCTAATGTATTAGCTATCACCAGCCCCAAAAGAGGTGAAGGTAAGTCAACAATAGCAATTAATTTAGCGATTAGTATCGCGATGGATGCAAATTATTCTGTATTATTAGTCGATTTAGATTTAAGAAACCCAAGTATTCATAGTTATCTGGGCTTACCTGCCGAGCCTGGGTTAAGTGATTATTTTGCTGGTGATAAAACTATTTCAGAGCTGCTAGTGCATCCAGGGTTTGAGAAAATGGTAATCTTGCCAGCAGGTCAGGCTATAAAAAGATCTTCTGATTTGCTATCAATGCCAAAAATGCTGGAATTGGCAAGTGAGTTAAAACAGCGGTATCCTGACAGGATTGTTGTCGTAGATTTACCTCCTTTATTACAAACAGATGATGCGATGATTTTTATGCCTAATGTCGATGCCTGTATGCTAGTTATTGCTGAAGGAGAAAGCAGTGAAGATGATGTTAAACAAAGCATTATCATGATTGATAAAGACAAATATATAGGTATAGTTCTTAATAAGTCTATGGAAGATCATACAGCAAGTGAAGAGTATTAAAAACTATGTACCAAGCATTTTATGGTTTTAAAGAAAAGCCTTTCACCCTTACTCCCGACCCAGCATTTTTATATTTAAGCAAACAGCATGAAATGGCTTTAACCATGCTTAATTATGGTTTACAAAGTGAAGCAGGCATTTCTGTTATAACCGGTGAAGTGGGAGCTGGCAAAACGACTTTGATTAGGGAAATATTACAGCATTCAGCAGAAAACTCAGAAGTTGGGCTTATCTCAAATGCACATAGTAGCTTTGGTGACTTATTACAGTGGGTATTAATGGCATTTGACATTAGTTCTGAAGCAATAGATAAAGCAGGGCGTTATCAAGTCTTAGTAGACTTTTTAATTAGTAATTACGCTAATAATAAAAAAACTATACTAATAATTGATGAAGCTCAAAACATGGATGCAGAAACTTTAGAAGAGTTACGTCTTATCTCAAACATTAATGCAGACAAGCATTTGGTCTTACAATTAATATTAGTCGGTCAGCCAGAATTATTAGAGTTAATGCAACGGCATGAGCTCAGGCAATTAGCCCAGCGAGTCTCTGTTGATTATAAACTTAAAGCATTAGGCTATAAGGAAACCGTTGCTTATATCAAACATCGCTTAGTGGTTGCTGGTGGGCATAAAGATATTATAGATAAATATGCAATAGCCGCTATTTTTTATCATAGTGGTGGTATTCCGCGTTTAATTAACACCTTGAGTGACTTTGCATTAGTTTTTGGATTTGCTGGAGGGCTAAGGAAAATTGATCTTAATATAATGTTAGAAGTTATAAAAAGTAAGCAAGAGGGAGGAATCTTTCCTATGATTAAACAAGAAAATAAAGAACAGGGAAGGGTTAGGCAACTTATTCAACAGCAAAAAAATATTGATATTCAGCTCACTTTAGGTGAAGAAGATGAAGAAGACGAGTTGGGCGAGTTGTAATAAATTAATCAGTAAATTACTAAGTTAAGCTTTTTGTAGTCTTGATGAAACAACGTGGAATCAAGGTTTTCCTGAGATTCCCCTTGATTTCGTTTCACTGCATCAAGGCTACGTGTTCTTACTCTCTTTAAGCTGTGGTTAACTCATAGCCATATTTATAAACTTGAGCAGTCTTCATACAAAAAAGGAAAAACTTTATGATCCCCGTAGTTATGTCAGGTGGCAGTGGTACACGCTTATGGCCACTCTCAAGAAAACATAAACCTAAGCAGTTTCTTGCCTTATTTGGTGAGAACACGATGTTTCAGGAAACCCTACACCGTTTAGAGGGGCTGGATGAAATCCAATCACCTATTGTGGTATGCAATAATGACCACCGGTTTATGGTGGCAGAACAGACCCATGAGCTGGATATTCAAACCCCCACTATTTTATTAGAACCCTTTGGACGAAATACAGCCCCCGCATTGGCCATTGCAGCACTGCAGGCCACAATAAAAGGTGATGACCCTATCTTGTTAGTGCTAGCCGCTGATCATGTGATTGACAATGTGCCCGCTTTTCATCAAGCAATCTTAAAAGCCCAGGCTGAAGCAGAAAAGGGCTTATTGGTAACATTTGGTATTGTTCCTACCTCGCCAAATACGGGATATGGATATATTAGAGCCGATGAAAAAAATACGCTGAGTAAGGTAAAAGCCTTTGTAGAAAAACCAGATTTAGAGACCGCTAAAAACTATGTTGCTGCCGGTGATTATTACTGGAATAGTGGCATGTTTATGTTTAAAGCCTCTACTTTAATTACAGAACTAGAAAAATTTTCACCCGAAATTCTAAAAAGTTGCCGACAAGCACTCAGTAAAGGTCAGAGTGACTTGGATTTTATTCGTTTGGATCATAATGAATTTAAAGCTTGTCCATCAGATTCTATTGATTATGCGGTGATGGAACAAACTGATAAAGCCGTGGTTGTACCATTAGATGCTGGTTGGAATGATGTGGGTTCATGGGCATCCTTATGGGAGTGTGCAGAGCAAGATGAAGAGAATAACGTTTTGCAAGGTGACGTCATGATTGATGATGTTAAAAACTCATACGTTAGAAGTGATCACCGTTTAGTCTCGGTATTAGGTTTAGAAGATATAGTTGTCGTTGAAACCGCTGATGCGGTAATGGTTGCTAGTAAAGACAGTGCTCAAAATGTAAAAACTATAGTTAATAATTTAATTAAAGAAAATAGACCTGAATCAGAAAATCACCGATTATGTTACCGCCCTTGGGGATATTATGACTGTATTGATGTTGGCCCACGCTTTCAGGTAAAACATATTACCGTTAACCCAGGCGCGTCATTATCATTGCAATTACATTACCACCGTGCAGAACATTGGGTTGTGGTAACAGGCTGTGCAGAAGTGACCTGTGATGATGAAATAACATTATTGTCAGAAAATCAATCAACCTTTATACCATTAGGTAAAAAACACCGCCTGCATAACCCCGGTCGAGTACCGCTTGAAATTATCGAAGTACAGTCTGGTAGTTATTTAGGTGAGGACGATATTATACGTTTTGATGATGAGTACCGACGTGATTAAACTTCTCGTGTAGTATCAATATGCATATTCCTACATTGCATGGAAACAAGAAAAATAATAGATGAAAATTAATATTAATGAACTTATGACGCGTAGCGGTGTGGAATTTGGCACCAGTGGAGTTAGAGGCTTAGTTAAAGATATGAGTGATGAGGTCTGTTGGATTTATGCCACAGCCTTTTTACAGTACCTCGCTAAACGTGGAAAGATTAACAAAGGTTCAACAATTGGCATAGCAGGGGATCTACGTCTAAGCACTCCTCGTATTATGATTGCGATAGCAGATGCTTGTCTTCAAAAAGGCTATACCCCCGTTAATTTTGGCAATATACCGTCACCAGCCATTGCACTATGGGGGATTTCAGAAAAAATACCAACCATTATGGTAACAGGTAGTCATATACCCGATGATCGAAATGGGATTAAGTTTAATACCGCAGACGGTGAAATTTTAAAGCCAGATGAAGAAGGTATAAGAGCTCAACAAGTAGAAGTTACTCAAAATAGTTTTTCAGAAGATAGTAGCTTTAAACAACAAAAGCTACTACCTAAAGTAAATCAGGCCGCTGAAAATTATTATACTCAACGGTTTGCTGATTTTTTTCCTGTAGATTGTTTGCAGGGGAAAAAAATAGGTTTATATGAACACTCATCCGTATCAAGAGATTGTTTTAAAACTATTTTAGAAAACTTGGGAGCAACTGTTACATCACTAGGGCGCTCCGATACTTTTATTTCTGTTGATACAGAAGCTATTCGCCCTGAAGATATTCTACTTGCAAAGCAATGGGCGGAACAAGATGGTTTTGACTGTATTATCTCAACAGATGGCGATGGCGATAGACCGCTTATTAGTGATGAAAATGGAAACTGGTTACGTGGAGATATAGCAGGAGTGCTTTGTGCTCGTTATCTAGCGGTAGAGAATATTGTTACCCCAGTAAGTAGTAATTCAGTCGTCGAAAAGTGCAAATATTTTAACACGGTAGTTAGAACCAAAATAGGCTCACCTTATGTGATTGAATCCATGCAACAGTTGAGCAAACAAAAGCTAAAAGGTATTGTTGGGTATGAAGCAAATGGTGGTTTTTTACAACAAGACCCTATTAAGCTAAATAATAAAAGTTTGGCCCCACTACCAACACGAGATGCCGTTATAGTACCCATAGCAGTAATGTTATTAGCAGAAAAGCTAAAAATGAGCATTTCAGAATTATTAAACACACTGCCACAACGCTATACCTTTAGTGATAGGTTAAAAGGTTTTCCAACAGCGTTAAGTCAGCAGATATTAGCAGGTATGATACAAAGTGACCTAACAACAAATTTAATAAATATAAATTCATACTTTAAGAATATTGCTGAAGCTGTTTCAATTGATACTACAGATGGTGTACGCATTACTTTTAACAATGATGATATTGTACATTTAAGAGCATCAGGAAACGCACCAGAGTTACGTTGTTACACCGAAGCAAACAGTGAAAACCAAGCTAAAAATATCAATCAACAATGTATTGAAATTATGAAAAGCTGGAAATAAAACCACATGGCTATATGCAACCCCCAGCTTAATTAAAATTAAAGACTAAGACTTTGTAGAGTGGACTTTAGTCCGCTATAGAGACCGTTAGTATCGACTATTGCGGATCTCTACAATCATAAGCTGTGGTTTGTTAAGAGCCATGTAATAATATTTGAGTAAATGACGATATGGCGGCAACCAGTATTTTTGTAATGGGTTTTATACAGTAAAACAATACAAGCAAATACTCAAGCAATGCTATCCCGTATAAATGTAGGTAGCAGACAAAACTGTACTATCAAAGAAATGGCCGAAACAGTTACCAAAGTAACAGGATATAAAGGGCGAGTAGAAATTGATACAAGCAAACCTGATGGCGCGCCACGTAAATTATTAGATGTCTCTCAGCTAGAAGCATTAGGCTGAAAAGCTTCTATAACATTAGAAGGTGGCTTGCGCACAACTTATGAATGGTTTTTGCAGAACCAGGAGAGTTTTAGAGCTAAATAATAGGGTATTGTTCTTATGGTACACTTTGGCTTAAAAGTATGAATACTTAAGGGAGACAGTAACAAATAATATACCCACCTCTCTTGTCTTTTATCCCTCCTTGTCCCTTCTCAATCGGCACATAGAGTCACTATGCTTCTCTTGAGAAGAGCCAAGGAGAAATAAAAATCCCACGATATCTGGGGACATTATTTATTACTGCTTCCCTTAATACTAATATGAGATGGTCAATAGGAATGATAGTTCTAATAGTAACGGTCTTAAAGTTAGCAGATATGTTTGTTAAATAAATAAAAGAAAGCTACCTAACTATGTATGCAATCAGCAATTTAATAAAGTACCAAATTAACCATTAACGTCATCTTGGCAGGGATTGCCGAGATCCAGAATCCAGAGATGGGGTGTCCACATAATTAACTATATAGTGGTGGATTAAAATTGTGTCTATAGCGAACAGCTTACCTTTTGGTCGCAGGCTTTAGCCTCACAAGATTCAGGAGCCCCACTTCCAAAAAAATTTAAAATAGCTATATACGAACTACAGTTTATTTGCCACTTTCCACAGTTTTGTAGAGACAAGGCATGCCTTGTCTCTACAATGAGCAATCAAAAAAGTTTAAGCCATGAGAATAACTGATATAGAAAAAGAAAAAATCATTCAATATGCAAAACAATATTTTGCAGCTGATGCAAAGTTATACCTTTTTGGCAGCCGTGTTGATGATAAAAAGAAAGGAGGTGATATAGACTTGTTTTTAGAAAGCACGATAGATATTGATATGCAACAACAAATAGAATTTCTAAAACAACTCTATTTACATGTCACCTTCAGAAAAATAGATCTAGTGATAAAAAGCCCTTCAAAAAAGGATCGGCCCATTTATCACACAGCAAAAAAAGAAGGAGTTTTATTGTGCTAAAAGAAACAATACAAACAAGCTATATTCATTTTAATAGAGCAAACGACAATGTCGAAGATATAAAAAAATTCCCCGTTGATTTAACAATCTATGATGATAAAGATAATATGTCTTTAATTGATATTTTAGATAAGTTAGAAAAACTGGAAATTATAAAAAATGCGGATCACTGGATTAATTATAGAATGATAAGAAATAAACTAACGCATGAGTATCCAGACAACCAAGAGGAAGTTATAGAAGGAATTAAATTGGCTATTATTTATTTTGCAGAAATAAGCCTGCGCCCCAATAAGGGATAAATTATTAAAATAGTTTTATCAACAGATTTGACCCACGACCAATTATCGATGGGCTAAGAACATGAAACGGTTATTGCAAGAAACTTGTCGTAAGGTCTCAAAAAATACGGATAAAAAACTCAACGAAAAAGAATTAGCTAA
>VAPK010659096.1_pt1 | contig 15882 bp, 16 predicted proteins | sample 3395031 | NCBI WGS metagenome assembly VAPK01 (sample SAMN08290443, study PRJNA428436) | hydrothermal vent metagenome | isolation source: Deep-sea hydrothermal vent chimney 1 | place: Pacific Ocean: Juan De Fuca Ridge
TTACTGCCTGCCATGAATATGGTTTTGCCTCTGGATGCCTGTCTCCAGAATCGTTTATTTACCAGGGGCTATGTGGAGCGTGAATTTAAAAATGGCAGGTTGGATTTGCTTGCCGCTCAAAGACTTGCCCTGCAGATAAGAAATCCCAACGACCGGGCGGATGCCCTGAGTATGCTTATGGAGGCCCGGCGGGTAAAGAGTGCCCCGCGCACGGCCCTTATGGGCCGCCTGTCTTACAGCCGTTCCTGGCTCAGGTATATGTTCGCCCGTACCTATGGTGTCGCCGCTCAGCTCTCTATGTACAAAAAGCCAGGGGTCATAAGACTGTATTATGCCTTTTTTCTCCTGACCGCCGCCTTGTTCTGCTGGCGTTGGCGGCCTGGTACTCCCCCTGGTCTCGGGGCGCCGCTCTTTATAACCTTGTTTTATCTCGCCATCCTGATGCAGGTGGTGAATTATAGTATCTACAGCCAGTCAGGAATGATGGGGCTGGCCATTACCGGCCGTTATCTCTTTCCGGTTCTGGCGCCATTATATATACTCCTCTCCTATGGCCTGTTATACCGTATGCCCCGCTGGTGGCAGTGGACGGCGGGAGGGACGGCGGCTCTGCTCTTTATCTATGGCGATTTCCCCTGGTTTCTTCAACATCTGACTCCGGTTTGGCTTGGGTAATTATGGTTTTATCTGATTTTAAAGGAGAAAATAATAAATTTGCCGACTGGCCGGCCTGGCTTGCTCTCCTGTTGATTATACTGGCCACTGTCTGGCTGCGCTGGCATTTACTCGGTGCGGCTCTGGAACGTGATGAGGGGGAATATGCCTATGGCGGTCAGCTTCTGCTCCAGGGAATTCCACCCTATACCCTGCTCTATAATATGAAACTGCCGGGGATTTACGCACTCTACGCCTTGATGATCAAACTGCTGGGGGCAAGTCCCTGGGGGATACACGCAGGATTGCTCGTGGTGAATATCATTAACTGCGTGCTTATCTTTCTCATTGGCCGCCGTCAGGCCGGAGCCCTGGCCGGGGTGGCGGCGGCCGGAGTATTCGCTGTTTTGAGTATGGGGATGCCGGTACAGGGGATATTTGCCAACGCCGAACATTTTGTGATTATGGCGGTTCTGAGCGGGGTTTTATTGTTGCTCACAGCCCTTGACCGCCAGTCGGTCTGGGCTATGGCGGCGGCGGGATTTATGTTTGGCTGCGCCTTTATTATTAAACAGCACGGTCTCTTTTTTATTCTCTGGGGGGCCTGTTACGGATTGGGCCGCTGTCTGCTGGCCCGGCGGCCGGGAGATCGTCCGCTGGCTTGGGCTTTGTCCTTCAGCGCTGGTGTCTTCCTGCCCTATATCATTACCTGCTTGTGGCTTTATGAGGCCGGGGTATTCTCTAAATTCTGGTTTTGGACAATAAAATACGCCAGCCGTTACAGCACTATGCTCTCATGGGACAGCGCCTGGCATTTATTAAGCGGCCGGACGCGCGATATTATCAGCGCCGCCCCCCTTCTCTGGTTAAGCGCCGGGGCCGGATTTGTTGTGCTTGTCTGGCGCTATCGTGGTTCTCAACTGTTTTGGCTGTTATCTTCTTTCACTGTTTTCTCGGCCATGGCGGTGGCCATGGGCGGTTATTTCCGGCCCCATTACTTTATTTTTATTCTTCCGGCCGCCGCCCTGCTGGCTGGTCTGCCTTTTCTGCTTTTAAGTGAAATAATGGCGGATCGCGGTAACAGGATTGTTCAATACGGTCTGCCCGCTGTTCTGCTCATTATGTTTTTGTGGGCCAGCCTCTACAATCAGCGTCATTTTTTGTGGGAGAGTACGCCGGAGGCGGCGGTGCGGGAGACATATTGGCCCAATCCCTTTGTCGAGTCCCTTATTATTGGTAATTATCTAAGAACTCACGCCAATAAGCATGACCGTCTTATGGTATTTGGCTCGGAGCCGCAATTATATTTTTACAGCGGTCTCAAGTCAGCCAGCGGCTACATCTATATGTACCCGCTCATGGAAAAGCAGAATTTCGCCCTTACCATGCAGCGTGAACTTATAAAGGAGGTGGAACGGGTCAAACCGCGGTATCTGATTATGGTCAATATTAATTACTCCTGGCTCCGGCGCCGGACATCTAAGACCTTGATATTTAAGTGGCTTCCTGGTTATCTTAAAAAATATAAACGGGTTGGCCTGGTGGAGATTTATCAGGATCAGAGCCGATATTCGTGGTTGTCCACGGTAGCCTGGCCGCCGGCTTCGCCATACTGGATAGAGATAATGCGTCGTAAACCTGGCCAATGAAATCAGTTCTATTTTCTGATATTATGGTGTATTTTCAAACAGGCAAAAAATGTAATAATCGCTGTAAATTCAGAAAGCGCGGATTATGGACTGGCTGCGTCTTCCAAGCTGCAAAATGTACAACGTCTTAAATTTATTACTTTTGAAAGAGAGGCCGGAGTCTTCCGGTTGTTTGGCTGAATAGTTAGCAAAAATTATTATGTACTATATATTATTGGTAATAATCCTTTGTTTTTCCACATCATGTCTGGCGGCGGGTCAGGCGGCTCCGGCCGCTAAATGTCTCAAGGGAGACTGTCGTAACGGCCGGGGTATGCTCCTCATGCCAAATGGCGACAGGTATATCGGTTCCTTTAGTAAGGGACTTGCCAGCGGTTCGGGAATTGTTATCCTGAAAACAGGAATCACCATTCAGGGCGTTTTTCTTAAAGGGATCAGCATGGGGCATGGAGTTAAGACCTGGCCGGATGGCAGTAGATATGAGGGTCAGTTCTATAATTTTCTGGCCAATGGTCAGGGAAGTAAAAGGCTTCCCAATGGCTCATACTGGAAGGGGTTGTGGCGTAACGGGGTGTTTTACCGTGGCCGTGGTCTGTTGATAGACCCAGATAACTACCGTTATGAGGGAGATTACAAACATGCCTTATTTGCTGGTAAAGGTACCCTTGTTAAGCCCAATGGTGATAAATACGTGGGGAGATTTAAGGACGGCAAATATAATGGGACTGGTAAGTTGGTCATGACTGACGGCCGGATTTATGTGGGGAAATTTAAGGATGGGCGCTACTCGGGGATTGGTAAATTGGCCTTTCCCAACGGCACCTGGTACGAAGGGAGCTTTCAAAACGGTAAATATGAGGGCAGCGGTCAATTGACCAATATAGACGGCAGTAAATATAAGGGCGATTTTAAGGCTGGCAAGATTACCGGGCATGGTGTTTTGAAGATGAATAACGGTGCGGAGTATCGGGGGATGTTTGTGGATGGTAAATTTCAGGGGCATGGCCTTCTTACCACTAAAAAGGGTAAGCGCCTTGAGGGTGATTTTGTGGGGGGGGTGTTTGTTGAATTCTCAGATCACAAGGCCCCTCGGAGACTTGCCCCCACTGCTTTCAGTTTTGCTGTTGAAGAACGTTTGAAACCGGCCCTTACCGCCGGGGCGCGAGTTGTAGAAAAGAAAGACAAATGAGACTGATATTACTTATATTCACTGCTGTTTTCTGCTTGGTAGTTCAGGGGGCTGCCACGGCGGCTCCGGCAGGGGCAGGGGCCGTCTCTTCTTCGCTGAGCCTGCCTCGCAGCGGCCAGGTAAATTGCTATAGCCCCAAAGGCGCTTTTGTGGAATGTAAGGGCTCCGGGCAGGATGGCGAGCAGCAGCGCGGGGTGGTGTGGCCGAATCCACGGCTCAATATTAAGGCCGACGGCACCTTCAGCGACGCATTAACCGGGCTTATGTGGCTGGCCAATGGTAAGTGTTTGAGCTCCCATTCCTGGTTGGGCGCAAAGAGAGAACTTAGGGCCTTAAACAGCGGCTCATTAAAGGGATGTTCGGGTTACAGAGGTAGTTATAAGGACTGGCGTCTGGCCACGGTTCAGGAGTTGGCCGGCCTCCTGGATTCTGGTGCCAAGGTTCCGGCTGATTATCTCAAAAGCCTGGGTATTAAAATGTTTGCCGGCCCTTACTGGAGTGCCACCTCTTACCAGAATCCATTAGATGCCTGGCTGGTTGATTTCAGTGATGGCAAAATAGTATTCGAAAGTAAGGTCAAAAAATCATTTGTGTTACCGGTTCGCGGGGGGCGGCCGACGGTTAAGAGTGCGGCAGGCGTTGGCTCCAAGACGCGAACCTGGTTCGTGGATAATCATGATGGTACTGTTTCTGATACCAGTACTGGTCTCATGTGGCTGCGTGATGCCCGATGTCTGCGCGGGTTGAGCTGGTCTGACGCTTTGAAGGAGGCGGGCAGTTTCCCCGCAAAGGCCAAAACTCAATGCCTGGGCTATAAAGGCAGTTATCGGGGTTGGTTATTGCCTGACCGGGTGGAATTGATGAGCCTGGTGAATTTTCAGACTGATTTTCCTGCCACCTTCCGGGCGGTGTTTGCTGATACTCCCTTCGGTGATTATTGGACATCCACCACGGCAGTTGCCAGTCCCCGTAAAGCCTACACCATTAACTTTGACACCGGTGTCATGAGCAGCCAGGCTAAGGACAGATCCTTGGGGGCCATACTGGTAAGAAGGATAAGCCAAACCCCGCTGCCTCTTAGAATCACCACCATGAAGGCCAGGGAGTCTAATAACCAGCGAGCCTATTTCCTTACCCTGGCCTCGAAGTTCAATGATGACATCGCCTGGCCCCCGTACCCTCGTTTTCTGAGCGATGGAGATGGAACCAGCATGGATCGTCTTACCGGTATTACATGGCTTAGCGATGGTAATTGTTTTGGCCGGAAGTCGTGGCCGGAAGCATTCAAGACCATAAAAAAATTTAATAATAAACCTTCCACCTATAAATGCGCAGGCTATGACGGCACCTTTAGTAACTGGCAGCTGCCGACTATTGAGGATTTAGAGACTCTGATTAATCCCGTCGTGCGGGACAGCGCTGTCTGGTTGAATGCCCAGGGGGTGAAAAATGTGCAGGGTGGAGGCGATTATTGGTCGGCAACTGAGACCAGTATTAATATCTATTATGCCCATGTCATAACCTTTGGCCCCTATCCGAAAACAGTTAAGGATTTCCCCAAGTCCATGAAATTTTTCCTCTGGCCCCGGCGGGAGGGTATGATAAATACCGACCGGAAACCGTTGCTCACCCTGACGGTTAACGCCCTTAGCGGCGCTCTGCGTTTAAGCCAGGGGACACCGCTGTCTATTGTGGTTTATCTCCACACCTTCGGCCTCATGTCCCCGGCTGATTTCTGGTTCTGGTATGATACGCCGGATGGCCATAAACTTTGGCTGTCAAAGGCCAGGGATTGGAATGAAAACAAGATCCCGGTCTACCATGGGCCGTTGTTTAATCTGCGGCATTATGAAATATATCGCAGTGCGCCCAACCATCTGGCCCCAGGGCGTTATGTCTTTCATTTTGCGGTGGATGCCGCAGCCAACGGGATTCTTGATAAAGATAGATTTGAGGCCAAAGCCGTGGTAATCATTACTAAAAAAGGGGCTGTTAAGCAAAAGAGCCGGGGGACAGTCCGGCCCTTGGTTCACTGATGATAGCTGTCGAATAGGCAATTATTTCTGATGACCGCTTTACTCTGTAAGGGCGGGTGCGTCCAGACCGGTTTTTCTGCTGATTTTTTGTCAATTCGTCAAATCCAGGTGGTAATAACTTCCCTGTTTCAGCCACTTTGCCATATTAAGGGCCAGGGTATGGTTATCTCCTGTTAGGAAACGGTTCTGGAAGATGGCGTCATCGGCAAAAATAATGAAGTGGCCATACCCCAGTTGGCCGGTGACAATTTCGCTGAAGGCCTGAACCGCATCCCCCGCGTCAAGTTTTTGGTCATGATTAAGGTCAACCCAGGCCCGGGGACTGGTGCGGGCGATGACATTGGCCGCCAGGCGGGTGTTCAAGGCCCAGGCCCCATACAGATTGATTCGGGACAGGCCCCTGGTCAGCGGGTGGGGGGCCAGATTCGTCACGTAGAAATTGGTACTGCCCGGTGGCTCAAGCAAATTAGTCCTTTCGTGGACAATATTACTGGATATTGCCACGCCAAGTGCCGTCAGGAGCCCGGCTGCCGGTGAGGCAATATGAAGCATGACCACCAGCTGGCCGCCTTTGTTTATAAAATTCTTGATGGCGGCTATTTCCATCCGGCTGCAGGGCTGAAAGGGGCCGGATATTATCAGGGTGGATATCCCCCTTAATAATTCAGTAGTCAAGGGTCTGGCAGATGACTTGACGATGAAACCCTGGTTCTTAAATATTGCCGCTAAATTAGAGAGGTCAAGGGCCTTATTCTGCTCAATCAGAAAATGTTGTTTGTGGCTCTCGTCGAAGAGCAGAACCGGGGCCGTTGGCTTTTTACTAAAGGCGGCATGGGGGGCGAGGATTATGAGTAAGATAATTAGTGCTTGCAGCATGTTAGTCCTCCTCTAAGGCGGGGGTGAAAGGCGGCGGGTCAGCTTATGGGCAGGGAGATGGTAAAAGTGGTACCCCGTGCCGAGGTCTCTGTTACCTCAATATTCCCCCGGTGTTTTTTCATGATTCCATAACTGACCGAGAGCCCTAACCCGGTTCCCTCCACCGCTGGTTTGGTAGAAAAAAACGGCTCAAATATATGTATGAAGTCGTTATCCTGAATGCCCTTACCGCTATCTTTGATATGCAGGAGGGCCATATTGTCGATAACTTCCGTTGAGATACTAATAACACCCTGGCCGGGATAAATTGATTCCTGGGCGTTGTTCAGGCAGTTTAAGATAACCTGTTTAATTTGATCTACCACCGCCGTAACCTTGGGCATTTGAGTTTGATAATCTTTCTTAACAAGAATTTTATTTTCTTTAAAGCTTTTTTTACAAAAAAGCAGCATATCGTCGATGGCCTTGTGAATATCCATGGGCGAGGCCGCGCCGCTGGTCGGGCGGTTAAAGTTCTGCAGATTGCTGATTAAATCCTTAACCCGTTGGCATTCCTCAATGGCGAGGTCTAACATTTCGGAGTCATCTTGATCCATAATGGCGGTTTTATGCAGTCCGATGAGGAAATTCCTGATCCCGATAATGGGGTTGCCGAATTCATGGGCGATGGAGGCGGCCAATTTGCCGACAGCGCTTAGTTTCTCGGCGTGAAGTAATTGCTCATAGGTTTTTTGGAGCTGCATGGTGCGCTCTTTGACCTTTTTCTCCAGAATATCCTGATAGAGCAGGAATTTTTCCTCCATCTCTTTGCGGTCGGTGATGTCCTGCAGGGTTTCAATTGCCCCGATTATTTCGCCCGCCCGATTAATGAGGGGTGCGGCGGTAAAAAAAAGCCACTTGTACTCTCCCTGCCATTCAAAGCGATCCTCTACTTCATAGGAGTTTTTCAGCAGAACTGAGCGCCGGTATTTATGGTCATAGAAGCGTTTTATCTCCCGCTCCGGGGCCTTTTCGAGAACTAAATCAGCCATGGTGGGCCGTTTATGGGAGTAAAAGGCCCGCCATTGGACATCACGGCCGATTACCTCCTTATCGGCGAGTCCCGTCAAACGGGCCAGGGCTTTGTTCCAGTGAGTAATTCGGTGATTTTTATCAAGTACGAAGGTGGGGATGGAGTTACCGTCAATGATCTGGCTCAGGCGCTCTTTACTCTCTGATAACTTTTCCTGGGCAATTTTTCTCTCTGATATCTCGCGAGCCAGGATAATGTTGGCTTCTATCTGATCCGCCCCGTCAATAAATTGGTTTTCCAGGGCTTTGTATAAATCACGCAGTTCATTTATCTGGCTCTGTAACGGGGTGATATCCCTAACTAACAATGACCAGCCAGCCTCATCAACTGCGGTGGATTTGGCAAATGATAATTGCCAGTATCTTACCTTGTCGTTTTGAATTAATGAGATGATATTATCCTCACCGGCCGGCTGGCCGATATAGAGCCGCCATAATTCACGGTAGCGGTTGGGAAGCAGGCCAAAGACGTTACCCCCGACAAATAAATCATCGGCACTCAAGGACTTGAAGAATTCCTTAAAGGCTGGATTAAAAAAGACTATTTTGCCGGTGGAGTCACAACATAGGGCGCCTTCCGGACGTTGGGAAAAAATGGTATCAAGGTTTAAAATATCCATACGTTCCTATAATAAATTAAGAATAACTATACAACAGTATATCTGGGGACTTATGGTACAATCAGGTGTTTTCCTGCGAAACAAAACAATGGGGAATATACTATCTGGCAATCACGGGGGGCAACCCTTGGCCTAACACCGGGCAAGGGCGTTACCGTGAGGCTGGGCCAGAAGGAGGTCTAAATATAAACTTGTGAGCTGACGAACAGTTATATAAGGCCGATTCCCTGGACAAGGCAGCACACACAACTTGTCAATTTTCCTCACTGTTCCCTTTGGTGGTTGTTGAACGTATGTGTTGTATATTTGCAGTTTTTCAGCAATCAGATAACCGACAACTTCATGAAAAAAGGCCGTCGATGAATATTTAATCATCGGCGGCCTTAGATTTTAATGAAGAGGATTAGTAAGTAGATCCTCAATCATAGTTTACTTAACTATATTATTATACTCCCTCAGGTAAGGCTGCAGTACGGAACCCGGTGCCGGGGCACCATGCATACGGCCCCGGATATCATGGGCGGTACCATGGCAGGCTCCACATTTACCGCCAAACTTCTTGAGCATATCCTCGCCGTGCGGTACGCCGTGACAGCGCTGACACTTGGGAAGCTCACCATGATGCGGATGGCAGAAGGTGCAGGTCAATTTTGAATGACGAGTATTACTTGCTATTAGAGTCTTGTACTCCTTAGTGTGACAACCACCGCAGATGGACTTGGGATCGGTGGGCGAGAAAGTCACATTCAGCGGATTATGTGGATCGGTATGACAACGCAGACACTCAGAACCCTTCAAATTCTTGCGGTGACCCTTATGGTCATGACATTTGAAGCAGGACGGAATCTCGCCGTGCCGAACATGACATTTAGCGCAGGTAAGCAGTTTGAAATGCTTGGAATCAGCCTTCTTCAGATCCGCGTATACCTTGGCATGGCTTGGATTCATATGGCAGCTGGCACATAATTTCTTGGGTGTGTTGGGTGCGTAAGAAATCTGCAAAGGTTTATGAGGACTGACATGACAGCTCAGACAAACCTTGTTGGTGGGATTACCGGCAATATGATATACCTCGCCGCCGTCCTCACTATGGCACATGGTGCAATTTGGAATATAGCCGTGTTTGGTGTGACAGTCGGTACAATCCAGCTCACTATGCTTGCTCGGGTATTTCTTTAAATCCGCGGGCGGTCCCGGATGGCAGTTGATGCACATATCACCGGTGATATTGGGCAGATTCAACGGGCTGTGAGCATTGGAATGACAATTGTGGCAGTTAACCACGAGAGGCTTGTTACCGTGTGGATGACCGTGACAGGCAACACATTTAGGCAGGGCATCCTTGTAGCTTACCCGGCCGGGGGAGTAAGTGTGATAAACCTCATGACAGAAGGTACAAGGCTTTTGATGACGATGACCCTGGGCCTTCAAAAGCTTGAAAACTCCAATATGACATTGAGCGCATTGCCTCATCTTCAATGGTTTAATGGTTTGGTCATACAGAGCTGGCCGCGGTGGTATTGTTTTGATCTTAGCGGTCAGAGCCACCTTGGTCAACCGGGCCTGAACCTGGGTTGTGGTCAGCATAACCGAGGCAAATAATAGAGCCGCCAGTACAGTTATGAGTTTTGTGCCTTCTTTTAGTTTCTTCATATTCCCCCTCGCCTTTTTCTTCATTCTTGATTTTATCTTATATGACGCCAGACAGATTGACGCCAAAACCATTTAAATTAATAGATCGTGCGGGCTACGGTGACATTTCAGACAATTGTTATTAAAGCGTGACAGAATAGTTTCTGAATGGACATTCTGATGACAGTCCTGACACTTTGGTACAGTAGGATGCTTGTTCTTATGACAGAAGGCGCATTTTAATTTACCATGTTTTGTTTTACTTTTGGAGAGCAGCTTAAATATTTTTGAGTGACAGGCTCCGCAGTATTTATTGGGTATATTGCTGGCATAATGAATATTTAAGGGGCTATGAGGCTTATGACAGCGCAGGCAATCTTTAAACACCATGAATGGGGCGTGGGGTTTATGACATTGCAGACAGCGTTTAATCCGCTTATGCTTCTTGGGATGGCAGAATGTACAATTTTTCTGGGAATGCTTGCTTGGATATTCTTTGAATTCCTTACCCTTTTCTGGATGGCAGGTCTCGCAAGCCTTATTTACCCAGTGTTTGTTGGGAATGGTTATGTTTAAGGGCGTGTGAGGATTGCGATGGCATTTAAGACAGACGGAACGCGTACCAAGGGCAAAATGCGCCTGAGCCGAGGGGTCATGGCACATGGAACATTGGGGAATGGTCTTGGTGCCGCTTGGCAGATGATCAATATGGCAGTCAAGGCAGGTGACATCTGTTTTATGCTTGCCGCCAGCCCGTTTAATATCGGCGGGTTCCGATCTATGGCATTTTATACAATCGGTATTCAGCAGTTTGTGGGTAGCGTCCAGGGCCATGATCTTCTTGGTCGCGGCCCGGAGCTGGGCGCTGCTTGCAGCTGCTGAGATCTGAGCCGCCTCAATCGACAGGGGCAGAACGACGGCCCAAAGCGTAACGACCAGGAAAAAGCAGATAATCCTGGCGGCGCTGTCGTTTAAAGAGGCTTTTCTGATCATAAAAATCTCCTGATTGAGAACAATTTTAAAACTGCTTTTCTCTAACACAACTTATTGCTTACCGCAAGTTAAAAAGCGAGCCCGCGGGGTATGGACAGGCGGTGGTCAGGCAACGGGGTAAGCGCGGTTAAGCGTTACCCGAGGTCAGATTTTCAATTAGGGCCATAAAATCTTCTATTACCAGGGGCTTTGCCATAAAATTTACCTCCGGCCGGGCAAGTATTTCCGGGGAAAGAAGACTATTCGTATTGCCGCTGATAAAGATGACCGGCAGGCGGCGCAGGTTTTTGTGTATGACCTCATATATTTCCCGGCCGTTTCTAAGGGGCTGGAGCAGGTCTAAAACCGCCAGGTTAATCTCATCCTTGTGGTCAATGAAGAGGCTGATAGCCTTTTTGCCATTCGCGGCGCTGAGAACATTAAAGCCCGCCTGCCGCAGTTGAATAGTCAAGGAGTTACGAACCATTTCTTCATCGTCAGAGAGTAGAATCGTACCGCGGGAAGCGGGTCTGGCCGGGGTCTTCTCTTTAATGCCGGTACCGGCCTTGAGCGGAGAACATGTTTTGTGGTCAGCTTGAGCTGTATCTGCCGGCGGCGGGGCGGGCAGGGCTGTAATTTTCAGGGGAGGAGTAATTGATACTGAACCGCGTTTCACCGGGAAATAAGCCGCGAAGGTTGTTCCTTCTCTATCAACGCTTTGGACATCAAAAAAGGCCCCGTGCTTTTTGACAATATCGTGGATAATGGCCAGGCCTAAGCCGGTTCCCTTGGAGGGGTCCTTGGTAGTGAAAAAGGGCTCACATATTCTGTTCAGGTCGGCTGGATTAATTCCCTCGCCGTTATCGGCAACGCTGAGCTTCATGTAACATCCTGCTGGGATCTTATCAATATTGCCGTTGATGAGAGGCTCGACCTCTACCGCCCGGCTGACAATCTTGATGGTTCCACCGCCCGGCATGGCATCTCTGGCGTTGGTGCAAAGATTAATCAGCACCTGTTCCAGTTGATGCTTGTCTGCCGCTATTGGTAAATCATCCCCGGCAAGTTTAATCTGGAGGTTGATATCCTCGTCTACCAGGCTGCGCAGGATGTCGGCTATGCCGGAGATAATTTTATTCAGGGAGGCGGTACGCAGGGCAACATTCTGCCTTTTGCCGAAAGACAGGAGATTGGCGGTGAGATTTTTGCCAAGTTTGGTGGCGATGTTTATGTATTTGATATAGTCACTGGCGGTTTTATTGCCGCGGTTCTCTTCGGCCAGCAGGTGGCTGAAGGTATTGATGGAGGCCAGCACATTGTTGAAATCATGGGCGATACCACCGGCGAATCGCCCTAAGTATTCTAAGCGCTGGGTGTGGCTCAGGCGTTCCTCAAGCTTTTTGTGTTCGGTAATATCAATACTGCTTCCCCGGCGTCCCAGGAACTGGCCGTCTATATATATGGGGCTGCAGGTGTGAGTGAACCAGCGAACCTGGCCGTCCCTGGTTATTACGCGGAAATCGGTGCCGTTATGTTCCGGATCATCTATTTTGTGCAGGTGGCGGCGATACATCTCCTTGTCGTCGGGATGAATTATATCTAATAATAATTTGGGGTTATTCATGAATTCCCGGCGGGAATAGCCGGTGAGTCGTTCGCAGGAGGGGGATATAAAGGCCAGTTGGTTATTGTCCTTTATCCAATATTCAAAATTATAGGCGAATTCAGATACGATACGGAATTTTTTTTCACTCTCGGTAATTGTTTCCTGATAGCGCTGGAAAGCGGCGGAGAATTTTATAATGGCCAGGCTGCCGAGGAGCCAGAGCAGAAGATGGGTCAGGAGAATCGTATGTCTCGCCATGACCGCTGTCGCGTAATAGGGCTGCATGGGGATGGCCACGCTCATGCCGCCGTGTACTGCGCCAACTTTGAACTCCGGGCTCTCGTGGCAGTTAAGGCATCCCTGGTCAATTATGTATGGTTTTAAGAGCTTCAGATAGGGGGCGCTGTTAATTGTGGTAATGGTACTCGCCTCGCTAATTGCTCCACTGCGAAATTCTTTGAGAATCTTTGTTTCCCAGGCATTCGGTTTGTCGTAAGGGTCGATGGTTTCTCGATAATTGAGGCTTACCGTGTGGCTGAAGGCGGCCAGGTTTGATGACTGCTTGTGTAAAACCTCATAGGCCTGCTGGGTCACCTGGAAGGGGTCGATAATTGTGAAACCCACGGTATTTGGCTGGGAGCCTTTGATTTTAAAGAAGAAATGCGGGTTGTTCTTGTCTTTGTTGGGGATTTTGGTATATATACCACCATGCATGGTACTCCATTTGCGATAGGCAATGTTATGCTCGAAAATGGTTCTTGCTTCTATTTTGGCTTTGGCTATGGTGTCAACATAATTCTGGTAGAGATTCCAGGCTCCGGAAGCCGCGATGAGGATAGTCCAGCCGATCAGCAGGCTGGAACGATAGTTAGCAGCCAGAAATATCCGAATTGATCTGCCGATATTCATAGATTGTCTGAAAATGTTGGATGCAAATATTGGTCTACTTTGATTAGATATATTGACGCTGGACGTTCCTGATTCGATACAATTAATAAATATTATTGTCAAGGGTAAAGGAAGGTATTTGTCCCGGGGATTTTTCAGCCTGGATCCCTGATTTCTCCAAGGTGAAAAAATGTGGTTGTCCTGCCGTAAAAAACTTTTTGCTTTTGTCCTGTTAAGCGCCATAATGCTGTTAGCCGCGGCCGCGTCCCAGGCGGCTGGTAAACTGGCCGGCAAGGTGCTGAAAACCATGAACAGCGGGGGCTATACCTACGCCCAGATTGATACGGCAAAGGGTAAACAATGGGTAGCGATACAACAGGCTCTGGTGCGGAAGGGGGATGTGATTGAATTTAAGCCGGGGATGGATATGGGCCGGTATAGCAGTCCAACCCTGGGCCGGAGTTTCAGTAATATCATTTTCTCCAGCGGTATTAAACATATAAAACGTGTGGTGGGGGGCGGTGAAAGAGCCGCTGGCGGCCGGGATACTGAATCTAAGCCTGGCCAGGCTCTGAAAATCAAACCGGCCGCTGGCGCTGAGGGTTATACCATTGCCGGGCTGTACAAAAAAAAGAATAAGTTAAATGGCAAAAAGGTGGAGGTGCGTGGTAAGATAGTTAAGCTGTCTCATTATGGCGGGTTTATCTGGCTTCGTCTCATTGATGGTACCGGCAGCCGCCGGCGTGGCAGCCGTAAGCTGGTGGTCACCACTACCGATAAGGCGGTTAAGAAGGGCGATATAGTTCTGGTCAGCGGTACCCTGCGAGCCGATAAAGCCTTTGGAGCGCTGATTTATGAAGTCATTGTTGAAAATGCTGCCATTGATAAATAGATAAATAATATTCTGTTTTGAAAACCATCCTGAGTGTTATTGGTTTGCTTCTCGTTTTGGAAGGGTTGCCCTACGCCGCCTTCCCTGAGAAGATGTTGGACTGGCTGCGGCAATTAATTGCCATGCCGCCGGTACTGTTGCGTATTATGGGATTTATGACCGTGGCCCTGGGCCTTTTCATCTGCTATCTTACCAGGCGTACCGGTTTTTTCGGATAATTAATTGAAGCTGCTGAAATCTATGCCAGACAAGTTGCACATAATATTGACCGGCGAGCAGAGTGACACAAGATCATTCGTGGTCTCAATATCCGCTATCAAGGCCGGCCTGCTTGCCTTTTTGACTGCGGCGCTCGTTTTAATTGTCTCAAGTGCAGCCGGGTTTCATTTTGCCAGAGAAAATGGCAGGATGAAAACATCTGTCGCCCGTCTTTCTAATGAGCTGCGAGCCTCCAGAGCTTGGAACAATGAGTTTAAAGAGCGTCTGACAGCCGAGGTGTCCATAAGAGAGACTCGTCAGCAGGATAAGCTGGGGAAATTGATTAAGCAGAACAGCGCCAAACAGGTTATGCTTAACAAGGCCTTGGTTGACTTGAAAAACAAGAGCCGCAGTATTGAGTCAATTTTACGCGTCGTCGGGGTCAAAATTAAGGCGAAGAGCAGCTCCAAGAACAGCGGCGGCCCTTTTATTCCCCTTTCCGGCAATACCTATAAAGACCTGTCATTTAAGGTTAATAATTACTTAGATGCCATTCGGGCCATTCCTCTGGGGCCGCCGGTATGGGGGACGATTACCTCTAAATATGGCAGACGTATTGACCCTATTAATAATAAGCCCGCCTTTCATTCCGGTCTTGATATTCGTCAGAAGAGGGGGGCCAAGGTTATGTGTACCGCGGCTGGAATTGTTGTGGCTCAGGGGTTTTCCAAGGGCAATGGCAATTATGTGTTCATTAAACACGCCATGAATTTTGAAACCAAGTATCTCCACATGGAGAAGGCTTTGGTAAAAAAAGGCCAAAAGGTTAAAAGGGAGCAGGTCATTGGGCTGCTCGGTAATACCGGCCGCAGTACCGGCCCGCATCTGCATTACGAAATTGTTTATAAGGGGCGAACTGTTAATCCCTTAAAATTTGTCAGGATTGCCCGATATATCTCGAAAGGGTCGGGGAGGAGTTAGGCGCATGGGTTTGTTCAACAACAGAGGGGCTGCCCCTAAAACTGCTGATAAGGCGGCGATCAACAGTATAATAGGCCAGGGTTTAAACATAGCCGGTGATCTGTCGTTTTCCGGCAAATTAAAGCTGGATGGCACCATAAAAGGCAACGTTAAGGGTGAATATCTGGTTATCGGTAAAACCGGTACTGTCACCGGAGATGTTAATATCGGAACCTGCATTTGCCAGGGCAAGGTGTACGGTAATATAAAATCAGATGAGCTCACTGTGGTCAAGGGGTGCCGTATCGAAGGTAATGTCGAGACGGTAAATCTGGCCGTGGAATCAGGGGCCTCTTTAATAGGTGAGGTTAAGGTTGATGATAAAGACCTTAAAGACCTGCGGCTTATAAAGACGGGTGTCGTTCCGGAAGAACAGCTGCAAAAAAACGCCGGTAACGCTTAATTAAAGGCGGGAGTCATATGCCCGGTGTCTTAGAATCCAAATATTTTGGTAACTATTCAGCGTGATGCCTAAAAATAACGATAACCCCAGAGCGTAACTGTTCAGCAGTGCTCCAGGTTCGTTCATTTAGGCCTTTGAAGCATACTTTGGTATTCGAGAAGGCCTAAATGGGCGAA
>VAPK010279816.1_pt1 | contig 15871 bp, 11 predicted proteins | sample 3395031 | NCBI WGS metagenome assembly VAPK01 (sample SAMN08290443, study PRJNA428436) | hydrothermal vent metagenome | isolation source: Deep-sea hydrothermal vent chimney 1 | place: Pacific Ocean: Juan De Fuca Ridge
ACTGATCCAAATGAAAATGAATATGCAGTTTGGTCTGATATTGGCATATAATATTATAACCAGCAAAATGGCATGTGATAAATTTAATTTTAACGAGAAATTTATATTCATAAGAAAAAACAAAATGATAAAGGGACGTTGTTTGTGTGGTGCAATTGAATATGAAAAGTAAAATATGGAAGTATGCAACTGTGCTTGTAGTTATACTTATTATATTTAATCCTGAAATGTCTGAGCTTGCTATTTTTGTTGATGCCGTAGGTTTGGAAGTGTTCCTGATGCTGCTGGAAATTCAGCTGCTTGCGATACTAAGCGTGTTTTTTAACAGCAAAATAGTGCCAATTTATACCTATCTAAAATATTTATATTCGCGGTATATCATATCGCTTTCATGGCAACAGATTAAAGAAGAACCAGCAAGCTTGATGCTAGTTGTACCATGTCCTGCCACACTTATGTGTATGTTGGTTCTGTCGGCTGCTTTTGGTATAGCAGTCAACGCGCATTAATGAAGAAAATTATTTATCCAGCCTGCTATTATTGATTCATCAGTATTATATTCTAACGAGTTTAAAGCCGTATTATATGTTTCTTCACCAAGAATATTGCGTCTCATATTCATTATTTGTAATAAGTACGCCTCACTGAATTCAGGGTGCCCCTGAAAAGTAAGGATCGTTTTGCCAAGTTGGAAACTGCTGTTTTGACAAAATTCGCTAGCTGCAAGTCGTATAGCCTTTTCTGGTAATTGTTCAACTTGATCCTGGTGACTGACTAACAATGAATAAGACTTTAGTTCTGGTTGCATCCAGAATTGATTTACTTCTATTGCGCTACTCATTAAACCGACACCCCATCCGTTTTGGCTTTTATTGACTCGGCCACCTAATGCTTCGGCAATGATTTGATGGCCAAAACATATTCCGACTAATTTTTTGTCATTTTCCTGACATTGCCTGATAAATTCTTTTAGTTTATTGATCCATGGGGTATTTTCATAGGCACTGGATTTACTGCCAGTTATTAAGTAAGCATCACAATCATTAATGTTTTGAGGATAAGTTTCCTGAGTTACCTGGTAAGAGTTAAATATGAATGGGTATTCATTATGATTAAATAAGTCTTGAAACATGTTGCTGTAGCTTCCAAATTTTTTTTCAACTTCGGGAGCTAATTCATCAGCATTCAATATCCCTAATGTTAGTTTTTTTGAATTCAAATCGGTGTTCCTTGTTAAGTTAACTTACCTTCTACTGCATTGGTAAATATTTCGATGTAATCCTGTTCAGTCAGTTTAACGGGGTTACCTGCTGCCGCCGCATCGAGTGTTGCCAGGTGGCCAATACGTTTTTTTTCATTAGAGTTTAAGCCGATTTCTTTTAATGTCTTAGAAATATTTAATTCTTTTCTGAATTGTAGTATCCAGTTGAAAAACCCGTTAAAACTGATATCTTGCAACTGCAAACAACGCGCGATATGTTCTACTTGCGGGGTAATAGCTTCTTTATTTCGTAAGATCACATAAGGCAATAAAATAGCATTTAATAAACCATGATGCTTGTCGTAAATTGCACCCAGCGGATGTGCCAAAGCGTGTACTGCGCCTAGTCCTTTTTGAAATGCGGTGGCCCCCATACTTGATGCGACTAACATATGACTGCGTGCGGTTAAATTGTTTCCATCTGCAACAGCTAAGGGTAACCATTGTTTAATTAAACGCATACTTTCCAGCGCAATACCATCAGCCATTGGATGATAACCCGGAGCACAATATGCCTCAAAACTGTGTACGAATGCATCTAATCCTGTTGCTGCAGTGATATGTGGTGGCAAAGCCTGAGTTAAACCAGGGTCTGCAATGACAAGCTCAGGTAACATTTTTGGATGAAAAATAATCTTTTTGCTGTGGTTACTTTCGTCTACAATGACTGAAGCACGTCCCACTTCAGATCCTGTACCTGCAGTTGTTGGTATTGCGATAGTTGTTGCCATTGCAGAAGAATCAACCCGTAACCAGTTGTCACCGATGTCTTCAAAATCCCATAGTGGTCGTTGCTGCCCAGCCATTAAGGCGATAGCTTTTCCTGCGTCAAGTGCACTACCGCCACCTAAAGCAATTACACCATCATGTTGTCCCTGTTGAAATTTTTTAACCCCGGCCTCAATATTTGATCCGGTTGGATTGGGCTTAACATCAGAAAAAACTGCATTTCCCAGCTTAGCTTCATCAAGATTGTTTAAAATTTCTTGCACAAACTGTAATTTCACTAATCCGTTGTCTGTGACCAGTAAAGGTTTGCTAATATTGAGTTGCTTGCAGCAATCAGCTAATTCACTGATTCGGCCAATGCCAAAATGAATGGATGTGGGATAATTCCAGTTACCCTGTAGTTCTTCTACTGATGTTGTGTCGAGTTTGTTATCCATATTTATTTCTTTATTTATACGATCATTTATTTTTTTGTCTGGCGCAGGTGAAATGATTTTGCTCGGGTTAATTGTTGGTAACCTAAACTGGACAGTGCGCAACCACGACCAGAGTCCTTAACACCAGTCCAGGCTAATGCAGGATCAAGGTAGTCACAGCGATTCATGAATATGGTTCCTGTGTCTAAATCATTACCTATTGATGTGGCTTTTTTAATATCTTCAGTCCAGATTGAAGCAGTTAAACCATAGCGGCTGTCATTCATTAAGGTTAGTGCTTCAGCATCATTTTTAACTTTCATAATTCCAACGACCGGGCCAAAGCTTTCTTCTTGCATCACCTCCATCGTGTGGTCAACATTAATTAAAACTTCAGGTGTCAGATAAGCATCTGTTTCAGTTTTATCAAATTGTAATGGATCAATACAGGATTTTGCACCTGAAGCAATAGCTTTTTTTATTTGTTGCCTTACTCTATCAGCAGCTTGTGCATTCACCAGGGGGCCTAATGTGGTTTTCGGATCTGACGGGTTGCCTAATTTATATTGATGGACCTGTGCAATGAAATTATCGAGAAAAATTGAATAACATTTTTCATGCACATAAATTCTTTCAACTGCACAACAAGATTGTCCTGAATTAAAATATACTCCATCCACCAGACTTTCAACCGCATTATCCAGATTTGCATCCTGCCTTACGTAGGCGGGATCTTTACCACCGAGTTCAAGTGCGAGTCCTTTATTCAATCCTGCAATGTTTTTTTCAACAGTCATACCTGCATCATACGAACCGGTGAAAGAGATGAAATTAATTGCCGGGTCTATTAATAATTTAGTACTTTGTGCATGATCCATGTGTAAATAATGAAAAACCCCTTTGGGCAAACCAGCATAGTCAAATGCTTCTTGTAATCTCTCTGCACATAATAATGTTTGTTTAGAGTGTTTTAATAAAACACAGTTACCTGCCATAATTGCCGGGATTACTGAATTAATAGCTGTAAGATAAGGGTAATTCCACGGTGCAATGGTAAATACAATGCCTAAAGGGACTTTGCGAATATAACGTTTGTTGCTGTCATTATTTATTTCAATATTTGTTAGTGCTTGTTGAGCAATATCAATCATATAACGTGCTCGTTCTTCTGTACCTGCTATTTCTCCTGGTGTATATAGAATAGGTCTGCCCATTTGTATGGTTATTTCTTCCGCCAGTTTACTCGAGTTATTTACAAGATAATCGATAGCCTTATGACATAAGATAGCTCGATCTGTGATGCTCACATCACTCCAGCTTTTCTGCGCCAATAGTGCGGCTTGTATTATATTCTGGCATTCTTTATTTGTAGTGAGATTTCTCTCAGCAATAATGCTGTTATCTGAGGGGGATATGATTGAAACTGTTTTATTCATATTGAATAGTGGATGTTAATTATATAATTTCAAAATAACGTTCCAGCTCCCATAAAGAAATATGTTTGCGATATTCACGCTCTTCCCATTCGCGGCTTGCTGCATAATGCTCAACAAAGTCATCACCAAAATAAGCACGAGCCATACTGGATTTTTTAAATGTCTGTGCTGCTTCCCATAGAGTGGGAGATAGTGTTAAGTGTTTTGGAAAATTTTTCTCATAGGCACTGCCTGAAACAAGCTTTTCAATTTCAGCCTTATTTTCTATTCCCCATAAACCTGAGGCAATAACAGCAGCTAAAATAATATAGGGGTTTGCATCGGCAGCGGCGATGCGGTATTCCACACGTTGTGACTTTTCACTACCAGGGATAATACGAAGTGCACAGGTTCGATTATCGATACCTACGCTGGCTTCGGTAGGTGCCCAAAAACCAGGAATTAATCTTTTATAGGAATTGATGGTCGGCGCAATCATGGCCAGTAACTCTGGCATCAAATGTTGTTGTCCGGCAACAAACTGTTGCATAAGCTCACTCATATTATGTGGCTGGCTGGCATCATAAAATATTGAATTGCCTTTCTCATTTTTAACGGAGACATGGATATGACCACTCTGACCCGGATAATCTGGTGACCATTTCGCCATAAATGTTGCTATCTTTCCCTGTCTTTGCAGGGCAATTTTACTGAAGGTTTTAAACAATGTCGCTTTATCTGCAGCATTGATTGCATCATCATAGGTAAGGGCGGCTTCCATAACACCGGGACCAGTTTCTTCGTGTAAACCTTCTATGCCAAAATCCATTTTTTCAGCCAGTTCTAACAAGCTGGTGTAAGTATCTGCTTCAACACTATTGCGAATAGTTGAGTAACCAAAACCTGCTTGCGTTAAAGGTTCTAGATTTTGATATTTTTTGTCTCTAACACTTTTTGCTGTTTCATTAAAAACGAAGAATTCATATTCAAAGCCAGCAAATATGTTGAGCCCCATATTTTTTGCTTTATCTAAAACGCGTTTTAAAGTCGCACGTGGACATATTGTTTCTGCTGCGCCGCTAAACTCACCAAGAAAAAATAGCATGTTATTTTCAAATGGTAATTCACGGCAACTTGATGGAATAATTTTAACATCGGCATCTGGATAGCCTGTGTGCCAGCCGGTATATTTAACATTATCATAAAGTTTATCCTGCACATCCCAGCCAAGCACAACATCACAAAAACCAAATCCATTTTCAAGGGCAGAGAAAAATTTATCTTTTGACATATATTTGCCACGTAATACGCCATCAAGATCAAACACACCAACTTTTACATGCTCCATTTTACGCTGCTCGATAAGTTGGCGAGCCTGTTTAATGTCAGTTACATCACGTGCATTCATAAACCACCAGGATAATTATAAACATACATATTTATGATGAAATGGTCTAAAAGACCACTTTAATATATTAAGTATAGTTAAGTTATCGGCAGAGTTTGTGTAAAGCTGTAGTCTGGAGATTTAAATATAAGTGATTAAATCTTATTTAATTGATGTTGAACACATCAATATTGTTACTCGCATAAGGTGAATTATTATGACCCACTAAAATAAGAACATCTTCAGTGATATTCAGGATTACAGTGTCACTATACTTTGGTTTTACGGGGAGTTTACAGGACTATTTATGACGCTTAAGGTCGAAGCGTCAGTTTTCTAATGAGGGACGGATAGTATCAATGACTTGTTTGACATCAATAACTTGCAAACAAACATTATCACTACAAGGTGTTTTACGGTGGTTGCTGGCACTTACACAAGGAGAGCATGCCAGGCCCGAATAGATCGCAGTGCTGTTTCCTAATGAACCATAAAGCTTTGGCGTTTCCGGGCCAAAAATAACGTAGGTTTTTAAATCAGTGATAGCAGAAAAATGCCCTGGTCCGGAATCATTTGTCAGCATCATGTGTGAAATACTGTAAAGGCATGGCATCTCAGATAACTTTAACTGACCAGCAAAATTGATGCAGCGGTCATTGTTCACCTGCTCTTTGAGACCTTCCGCTTCTTCTTTTTCGTTAGGTGCGCCCGTGATTAAAATGATGATATCTTCATAGTTATTTAATACTGTTTTCATTACTTCAATATATCTTTCAGGCATCCAGCGGCGTTGAATGAGAAGTTCACTGGCATTGGGATTAATTAAAACAATGCGGTGAGTGTCTTTATCATAATCTGGATAGAGCTTTTTTACATGCTGACGCATGTTGTCTTTATCTTCACTGCTTATATTTGCTTTGGCCAGAACTATTTCATCATCATTAATAATTGTTTTTGAATAGGGTATTTCATGTTTTTCAGCATACGCTGCGTTAACAAGTGCAATAAAGTTTTTACTGATATGGATGTGGGAGTTGTAAGCAACTTCATGGGTTAACAATGAACCACGGTAGAGTCCTTCGTTATGAAATGCATGATAACCAATGCGGCGTGCTGCACCACTTAAACCGGTTAATAACGCGGTAAAACGTGAGAATAATTCAAGATCAATCACAGTGTCGATTTTATTTTTTCGTGTCCAGATGAAAAATCTTAATGTATCTATAACCAGTGAGCCAAGACTGTCTTCACGAATTGTGAAAATGTTTTCTTTGGGTACAGTGCCTAATAAATATAAGCTAGGTGCATTTTTTTTAAATATGACAAAATAAAGTGAAGCACCTTTACTTTTTAATTTTCGCATGGCCGGGTCAACAAGAATAGCGCTGCCCATTTCAGAAAGTTCAATTAATAATACATTTTTAACGTCAGTTGTTTTTTTAAAGCTGAAAATTGAAAGTAGTTTTGTTAACAGAGTAACAAAAAAACATAAGGGAACACCGGCCAGGTGATCAATTTTACGCATGGTATCTACTTTCATAAGATCTCTACTTATTTTAGCCTGTTTTTATTTATGATATAGATAGGTATATAAACCGGGCAGGCTGGCGATTATTAATATAATGCCATATAAAATAGACATTGATAATATCGTTGTCGCTGCACCACCTATTAAACCGAATAAACCAATCATTGCACCTTCCCTAATGCCCCAGCCTGCAAGCGATACGGGTATAAGAGTTAAAAGAATAACAGGAGGCACAATAACAGCAATGGTAAGCAAGTCATATTCAAGCCCAACACTTTGTCCAACCAGGTAAATATTAATGATTGAAAATAAATGAATTAATACACCAACTATTAGATGGAATGATATTGAGCGAACATCATGCAAAATGTTATTTAGATATTCTGATACTCGGAGGATATATGCTAATAAACGTCCTTTATATAATGCTTTTATTTTATGAATATAAATAAAGCTAATAAATCCAAGTAAGCCGGTTAAAACAATAATATTAATCATTAAAAACAGGTTTTCTGGTAACAAGCCGGGTAAAAAATAGTTAGCTACGAGGTTTAGTACAAGTAATCCGGAAAGACCAAGAATACGATCGATAAAGACACCAATGAATGCGTCTCTTTTTCTGTGACCATTTCCTGCAACATCAAGAACCCGAACTGCATCACCGCCTATGCTGGTGGGTAAGCCCTGATTAAAAAATGAACCTTTAAAATAGCTGCGCATATAGAATTTGGATTTCTGCCCAAAGTTAAGACTTTTCATTACCCGGCCCCAGCGATATCCTGCGAGTAAGGTACTTAACAACTGGAATAAGACAGCAACAATGAGCAATTTAATGTTTGCCTGAAGAATGATGTCTTTTACACTTTCAAATTCAATATTACGAAAGATGAGAGTAAGGAGGGCTATGGTGATAATTATGCGTGCAAGCCAGCCCCATTTAAAGCTTATTTTCTCTTCGCTGGCAATATTCGTCATTATTTAGCTCGTGTAAATCGTAAGATCAAGGGGTCTAAAAACAGTGATTTTAAACCTTTAAGACTTAATATAAAACATATAATCGGTGTTAATACTTCCAGGAATCGGGCTTCCTTATCGCCTGCATCGTGTAAAAAAACCAGGTGAACAACTGCTAATAACAGAATTATCGTGATAATACGCTGAGCAATCAAATTTTCGCCTGAGACAGGAAGAAAACGCATACTTATGTATGCTGCTATCCATCCAAATAACATTCCACCCAGTATATCAATTGGCCAGTGTACTCCCGTTGCAATACGCGATAGAGCGATGATTGAAGCATAAACAACAACGACGGATCGAATTCGAATATCAGCAACCAGAAATATAATCATTGTTGCTAAAGTAAAAGGAGCAGCAGCGTGCCCGGATGGAAATGATGAGTGAGAAAACTGGTTTCCTAACTGATGAATTATATCAGCTGAAAATATTGCAGGTGGTCGTGGTATGGATAATAACTCTTTAAAGCCATGAAGAAATAAGGTGGTAATCATTGCCGCGATAAAGCTTTTAACAATAATATCAGGACGTTTGGCAGTAAGTGGCAACATTAATATCATCACCATGGCGGCATCACCATAAAGGGTAATATTAATCCATATATCTTCGGGTTGAAAATATAAGGCATCATTGAGTAATAAAAACAGCGCTCTATTTGTTCCGGTTAACCAGATGATTAGCATTGTTAGTATTGTAAATACAGGTATTGCCCAAAACCAGGGGGATAACAAAGAGACGGAGGATAAAGGGAGATGGTTATTTTTCATGTTTATCCTTTGTAGTTATAACATTTATAAAGTTGATAAGTGGCGGCCTCTTTGTTATTTAATTTCTGGATTACGTTTTCCTGATTATCACAACGTTCAAATTTATTAACACCACTTGCTTCTGTATTTTTGTATTTTGGTGGCACTACTAAAACACCATTACTTCCTGTTTGTACTGAACCGTACCATATATCAGACTGTCCATAACGTTGATCGGTTACCTGTACTGTTGCAGGTTTTGCATACCATGCAAGTCGACTAAACTGTGACCAGTTGCCAACAAAAATTACAGGTTTGTTACTTTCGCTTTGCATCTCTATTTGTAGTTCAACGGCTTTGTTAGCAACCTTTTTCCAGCCATAGATATCTTCAAGAGGGTGTTGGTTGTTATCAAAAGGTAAAAGTGATGTTGCTAATAGTAAGTGCAAAGCAATAATTATAATGAATGAGTAAGTAAAACTAAAGTAAGAGAGGATGCGAACGTTTTTATTCTGCCAATGTTGGCTGAGCCATTTTGCTGTTAAAGGTGTTAACGCAATCCAGCCAAGTGCTGTCCAGTGTGGAAGTGTTTGTTCAAAACCACTCATCCAGCCAAATAAAATTAAAACAGGTAAAGAAAAAGCGAGGATATATTTTTCATTCTTATTAGATTTTTTTAAACTGGAAAAAATAGCGAGTAAGCCCAATATAAAAATTGCGGGCGAATAAGCAAGAAATTGTGCTGCCTGTGAAGTGAGGAAGTTTTTAATTTGCCAGGATTTTTCTGGTGCGCCATGCTCGAGCTGATAAGAAATAGAAATCCAGTCATGTTGAATATTCCAGTATAAAACAGGAGCAACGACAATAGTTGCTAATGCAATTGCAATCCATGGCCATCGAGTGGTTAAAGCTTTGCTGGATTTATAAATCATTAAACCTAAGACAGCCGTTACAACTAAAGTGATGGCTGTGTATTTTGCTAAACCGGCAAGACCAAATAATAGCCCGACATAAATCCAGAGATGTTGTTGATTTTCCTTTAGAACCCGATATAGAAGCCAAATGGCAGAAATAGCGACAGGTATTAATGGCGTGTCCGGTAACATTGCCAGCCCAAATAATTGAGAAATGATACTGGCTTGATAAAGAAGTACTGCAATGGTACCTAGCCAGACAGATTCCGCTGGAAAAAGATCACGAGTAAAACCATAGAGTAAAAAACTGGTGAGAGCTGCAAGTAGTAGAGGCCAGATTCTTAAAGCAAAGTCACTATCTGAAAGCTGGAGAATTATGGCATTTAACCAACCTGAAAGTGGCGGGTGATCAAAATAGCTCCAGTCGAGGTAATAACCGTATAATGCATATTGAGCTTCATCATTAGTGAGTTCAGCCTGACCCATGGTAAAAAGATGTAATAAGCTGAAAAATACGACCATAACGATGGCGGTATTTTTGGGGGACGAAAACAGGGGGGATGAGGCAAAGTAAGAAAACACGGTTATTTACTCTTTATTATATAGCTGTACTCTATCAGATCTCGCGTTGCTGTGCATCTGCTGGTTGTTCTGAGATTTATGATGAGAAAATAATTTTTGCTAGGTAATAATTTTTTTTACTTCTTGCCATTGTTTTTCCAGACGTTTTTCTGAAACAGGCATTTGAGTTTTTAACCCTTGAGCAAAGAGTGAGACGCGATATTCTTCTAACATCCAGCGGTAGAGGACAAAAACAGGATCTTCATAATACTCATCATTAAGCTCAACAAAATGTTCCCAGTATGGATTAAGTATATTGCAATACTGGCGATCACGTTCAGCCGTTTGTTGTAGTTTATCCAGGCGTTGTTGAATGGCTTGTAAATAGCGAGGATAACTTTTTAGATAATTTATTGGTGTGAAATAGATGAAGTCCTCGTAAATTAAATGTTCAAGTTGAGATTGAATGTCATTTAAACTGAGCAACCAGTTCGGTTTTGTATTTTTCTTTAATTGTTTTCGTATCGTATTATAGCTATCAAAAACCCGGGTTAGTATCTCGCATATTTCACTTGCATCATTAATAAGTTCATTACTTCCTTGTTGCAAGTTTTCTTCAAAAGAATATTTATTATTAACTATAGTATTTTTTGAGAAAAAACTTTTTTCTATGCTGGCATCAATGATGGATAATTTCAAATCATTGCAGCTGCCAATAATTGCATAACTCATGCAGATTTTCTGGATGTTGGGTAAATTTTTAGTTAAGTATTTAACTTGTTGTTTTAAAGATAATAGGTATAAACGTTTTAAACCATCATGGTGGATGTCTTGAGCTTGTTTCTGGCTATCAACAACAACTATTGACACGCTATCGTCATCATCCTGCAGGGCGGGGAATCCTTTGATATTTAGTTTGTTGACTGTTTTGTTAATGACATCAGGCAGCTCGTCAAAATCCCACTTGGTTAAACCACTTTGTTCTATATCCCATTTAATATTAGTACTGAATTGTTCAGATATTTCATGGCTTAGTGATTCCTGTAGTAAGGCTAAATTACGGCCCTGTGCTAAACGTTTATTAAATTGATCACGCACATCAAAACGCATAAAATAATGTGAATCCAGGCTATCCATTTGCCAGGCATTATCAGGAATTTTAATACCTGAGATTTGAGTGAGCTGTTGACTGATAGAATATATTAAAGGTGAAGTTCGGTCATTGATAGCTTCAATACAAGCGTCGGCAAACTGTGGCACGGGTACAAAATTTTTGCGTAAGTTTTTGGGTAAGGTTTTAATCAGTTGTGTAATTTTTTCGCGTAATAAAGCAGGAATTAACCATTCAAACTGCACCGGGTTAAGGGTGTTAAGTAAAGCCAGAGGTACAGTTAACGTTACACCATCATCCTCACTTGCGGGATCAAAATGATAAGACAAAGGTAGAGGCATATTATTAACGATAAGTTGCTTTGGATATTGTTCTTCGGTGATATCACCGGCACTGTGTTGCATGAGATAGTCACGACTAAGGTATAAAAATTTGGAATTATCTTTTTCAATATCTTTACGCCATGTATCAAACTTTTTACTGTTATAAATACCTGTAGGAATACGTTCATCATAAAACTGGTAAACCACCTCATCTTCAACTAACACATCCTGACGTCTTGATTGATGCTCCAGTTTTTCAATATCAGTGAATAGCCGTTCATTATGTTGAAAAAATGCAGCATGGCCAGAATATTCCCTATTTACAAAAGCGCCTCGAATATAGAGTTCACGGGAAAAATCGGGGTCAATAGGGCCATAGTTTATTTTTTTTCGTGGATTGATAACCAGGCCATATAACGTTGATTTTTCATATGCAGCTATTTGTGCGGGACGTTTTTCCCAATGCGCTTCAAAATAAGATTTTTTGATTAAATGAGCCGCTTGTTTCTCCAGCCATAGGGGATCAATTTGAGCTACCGTTAAACCATAATGCCGCTGTGTCTCAAGCATTTCAGCTGCCATGATCCATAAAGGACGTTTTTTACGTAAGTTTGATCCTGGGAAAATAGCAAATACATTATTTCGTGCGCCCTGGTATTCACCGTCTTCATTTTTTAAACCAGCATGGCTTAGCAAACCACTTAATATAGCCTGATGAATAGCATCATAGTTCGCCACGGTGGAATTTGTTTTATATTTAACTTCATTACACTGGTTGAGTAACTGGCTATGAATATCACGCCACTCAAGCATGCGGTTGTATGAAAGAAAGCATTTTTTACATAACTTGCGTAATTTATTCTGCGTAAGATGCTGGCGTTGTTCCCGGTAAAAATTCCATAAATTCAAATAGGCTATAAAATCAGATTTTTCATCTTTAAACTGAGAGTGAGCCTGATCGGCCTGTTGTTGTTTATCCATTGGACGTTCACGTGGATCAGCAATACTTAGTGCACTAACAATAATTAACACTTCATTTAAGCTGGAAAATTCGTTAGCGGCAATGAGCATACGTGCATAACGTGGGTCGACAGGGAAGCGGGATAATATTTTACCAATGGGAGTAATGTTTTGCTTGTTCATTGCTTGCAGTTCTTCAAGCAACTGGTAACCATCTTTTATCAGGCGTGAGTCGGGTTTATCAATAAAAGGAAAGTTTTCAATATGACCAAGGCGAATATTATGCATTTGCAAAATAACACTGGCTAAATTGGTACGTAAAATTTCAGCATCGGTAAAAACCGGGCGATTATTAAAATCATCCTCGCTATATAAACGAATACATATTCCATCACTGGTACGACCACAACGACCTTTACGCTGGTTGGCGCTGGCTTGCGATACTCTTTCAATAGGGAGTCGTTGTACTTTAGTTCGGTAGCTATAGCGACTAATACGAGCGTAACCAGTATCAATTACATATTGTATGCCTGGAATGGTTAATGATGTCTCTGCAACATTAGTTGCTAAAATGATTCTACGATAGCTGTGTGACTTAAACACTTTTTGTTGTTCAGCATTACTTAAACGGGAAAATAGTGGAATGATTTCAGTTTTATCCGGGTGGTGTTTACGTAACGCTTCTGCTGTTTCGCGAATTTGTCGTTCACCACTTAAAAAAACTAAAACATCACCTGCACCCTCGTGGCTTAACTCATCAACGGCATTAAGTATGGCTTGCTGTTGATCTTTTTGAGACTCGCTTTTATTGGACTGTGTATCATCACCATTCAATGGACGATAACGGACTTCTACCGGATAGGTGCGGCCAGAGACTTCAATAACAGGTGCATTCTCAAAATGTTTGGCGAAACGTTCAGGGTCAATTGTTGCAGAAGTAATAATAACTTTTAAGTCTGGTCGTTTAGGTAAAAGTTGTTTTAAGTAACCTAAAATAAAATCAATGTTTAAACTACGTTCATGCGCTTCATCGATGATCAATGTATCGTAGTTTTGTAAAAAGGGATCGTTTTGTATTTCTGCTAATAAAATACCATCCGTCATGATTTTTATATGACTGTTTTTATTTAATTTATCTGCAAAACGAATTTTATAGCCAACACTCTCACCGAGTTCTGTTTTCAGTTCTTCAGCAATACGTGCAGCAACACTGCGTGCTGCAATACGACGGGGCTGAGTGTGGCCAATCATGCCATAAGTGCCACGTCCCATCTTTAAACAAAGTTTAGGTAACTGTGTCGTTTTACCGGAACCTGTTTCACCACAAAGAATAATAATCTGGTGCTCTTCAATTGCTTTGCAGATATCATCATGTCTTTGATTAACGGGTAAGTTGCCCGGAAAATCAGGGGCGGGTTTAGTAGACTCACGTGTTTTAGCGAGTTGAATTGATAGCGTTATTTGTTTATTTAATTTTTCCAGCTGTTGTGTTGATTTTTTGTCCTGCTCACGAAGCTGTGAAAGTGATTTAAGTTTTTTAGTAAAACGAAAACGATCAGACAACATGCATTGGCTAATTAAGAATTTAAATTGTTTGTTGAGGTCTTTCATGATTGGACAAAAATAACACATACTTAACGCAAAGAACGCCAATGCGCAAAGTTCGCAAAGAATACTATTTTATTTTGCGCTCTTCGTGTTAAATATCTTTTTAGGTTTAAAGTTGGTTTAGACTGAATCCGAAAAACAGTATGAACTATGGCTCTTCACCATAATCAATCGTGATTTCCTGGTGTTGATCAATTGTTCTTAATGCATACAATTCATATCCATCAAATTCAGCGCAAGGTTTTGTATTATGGTTTAAATAGCGCAGGGCATTTTTTCCATCACGACCAATCCATTCACCTTTTTCATCCTCAGTCCACAATACATGCATACCATTGTCACTGGTTTCAGGGCCTTCGTAATCACCTAAGTAGGTTCCGGCTTTGATTATTGTGCTCGCAAAAAGTCCCTTACCATGAATTTTTGAGTCTTCAACATAAAAGAACATGGCTTCTTTTTTACTAAGTTTAATTGACATAATATTGACGTGATTTTTTATTTTACTGGAAATACCCATCGTAGATGAGTTGTTGTGATGTTTCAATTAGTCACTTCTTTAATTTATCGCTTTTAATGAATAAATAGTGGATATAAATAAGTTAACTTAGCACTGATAATTAGTAGTAATTATTATAAAAGTACTGGAAGTTACTAATAAATAAGATAATTTTCTATGGCTACAGTTTTACGCTTAATTTATATAAAGAGGTTTTTACTTAAGTCCCGCTCATGTATGCCGATAAATTGACTAATCGATTTCTGTAAATATCTTATAAAGTGACTTTAGACATATGGCTGCCAAATCTGCTTTACCGCGCGATAATATTGAAAAAATCCTTAAAGGGATCACTATTCCTTCACCGCCGCAAATAATTGCAGATTTACAGATGGAAATGGCTATGCCTGATCCTGATCTTAATGAAATGGCGGATATGATTTGTAAAGATCCCGGCCTTGCGGGTGGCGTGTTAAAAACACTGAATTCCCCTTATTATGGAAACCGTGATATTGGTTCAATTTCTAAGGCCGTGATGTTGCTCGGTATGGATACCGTTGCAAGTATTGTTAATACTTTATATATGCGTCACGCCCTGGCTCATGATGAAGATGTCTCTGAAGATGTTTATAAAGCGATGACCCGGTTCTGGGATTCGGCAGCAGATGTTGCCAGGGCTTGTCGTTTAATCGCACAACGTTTGCGTTTTAATGACCCGGAAATGGCGTATTCGCTGGGACTCTTTCATGATGCGGGGATTCCCTTGTTGATGCAGCGTTTCCCGGATTATCTTGAGGTGATCGCACAATCCTATTTGTTGCAAGAGCCGCGTATTGTGGATGTTGAAAATAAACATTATGAAACAAACCATGCGGTGATCAGTTTTTATGCTGCCCGTTCATGGAAGCTGCCAGAAGTGATATGTCGGGTTATTGCTAAGCATCATAATGCTATTGAAATTTTTTCTGATAAAGATAAAACGGATCCAGATGAAAAATACCTTTTGGCAATATTAAAGTTGGGTGAACATCTGGCAGGATTGTCTAGTACAATTGGTAATAACGAAAATGACCTTGAGTGGATACAGTCTGAAACGATAATACTTGAGTATCTTGGTCTTAGTCAGTTTGATTATGAAGATTTGGAAGGATTTGCCTCAGACAACGGCATTGGTTGTCAGGCTTACTTTGTGTAATAAAGGGAGCACAAATGCTCCCTTTTATCATTAATGGTGCTGATGCCCATCTGGTCCATGTACATGTCCGTGTTCAATTTCTTCAGCTGAAGCTTCACGAACATCTGCAATTTTAATATCAAAGTTAAGCGCAATTCCGGCTAATGGATGGTTACCGTCAACAGTGATTTCATCGCCTTCAATTTTGGTTACCGTTACAGTGAG
>VAPK010719292.1_pt1 | contig 15871 bp, 10 predicted proteins | sample 3395031 | NCBI WGS metagenome assembly VAPK01 (sample SAMN08290443, study PRJNA428436) | hydrothermal vent metagenome | isolation source: Deep-sea hydrothermal vent chimney 1 | place: Pacific Ocean: Juan De Fuca Ridge
TAAAAATGTTGTTGCACGCCAGCCTAAAAAACGTATTGATGTAACAGATTTTGCAACACCTGCATCTTATATAGATATCGCCAGAAATGGTCGAGACGTTCAAATCAGAGTATCTGCTAATTCAGCATTTGATTTTGATGCAACGCGTAATGGTAAAGACTACATCGTTAAACTTAAGAAAGTGAAACCTAAAGTTACCAAGAATCCATTAGCAAAGAAAAAGAAAGTCTATAACGGTAAAAAGCTATCGTTAAACTTCCAGGATATTGAGGTTCGCTCAGTACTTCAGTTACTAGCAGACTTTACGGATAAGAATATTGTCGTTAGTGATAGTGTTAAAGGTAATATTACCTTACGTTTGAAAGATGTACCTTGGGACCAAGCGTTAGATATAGTGCTTGAATCTAAAGGTCTTGCAATGCGTAGTAACGGAAATGTTATCTGGGTTGCTAGAGCAGTTGAGCTTGAAGCTAAAGAGAAACATGAGTTACAAGCACAAGAACGTAAGAGAAAGTTAGAGCCATTAGTGACAGAATACATCTCTGTTAACTACGCGAAAGCGATAGACCTAACTCAACTATTAAATAACGATTTAAGTGAAGACAAGTTCGTTAGTCGAGGCTATGTTTCGGTTGATGAGCGTACGAATACAATGATCGTCCATGATACACCGAAAAGAGTTAACGAAATTCGTGACCTAATTCGTAGCTTAGATGTTCCTGTTAAACAGGTGTCCATCGAATCAAGAATAGTAATTGCAAATGATAACTTTGGTAAAGAACTAGGTGCTAGATTTGGTATATCAAACTTTGGCAGTAGAGGTGCTACTTCTGGTGGTCTTAACTCAACCAGTTCAATGGTTAATGACCTTGTCGGTGGAGGTGGTGTAGGCGTACCTGCATTAACAGATCGCTTGAATATCAATATGCCTGTTATTAATAATGCAGCAGGAAGATTTGCTTTTTCATTACTCAGCAAGGATTACTTAATAGATCTTGAGCTTTCAGCACTACAGGCTGAAAACAAAGGAGAAATTATTTCTACTCCACGTGTTGTAACGGCTGATAAGAAGAAAGCGATGATTGAACAAGGTGTTGAAATACCTTACCTATCACAGACTTCAAGTGGTGCGACAGATGTACAGTTCAAGAAAGCGGTATTGAGTCTTGAAGTAACACCACAAATAACGCCTGATGATCATGTCATTATGGATTTAAAAGTCAATCAAGATACTGTTGGTGAAATATTTAACGGCGTACCAAGTATCAATACACGTGAAGTTCAGACACAAGTCTTAGTTGATAACGGTCAAACGGTTGTCCTAGGTGGTGTACATGAAGAAGTTAATTCTAGTAAAGTGAATAAAGTCCCTGTATTAGGTGATGTACCAATATTAGGAAGACTCTTCCGTACAGATGTTGATAAAGATAATAAGCGTGAGTTGTTGATCTTTGTAACACCTAAGATCATGAAATAACACATAAAGTCTCATGAATAAAAAAGACCGGTTTTAAGCCGGTCTTTTTTATGTCTGAAAAATTTATATTCTTTCTAGGTGCTAAGGCTCTAGGTTATCCATGCTTTTACTTTTCAAGAAATAATACCAGAAGATAATATTAACTATAAATAACAATAGCATAAGTTCCTGTGTTAATAGGCTAGATAAAATCATTCCAAATGCTACGTAGGCAAGTTGTATCAAAGCTAATACTGTGACAGCAGTTTGTACATTCCCATTAAAAATTCGTAGAAAAACATGATGGGTATGATTTTTATCTGCGGTAAATATTGATTGCCCCATTTTTTTTCTTCTGATAATAATGACAATAGTGTCAATGAGGGGCAAAGCGACAATATATAAAATAAGCAGAGGGTTGATATAATTCAGTGCTCTGATACTAAGAATAGCGATTAAAAAACCCAGTGTTAAAGAGCCACTATCTCCCATAAATGTTTTTGCAGGATTCCAGTTAAAATATAAAAATGCTAACATCGCAGGAATCACTAAGGTGGGAATGCCGAGTAATAAAAAGTCATTATTGCTATAACCAATGTACCAAAGAGCACTAAGTATAATAATACTAAGGGAACCTGCTAAACCATCTAGGCCATCAATTAAGTTAAATGAGTTAGTGAAACTAGTGACGGCAAAAATAGTGAAGGGTATAGCGATATACCACGCAAGTGATAAATCATGGCCAAAAAACACGCCTGTATTCCAAATGATCATATTATCAAAACAGGTAAAGGCAGCAGCAGTAGAAATGACAAGTATTTTATACTTTGCGGGAAAGCTATAAATATCATCTAAAACACCGAGTAAGAATACTAGCGAAATGGCAATAAGTAACATGCTGTAATTTTCATAGTTACCCATATCTGCGAATATTGAGACGATGAAAACAGCGATAAAAACAGCAATCCCTGAGCCACTGGGTGTTGCTTTTTCATGCATGCTTCTAAAGTTTGGTATATCGACTAATCCGATTTGTTCCGCAAACTTTATGAATAACCAAAGTACAGCAAAGCAAAGCACAAAAGTAATTATAAATAAAAAATCCATTTTAATTAACTCCTAGCGCTATTATGCTCATGCTTTACGAAAATGTAACTCTATATAGTTAGTAAAACAGACAAATATTGACTCAAATTGCTTTATTAATCTAAATTGCACTAAAATATTCCGATTATTGTTAGATTTAGGGTGGTAATTAATTAGATGAATGATTGGACTGTGTATATGCTTCGTTGTGCAGATAATAGTTTATATACTGGCATTACCACAGATTTAGTACGTCGTGTGGAAGAACATAATGGCAAGAAATCCATTTCTAAATACACAAGGGCAAGACAGCCAGTAACATTAGTTTACCAAGAAAAAGCGGAGAGTCGTTCTCTTGCAAGCCAACGAGAATATCAACTTAAGAAGTTATCTAGAAAGCAAAAAGAGACACTTATCTCATGAGGAAGAAAACCTTTCTTTTTGATGGTTCTGAAGGGGCTGCTGAAATGTTAGTGCTTATTCTAAACCATTTTATTGATGTTGCATTTCCCTTAGGTGGTTCGGACTGTGCGGCTGCATCTCGTCAGGCTTTACAAGCTATTACTGGTGAAATTAAGCAACAGGAATTTTCTGAACTAGCTCGTCGTCAAAGACCTATTTTAAGATCAGCAGTGAAATGGTTTTATACTGAATCTGTTTATGCTAGCCCAAATGATTCTATGCAAGAGAAGTTATTATCTAAGCTGCGCTAAAATGTTGTAAAAAAGGTAGGGGTGCCATTACGATAGTTTTGCTTTAACATACGCATCCATTACATTTCAATAGATACTTCTCGGGTGAAAATTATTAAGATGAAAACAGATATAGTTAAAGTAATACCGTTAGGGTTTATATTGGCTCTTTTTTGTATATCACCTATTACACATGCAAAAAAAGCCAGTGGGTGTTTTACTGCAACAGAGTCTTGTGAGGCATTTCAGTCTTTTCGAAAAGAGACAAATCCGGGTGACTTTCATTTACAACAGGGTCAGGGTTATCACATTTTAGAGAAGAATAAAAATAAAACGGCTTACCGTATTAAAACAAAAGCAAAGAAATCTCCATCACGTTGGGTAAAGACAAATTGTGGGGAGGTTTCTTCAAGTTGTGATAAAACGACAGAAACAACAAATCAGCCTAAGGTGCAAACTAAGAAATACGATAAACAGAAAAATAAAAAATATGGGAAAACACCTGAATATTTATTAGCACTTAGCTGGCAACCCAGCTTTTGTGAAAGTCATTCACGTAAAAAAGAGTGCCGAACTCAAACGACCCGCCGTTATGATGCAGACCACTGGTCATTGCATGGTTTGTGGCCACAACCTCGAGCTAATGCTTACTGTGGCGTAAGTAGCATAGACAAAGGTATTGATCGTAACAAGCGTTGGCATTTATTAGAACCCGTAAAGTTATCACAAGAAACAGCCACTAAACTTGCTTTCATAATGCCTGGGGTGTCATCAAATTTACAGCGCCATGAATGGATAAAACATGGTACGTGTTACGGTAGCGATGCAGATACTTATTACTCAGATGCGATTCGATTAACACAGCAGATCAATGAATCTATTGTCGGTAAATTATTCACCCATGGCGTTGGAAAACAGGTTTCATTAAAACAAGTACGCCAGCATTTCGATAAAGCCTTTGGTAAAGGTGCAGGAAAAAAAGTGGATATGCGTTGTGATAGAAAAGGAAGGGTAAGCGAGCTTTGGATTAACTTAAAAGGTGAAATCAGTGCAGATACCAAAATCAGTACTTTGCTCGAAAACTCAATCCGTGCTGGTAGTAAATGCAAAATGGGTGTGATTGATAAAGCCAATAAATAACTAAGATACCTCAGTGATTGGCACCCCCCCCTTTTTTGCATAATTGTAATCTGCTTTACTACGATGTAATCAGCAGTCTATTCAGCATAAATTAAGCCAGAATATGCTTAAATACTGATCAACTATTCGACTAATAATTAATATCAAAATGAATAATGACAGACTTTCTAAGTAATATACTAAGCTTCCCGACCCTGTTATTTACAGGTTTGTTGATACTGGTCATCATCTATTGGCTACTTTCACTTATCGGTATAGCAGATTTTGATATGGATGGTAGTGGGGGAATGGAGATAGAAGTGGCTGAATCACCGAGCTTTATCACTAAGTTTAAGGTTGATGGAATTCCAGTGACTATTACTCTTTCTGTCGTTATTTTTCTTTCTTGGGTTATCTCTTTTCTAGTGGTTCATTTTTACCAAGATGAAGACTTGGAAAGCTGGTTAAGAGCCGTCATAGGTGCTTGGGTCGTCTTATTGTCTCCTATACTTTCTGTGCTTCTTACAGGGCAGATTTTAAGCCCTTTAAGGCCGCTATTTGATAAAATGAAGAATGAGGCAGAGGGGCAAAAAGCAGATTCATTAGTGGGTAAAGTCGCGCAAGTCCGTACCAATAAGGTATCAATGAGTTTCGGTGATGCAGATATTGATAGTGGCGGAGCAAGTTTAATTTTAAAAATACGGGCAGAAGAGCCAAATGACTTTAAACGGGGCGATCGTGTGATACTCAGTGATTATTATCCGAATGAAAATACCTACAAAATCAAATCATTACCGTGAAATACTGTTTTTAAAAGCTACATCTCACAACAAATAATATATAAAAATAATTCTTGGAGTACAACATGGGCAGTTCACTTACCATTTTCACCTTAGTCGTTATCGCGATCATAGCTTTTCTATTTATTGCGATTCTCATCGCTTTTACGAAGTTTTATATCAAAGTACCGCAAGGCTGGGCACTGATTATCAATGACACCTCAAGTACACCAAAGGTTAAGTTTACAGGTGGAATTGTTTGGCCTGTTATCAACAAAAAAGAATTAATGAAAATCTCACTAATTACTTTAGAGGTAGATCGTAAAAATAAAGATGGTTTGATCTGTAAAGACAATATCCGAGCTGATATTACCGTTGCATTTTATATGCGCGTTAATGAAACCCAAGAAGATGTTTTAAAAGTTGCAAAGTCAATTGGTGTGGAGCGCGCTTCTGATAGAGAAGCGGTACATGAATTATTTAATGCAAAATTCTCTGAAGCATTAAAAACAGTGGGCAAGAATATGGATTTTGTTGATCTATTTGAAAACCGTATTGATTTCCGTGACCGTATTATTGAAGTAATCGGAAATGACTTAAACGGCTATGTACTAGAAGACGTTGCGATTGATTATTTAGAGCAAACCCCTGTGATGCACCTTGATCCACAAAATATTCTTGATGCAGAAGGTATTCGCAAAATCACTGAATTAACTGCAATTCAAAATGTATTTACCAATGAACTTTCTAAGAATGAAGAGTTGGCAATTACTAAAAAGAATGTAGAAACACGTGAAGCATTATTAGAACTTGAGCGCCAAGAGGCTGATGCTACTGCACGTCAAAAGCGTGAAGTTAGCACTATTCAAGCCCGTGAAGAAGCAGAAACAACTAAAGTGCAAGAAGAGGAAAGGCTTCGTTCACAACGCGCTCGCATCCAAACAGATGAAGAGTTAGAGGTGATGGAACAAAATAAAATGCGCGAAGTGGAAGTTTCGGAAAATAACCGTTTACGTGCTGTCGCGATTGAAGAGGAAAAAGTGGGGCGTGCCCGTGAACTAGAAATAGTGGCTAGGGAACGTGAAGTAGAATTACAACGTATTGACAAAGAAAAAGCATTAGAAGTCGAGCGCAAGGAAATTGCCAATACCATTAGTGAACGCATTGCGGTTGATCGCACGGTTGCCGAACAAGAAGAAAAAATCAATGAAGTGCGGATGGTTGCAGAAGCTGATCGCAATAAACAAGCTACAATAATTGCTGCAGAAGCTGCTGCTGAGGAAGAGCTAGTTAAACAGGTAAAACAAGCTGAAGCAGATGAGGTTAAAGCCTCGCATAAAGCCAAAGAGATCAATATTTTGGCGCAAGCAGAGTTAGAAGCTTCAGCTAAAGAAGCGGAAGCTAAAAAACAATTAGCAGAAGGAACACAAGCAGAAGAGGCCGCATCAGGGCTTGCTGAGGCAGAAGTTAAAGAAGTGATGGCACTGGCAACTCAAGCAGAAGGTTTAGCCGAAGCGAAAGTGATGGAAGAGAAAATGGACGTACAAGCTATCGGTGAAGAAAAAATTGGATTAGCTGCTGCGATCGTTCAAAAAGAGAAATTCAAAGCAGAAGCAGAAGGCTTAATTGAAAAATTCAAAGCGATGGATTTAATGAGTAAAGACTCTCGAGAGCATGAAGAATTCCGCATGCAGTTAGAGAAGGACTTTGAGCGTGCTTTGGTAGAAATTGAAGCGAGTAAAGATATTGCTGATGATCAAGCTAAAGTCTTAGCAACCGCATTAGAAAGTGCCAATATTGATATTGTTGGTGGTGGGGATTATTTACAGTCATTCTCTAAAGCTATTTCCTTAGGAAAATCTATTGAAGGTGTGGTAGGAAAGAGCCCCGCGATTGAAGCGGTGATAGGCAAACTATTAGCAATGAAAACACCTGCTGAAGCAGAATAATTTTAGATAGAAAGGGGAGGTTCTATGTATATGGCACCCCCCCCTTTTTTTGAAGATTGTACTTCCTCTGACTGATAGAAATGTAATGAGCACTGACAATAAAAATAACACTCAAACCACTGATGCAATTAATGAAAATGCCATCGATAAAGCCGTAGCTGAAAGTAGCTCTTATGAGATTATCCGCAAGCGCTTAGAGCAACATGGGGATAGCTTAGAAACTCAAATTAAAGCACTTAACAGTGCTCGACTTGAAGAGTTTGGTAGCTCTGAAATGTCAGTTCTTGGACGCTTACGAGTTCGCACCGAAAATAACTGTATCGCACGTGATATAGCCCAAGTTGGAGACATGTTAATCTTTGGCTACAATGTCTTTATAGGCTTAAAAAAAGAAACCCATGTCGAAGACGTTTTTATGCCTTATCGTCTGGTCGAATCAGATGATCAATATGAGATGGAAGTCATTCCATTAGAACAAACCTTTCTTTCTGATAAACGCTTCACTTCTGATTTTAACGAACTGTATAGCTACTATAAACATGCTCGTTTATTACAACTTATTGTTAAAGACAGTAAATTATTAGCGGCTTTTCAAATTGGTGAACGCATCACTGATCTACGTGTTTTTCGCTGGGAGATTGATGCTAAAAACAAACTGACTTACATAGATAACCGTGGCGAGCGTGACATTGCGCTACCGCCAGCCTATGACTTTGAATGGCAAGAAATAAGCCGAGATAATACCGTCCACGGTCGTCACCCACACATTAATATTCTCGACACACTGTTCGTTGAAACCATTGGTGGTGACCTGACGATTAAAGTAGAAAATAATACAGAATCAGGTAAAGGTATCTACAGTGAAAAAGTTGATGAAGAAAACCAGTCCTTAGATGATGCTGATATTGAATTTTCCGATCTGGGAAAGTTTATTCTATTAAAAATTACGCCCTATCGCGAACCAGATACACGTTATTTCGTGTTCAATAAAATGACTGCAAAAGTTGATCGAATTGATGCGATTGGTCAATCCTGTCAACAATTACCAGAAGATCATGGCATTATTTTCCCAGGTGGTATTTATTTACAAAATGGTGAAATTGTCCGCTTTGCTGATAGCACAGATAATATGCGTTTCAAACGTAGTATTCGTTCTCCTAATGGTGAAGATATTCTTTATGTTTTCTATGAGCCTATTGAAGGAAAGTCAGCACTTTTTTCATACAATATGATTGAAAAGGGTTTATCCAATCCACTCTTTGGTCATGGTTATGCTATTTATCCCGATGGCAGAATGATCATCTTTAACTCTGAAAGTGAAGAACCTACGCGGATTCATCCGATGCAAGTGTGGCAAACAGATTTCACTTCAAAAGAATATGCTAGTAATGCACAAACAAGTACTTCATTTTTTTCCAGAATCGGTAATTCAGAATTAGTACGTGGGATTTCCGAGCTGTTTAGTGTCAGTCGTAGTATCAACCAACAAAGTGCCTCTGTAGCACAATATAATCAACTTTCACAAGTACATAAGAGTTTATTAAATGCTTACTTCTGGCTATCCAAACCTGAACTAGAAGACATTAATCTATCATTACAGAAAATTAGCCAAACGGCTGAACTGGTTGTAGACGAATTTGAAAAAGTAGAAAGTATTCGTGAGCAAGCCACACAATCTATGCTGGAAGCGGAAGCAACGCAAAGTGCATTGTTCTCAAGACTATTGCCTGATAGCTGGGATCAAGTAGAAGAATTTGTCAATGCACTTAATGATATTCGCAAGCAACGCGGGCACTTATTAACGATTAAAGAATATCGTTATATTGATCAAGATCGCATTCAGAAAATGGATGATGCGTTGCTCGAAAAGCAACAATTTTTAGGCAAAGATACCATGGGTTTTCTTGCCAAAGATAAAGCATTAAAGCCATATCAAGATAAATTAGTAAAGCTTGATGGTGATGCCGAGAAAGCCAAAACACGTAAACAGATTCAGACACATATTGAAGAATACGAAAAAATGGCGGGAGATCTGGATTTAATTTCAGAACTGGTGTCTACACTGCAAGTCGATGACTCAACATTACGCACACGCATTATTGAAGCAATCTCTGAAATTTACGCCAAGCTTAATCAAAGCAAAGCCCGCGCCCGACATAAGTATAAAGAGTTAGGGTCATCTGAGGCGGTGGCACAATTTAGTGTGCAATTTAAACTCTTTGGTCAAAGTATTGCGAATGCCATAGGTTTAGCGACGACTCCTGATAAAACAGATGAGCAATTAAATCGTTTGTTGATTCAACTTGAAGAATTAGAAGGGCAGTTCAGCGAGCATGATGAATTCCTTGCCGATATTATCTCGAAACGTGATGAGATTCATGAAACCTTTGAGGCGCACCGTCAATCACTAATTACAGAACGTCAAAGACGTGCGCAAAATTTATTAAACGCGGCTGATCGTATTCTAGCGTCGATTAATCGTCGTACTAAGAAACTGACTGAAATTGATGAACTCAATACGCTCTATGCATCTGATCCACTTATTTTAAAAATTCGTGATATCGCAGAGAAGTTACGTGAATTAGACGATAGTGTAAAAGCCGATGATATTGAAAGCCGTTTGAAAAATAGTAAAGATCAAGCTTTTCGTGCACAACGGGATAAGAGTGAGATTTACGAAGACGGTGGAAAGGTCATTAAACTAGGGCCAAAACATCGCTTTAGTGTGACAACGCAAGAACTTGGATTAAGCATTCTTCCAAAAAATGATCAACTTTATTTTCATCTAAGCGGTACTGATTTTTTTGAAAAAATTGAATCTGAAGAGCTTAACAAACAAAAACCTTATTGGAGCTTAGAGAGTGAATCAGAATCACCTGATATTTACAGAGCAGAATACTTAGCCGGTTTAATTTTAAATTATGCAGAGCAGGGCGTGCATAATCTAAGTTTGAAAATGTTGTTGGATGCGAGTAAAGACGATAAGGCACTACTCAAAATAGTCAGTGATTTTGCTTCACCTCGTTATAAAGAAGCCTATGAAAAAGGCATTCATGATCATGATGCAAGTCGTATTTTAGAACAGTTGTTACCTATACATAAAAATAGTGGATTGCTTCGTTATTCACCATTAAACCGAGGACTTGCAGCACTTTTTTGGTCCGCTACAAAAATACAGTTTAGTAGTTGGCAAGTGCGTGCACTAACAGCAAAACAGATGACAACAGTCTATCAACATCAAGATGCTAATACGCTGTTACAAGATGAAATTTATATTGCATTTAAAGAGTTTCTAATTGAATTCCCGATTCTTGTTGATGACACAACTTGCCTGAGAACTGCAGAATACCTTAGCCATCAATTGGCACAGAAAGGAACACAAAGCGAAACATTAAAAGAAGTCCAGTTTGTTTCAAGTAAATACGCCCGTGAACTTAGCGAGACCTTAGAGCGTAATTTGAAAGTTGCTAAGGTTTGGTCACAATTTCAAAAGGCTTTAAAAAAGCTATCGGGGCAACATCATTTGCGTTGGTCGCTTGCAGAAGCTTGGTTGATGGGGATGATAAAGAGTGATGGTGATCAAAATAAAGAGCAATTACACCTTAGCCATTATATTCCTGAAACTGTTGCACTTATTATTGCAGAAAATATAGAGTGGAATGAAAATAACGCTGATTTAGAAATCATTGTTGAAGACACTATGGGTGATCATCCGCGTTTGAAAAATCGTCAACTAGCAATTAGTTTGGATGATTTTCTGACACGATATCATCATCATAGCGCAGTTATATTACCCGGTTATCACGATTATCTGCAGCAACGTAGTGAGATTATGCAACGGGAGACAGAGGTTTTAAAGCTGGAAGAATTCAAAGCTAGACCACTTTCTTCATTTGTACGAAATAAGTTAATTAATGAATTATATCTATCTTTAATCGGTGACAATCTCGCCAAACAAATGGGTACAGTGGGTGAAGATAAGCGTACGGATTTAATGGGATTATTAATGATGATCTCACCACCAGGTTACGGTAAAACAACATTGATGGAGTATATTGCTAGCCGTCTTGGTCTGATATTCATGAAAATTAACTGTCCTTCTTTGGGGCATGATGTTTTGTCATTAGACCCAGAGCAAGCACCTAATGCAACAGCAGCACAGGAATTAAACAAGCTCAATCTAGCGTTAGAAATGAGTAATAACGTGATGTTATATCTTGATGATATTCAACATACGAATCCTGAATTCTTACAAAAATTTATATCCCTAAGTGATGGCACTCGTCGTATTGAGGGTATTTGGAAAGGCAAGACCAAAACCTATGATATGCGTGGTAAACGTTTTTGTATCATTATGGCAGGCAACCCCTACACGGAGTCTGGTGATGTATTTAAAGTCCCTGATATGCTCGCAAACCGTGCGGATATTTACAACTTAGGTGATATGTTAAATGATCACGAAGAGGCCTTTAAGCTAAGTTATATAGAAAATAGTCTGACTTCTAACTCAGTACTTGCGCCATTGACTAATCGTAGTATGGAAGATATTTATCTGTTACTGGATATGGCAAAAGGCAAACAGGTAGCTGCATCAGATTTGAAGCACAGTTATAGCGGTGCAGAATTGAATGAAATTACCGAAGTCTTGAAAAAGATGTTTATGGTTCAAGAAGTGGTGCTTAAGGTGAATCAGCAATATATTATCTCAGCTGCACAAAATGATGAATACCGAACGGAGCCACCTTTTAAATTACAGGGTAGTTATCGTAATATGAATAAAATGGCAGAGAAACTGTCTGCTGTAATGAATCAACAAGAATTGATGCAAATGATCGAGGACCATTATCTTGGTGAAGCACAGTTACTCACAAATGGTGCAGAAGAGAATCTACTCAAGTTAGCTGAATTACGCGGCAATATCACTGTAGAGCAAAAAACACGCTGGGATAGCATCAAAGAAGGTTTCTTAAAAAATAAAATGGCAGGCAATGAAGAAGCCACCATTGGTCTGTTGATTAATGAAAAATTGGGTGAAATGGTTCAACAGTTTCAGGGTGTTAACGAATCATTAAAAGGTGATACCAGCGATAAACTAAGTAAGCCTTTAAAGCAGATAACGGAGGCGATTAACGATTATAAAACTCAATCAGAGCAGCCTAGTGTAAGCGATAGACTACTGCTTAAATCATTCGGTACTTTCTCAGATAAACAAGATGAGAATACAACGAAACTAAGCGCACAAATTGATAAAGCGAATCAAAGTTTCCTAGAGTTACAAAAACTATTACTAGAGCCTAATGCAACAGATTCTCTATTGGCGGATTCATTAAATATGATTGCACAAAAAATAGGTAAGCCAGATATCTCTCTTCAACTTGAAAAAATCGTGGAGAGTATGTCGATAATGAATAGGGAGCTAGAGGAAGTCTCAGATATATCACAGAAAAAATTAAAGTGGTTAACGGGTATTCGTAAGAAAAAATAGTTACTGTTAATTTCATCGGCATAAAAAAGCCCGAAGCATAAGCTCGGGCTTTTTTAATAACAAGGTGATGCTAAGCGTCTAGTCGTCTCCACCCATGCTCATCATGAACTGTAAGATATACCAGAACAGTAAACCAACACTTGAGAACAATGATAGCGAAGCTGCTACATGTTGCTCTGTGTGATACTCATGAAGGATATTGGATGTGCTGTAAAGTACTGATGCTGCTGCAAATAATATCATTCCGCCTGAGAACCAAAGCCCTAAGTTAAAGCCAAAAATGATACTAGATACGATTAATCCCATTGCGATAAAGCCACCAATCATTAAAAAACGTCCCATAAATGAGAAGTTAATTTTAGTCGAGAATGCTGTAAAGGTTAAGCCAGCTACTAATGCGACAGTAGCAATTGCTGCATTTTGTAACAGTGTTCCACTGCTATCTCGCATCAATGCCATATAAATCAAAGGCATAAAAATGATTGCTTCAGCAACGACAAATAGTCCTAGACCCATATACTGTTTTTCACGTGAAATATTAGAATGTGCCCATTTATTAGCAACAGTAGAGACGAGCATGAAAGCGCCCATAACAATTAACCAACTCCATTTACTTCCAGAAAGGAGGTGCATAAATGAGTTAGCCACACCTGACTGGATCAATAATGACTCAATAATTGCAAATGCGCCAATAGCGCCTGCTAGATGCACATAAGTGCGTTTGATAAAACTGGCACGTTCACTTTCAGCTGCATTAGCAACAATACGTCCAGAACCTACATCTAAATGACTCATTAGAGTCCTCCTTTTAATTAAAGAATTAATAACTTATTGATATATAGTTAGTCTATCATACTAGGCTCTAAGTTCCCTAGTATTTGTAGACCACTTATCAGCTTTTGCAATTATCCAAATAAGGTGGGGGTGCCATATACAAGTATTTTCCTAATTACTGGCAGTTTCATACACCTCACCCGTTTCCATCCACTCCATTTCCACGTCTTCTAAAAGCTTATCCACTTCTCCTTTATCGAATAAGCATTGCTTAAGCTTTGCTTTGTTTTTATCTAAGTAAATATCGGGGTCGGCTAGCGCTTTTTCAAGTGCATCTTTTTTGGTGGTGAATTCATCTAGTTGTCTTTCTAGCTTTTTAAGTTTATTTCTTAGTGGCTGTAACTCTTTTCGACGTTGAGCGTCTAATTGTCTCTGTTCTTTTTTTGAAAGCTCTTTTGAGTCGCCAGAGTTATCTGTTACGTTTGTTTCACTTTGTTTGATTGCGTCTTTGATGTAAAGGGCATAATCATCTAAGTCTCCATCAAATGCTTCTGCTTTTGCATCGTGAACGATAACAAGTTCATCTGTAACCGTTTTTAACAAATGACGGTCATGAGAGACAATCACCATTGCGCCACTAAATCCTTGAAGTGCAACACTTAATGCATGACGCATTTGTAGGTCGAGGTGATTGGTTGGCTCATCAAGCAATAGAAGATTGGGTTTTTGATAAATCAATAATGCTAAAACCAATCGCGCTTTTTCACCACCAGAAAAAGGTTTAACGGCTTCATCCACTCGCTCACCCTGAAATCCAAAGCCACCGAGATAATTGCGTAAGTCCTGTTCTCGTGCTTTTTTATCTAGCGCGCGTAGTTGTTCTAATGCGGATAAGTCTAAGTTTAATTGCTCTAATTGATGCTGTGCAAAATAGCCGATTTTTAAATCTTGTGCTTGCCATGATTCGCCTGAAGTTGCTTCTAGTTCTCCCGCTAAGAATTTGATTAATGTCGATTTACCTGCACCATTTGGCCCTATTAAGCCGATTCTTTGCCCCGGCATTAATTGCATTTTCGCTTTTTTAACAATGATGGTATCGCCGTAGCCAATATCAGCATCAATGACATTTAGTAATCTTTCAGGCAATTTTTCGGGTTCGAAAAATTTAAAATTAAAAGGTGAATCAATCTGTGCAGCCGATATGGTTTCCATTCGCGCCAATGCTTTTAAGCGACTTTGTGCTTGTTTTGCTTTAGTCGCCTGAGCACGAAAACGATCCACATAAGCTTGCATATGGGCGCGCTCACGTTGTTGTTTTTCAAAGGCGCTTTGTTGTTGTGCCAACCGTTCGGAGCGAATTTTTTCAAACGCAGTATAGTTTCCGGTATATAGGTTGAGTTTCGCATGTTCAATATGCGCAATGTATTTGACCACTGCATCCAGAAATTCGCGGTCATGTGAAATTAAAATCAACGTGCCGGGGTATTGAATTAACCAGCTTTGTAGCCAAATGACGGCATCTAAATCCAGATGGTTAGTTGGCTCATCTAACAGCAATAGATCTGATCGGCACATTAAAGCCTGAGCCAAGTTCAAACGCATTCGCCAACCACCAGAAAAGCTATTCACAGGATTATTTATTTGATCAGCAGGAAACCCTAAGCCGTGTAATAGCGTTGCCGCTCGACTTTCAGTGGTATAGCCATCAATCACATCCAGTTGTGCATGTAGCTCACCAAGATGTTCGCCTTCAGCAGTTTCTAATTGCTTATGCAGTGCAATATATTCCTGATCGCCTTGTAAAACATAATCAAGTGCACTGATATCAGAGGAGGGTGTTTCTTGTGCTACATGGGCAATAACCCAATTCGGTGGAATGCTAAGCTCTCCCTCATCTTGCCCAAGTTCATTCTGTAGCATTGCAAACAAGCTAGACTTGCCCGTTCCATTCGCGCCAGTTAAACCAACTTTATAAGCAGGGTGAATACTGATTGAAACATCAGATAAAAGCTTTTGGGAACCACGTCTTAAGGTGACATCAGAAAGTACAATCATGAGGAATTAGTCAAAAAAACAGGTGGAAAGCATATAGGTTGGACTTACTGATGTATACCTGATCATACTAATTCTATTAATTTTAATGAACTTCAAGCTGCCCAAGTGCCAGCTATCTAAAGTTAATAGACTAACTTTATGGATATGTTCTAATTATAATAATATAAAAAATTGATTTATTATGGTAGAAGAGAGTGTAGGGTTTTTCTGGAGGATAATATGTTTCATAGCACATATTGCTTTTGAGCTTGGTATAGAAGTAGGTGTAAGAATGCCTGGTTTATTGCTACAAAAAATTCTCTGGCCGCCTAATTGGTTTAGGCAAATTGAAGTTAATCCTATTACTTATGTTTTAGGCATATTATTTTATCTTGTTCTAGGATATATCGCTCTGTTTGTTTGTTGTTGAGTTTAGTAATGGCACCCCCCCCTTTTTTAATGAATTGTAATAAACCTAAACCTATAGAGCTTAGTAA
>VAPK010081230.1_pt1 | contig 15859 bp, 9 predicted proteins | sample 3395031 | NCBI WGS metagenome assembly VAPK01 (sample SAMN08290443, study PRJNA428436) | hydrothermal vent metagenome | isolation source: Deep-sea hydrothermal vent chimney 1 | place: Pacific Ocean: Juan De Fuca Ridge
ATTTTAACTAATACCTAAGCCAACGCTACTTGCCAATTGAATAAAATCTGGAAAAGACGTATTTACGTTAGCGCAGTCATTTATTTCAATCTCACCGTCTGCACATAGACCTGCCATAGCAAACGCCATAGCAATGCGATGATCGCCATGACTGTCTACTGTACCTGAAGTGAGTTGACCGCTTTGAATGACTATTCCATCTGGAGTTGCTTTAGCATCGATTCCGCAATTCACTAAACCATCTACCATCACTTGAATACGATCACTTTCTTTGACCCGTAATTCTTCTGCGCCCGTTAAAACTGTCTCACCTGACGCACAAGCTGCAGCAACAAATAATACAGGAAACTCATCTATAGCCAGTGGCACTAGCTCTTCTGGAATATGAATACCTTTGAGTTTTGCTGAGCGAATACGTATATCAGCAACGGGTTCACCACCCACTTCTTGTTGATTTGATAAAGTAATATCAGCACCCATTAATTTCAGGATATCTATCACGCCTGTACGTGTAGGATTAACACCGACATGCTCAAGGGTTAAATCAGATCCTTTTGCAATACTCGCCCCCACCATAAAAAACGCAGCAGAAGAAATGTCGGCAGGTACATCAATATCACAGGCAGTCAATTTTCCACCGCCTTTTAAGCTTATATGGCACCCATTTTCTCCTGAGGTTTTCACTTCATAACCAAAACCACGCAACATTCGCTCACTGTGATCTCGTGTAATACCAGGCTCAACGACACTGGTTTCACCACTTGCATATAATCCAGCTAGTAAAATAGCAGACTTAACCTGTGCACTGGCAATAGGCATATCATAATGAATACCTGTTAGCTTATTACCGCCTTTAATTCTAAGTGGCGGGCGACCACCCTCTTCTGTTTCAATGGCACCCCCCCCCTTTTTTAAAGGTTTGGTAATACGGTTCATGGGGCGGGTTGATAAGGATTTATCACCGATTAATACAGAATCAAAACTTTGTCCTGTGAGTAAACCTGTCATAAGGCGCATCGCCGTACCACTATTACCCATATCTAAATCTTCTTCAGGCGCTTTTAAACCATTAATACCAACGCCATGAATCGTGACGCTTTTATCAACAGGTCCTTCTATTTCTACACCCATAGAACGAAATGCATTCATGGTTGCGATACAGTCCTCGCCTGTTAAGAAACCAGTCACATGCGTTGTACCATCTGCCAATGAGCCAAGCATAATGGAGCGGTGTGACATGGACTTATCACCAGGGACACGAAGTGTTCCTATAAGTTTATTATTTGGGGATGTTTTAAATTTAATCGTATTCAATTTATATAAACCTATATAGATTCGTTGTCATAATGTATGAGACTACTTAAATATTCCTATCTCGTGTTTCTTTGGCATTACTAAACACTCGAATTAATTCTTCACCATTATCATCCGAAATAGAGCTTCGCAAATCCGCTAAATCATCTTGATAACGATCTAATGCTGCGAGAATTGCTGTCTTATTTTCTAAACAAATATCACGCCACATCACAGGATCACTTGATGCGATTCGTGAAAAACTTTTAAACCCACCTGCTGCATAATTAAATACCGCATCGCCATATTCAGATTTGGATAAAGTATTCACCAATGAAAAAGCAAGAATGTGGGGCAAATGGCTGGTTGATGCAAGCACGTTATCATGTTGTTCCACATCAAGAATTTCTACCTGTGCTCCTGCTGTTTGCCACATTTTCATCACTCGAAGAACAGCCGCTGTATCCGTTCTATCAACTGGTGTTAAGACAACTTTTTGGTCAATATATAAATCATCAATGGCTGCTTCAACTGAACTTTTTTCTCGCCCAGCGATTGGATGACCTGGTACGAAATTAATCGGAACTCGCCCACCAAATGCGGCTTTAGCTGCTTCAACAGCACTGCCCTTTGCACTTCCCGCATCGGTAATAACGGCATCGTCTTCTATCGATCCGATAAAGCTTTCTAATACTTTTTGAGTGGCACTCATAGGCACGGCTAATAAAATCATATCCGCACCTTTTACGGCTTCTTTCGGATCAAGTGTATAACTATCAATCACACCTAGGTCAACCGCGCGTTGAAGGTGATCTGCATTACGACTACAACCGACTATTGTATTACAATAACCCACCTTGCGAAGCGCGAGCGCCAATGAGCCACCAATTAATCCAACACCAAATATTGCCAGTTTATTAATCATATATTATACCTTCATAACCTTATCCAAGGCAGTAAGACACTGCTGATTTTCTTCTGGTGTAGAAATTGTAATTCTCAAATGATTAGGTAAACCATAGTTAGCAATCGGACGTACAATAATGGCTTCTTGTAGCAATGCTTCATAAATTGGCATGGCATTTGTTTTAAAGTTGATTGTTATAAAATTACCAACACTGGGGATATAGTCCAAACCTCTTTCTTCACAAGCTGTCTGCCAAAACTTAAGACCTTCCGAGTTTACTTTTACACAGTTTTCTAAATGCTCCTGATCATCTAGCGCAGCAGTTGCGGCAAGCAATGCGGGTGTATTTACATTAAATGGCTGGCGTACTCGGTTTAATAAATCAGCAATTTCACTACTTGATACCGCATAACCAACACGCAAACCAGCTAAAGCATATATTTTTGAAAAAGTACGGGTAACAATCAAATTCGGATATTTACCTAACCATTGCAAGGTATCAGGATATTCAACTTCTTCCACATATTCAAAATAAGCTTCATCAACAACGACAATTACATCGTCTGGTACTTTAGTTATGAAATTATCTAGTTCTGTTGTTTTAAGCCATGTACCCGTTGGATTATTTGGATTAGCTATAAAAATCACCCGTGTTTTCTTGGTGATCAGTTCAAACATGGCATCTAAATCATGCCCATAAGGGTTCTCTTTATGATCTATTGCTAAGGCCTTCGAAACTTTTGCTGTAGCGCCAACCGCTTGAACGCTTATAGGATAAACCGCAAAAGCATATTCCGAATAAATAGCTTCACGCCCTTCACAAAGAAAGGCTCGTGCGATTAGGTCAAGCACATCGTTAGAGCCATTTCCTAACGTTATTTCGGTTTGTTTTCGAGAGAGCTTATCAGCCAACTTTTGCTTTAAAATAAAGCCATTACCATCAGGATATAAAGACAATGGTAACTTGAGGTTACTCAATACTTCAGTGACTAGCTCACTCGGCCCCATTGGGTTCTCATTTGAAGCTAGTTTTAAAGTACCACTAATACCTAATTCTCGCTCCAATTCTTCGATTGGTTTGCCAGGAACATAAGGGGTAAGTTTCTGTACGCCATTAACGGCTAATTTGTGGAAATTAATACTCATATATTTTCATCATCAATATGTGATCATTCGAGTAAGAAAGCAACACTGAACTGGAGTAAAATGGATACCCTACTCAATTATAAAATCGCTTTAGGATATGAACCTAGTACTCTAATTAACTCAGACTCTTCTGAGAGTTCTTTTAAAGCTCGTGATACTTTTTCATCATCTTTATGACCATTAATATCCATAAAAAAGTAATACTCCCAATTGGCATTGCGTGAAGGGCGAGATTCAATGCGTGTCATATCTAAACCATTGGCCGCCAGAGGTGCCAGTAAGTGATACAACGCACCTGATTTATTTTTTGCTGAGATCATCAAGGTTGTCTTATCAACGCCTGAAGGAGGTACATCCTGTTTTCCTATCACTAAAAAACGTGTGGTATTATCTTTACTGTCTTCAATGTTTTCTTGGATGATATTTAAACCGTAAGTTTCAGCAGCTAAAGAACCAGCTATTGCTGCAGCATTATCATCTTCTAAAGCCATTCGTGCGGCTTCAGTATTACTCGACACAGGAATACGTTCAGCTGTTGGGATATGACTGTCTAGCCATTCACGACACTGTGCTAATGACTGCTGATGTGAATAGATTCTTTCTACATTTCTCCATTTATTCTCATCAGATTTTGGATCCATTATTAAATTTTGATGAATCCGTAACTTTACTTCACCACTAATTTTCAAGGGTGAATTCATGAAAACATCTAAGGTATAAGAAATAACCCCTTCAGTAGAGTTTTCAATCGGAACCACACCATAATCGACGGTACCATTTTCAACTTCTCGAAACACCTGACCTATGGAGCCTGTTGGTACAGTCTCAACAGCCTGACCAAAATGTTTATTCGCCGCTTCTTGTGAAAATGTTCCTTGCGGACCAAGAAAGGATACCTTAATGCTTTGTTCCAAGGCTAAACAGGAAGAAATTATTTCTCTGTAAATAGCGGTAATACGCTCATTTTTTAGTGAGCTGTTATTATTATTTGTTACTCGATTTAAAATTTGTGCCTCACGTTCAGGGCGATAAAACCACAGATCAGTCTCCCCTGCTGCGCGTTTTGTCTCACCCACTTCTTCAGCACATTTTGCACGCTTGGCTAAAAGGTCAAGAATCTGATCATCGATTGCATCAATACGATCACGTATTTTTAACAGTGTTTCATTTACAGGTGTCTTATTAGTCATTTTAATTTTACAGAACTCTCAGTCTCAGCATGCCATCAATTTCAGATAGCTCTTTTGTAGTCGCTTCATTAATAGTCGCTTCTAAATCCAATAAAGTAACTGCCATATCATCCCGTGAATTATTCACCATATGGATAATATTAGCACCCGCTTTTCCTAAAATATGAGAAACCTGTCCAACCATATCAGGAATATTTTTATGAATCATCGCAATTCGTGCATTACCAACACGAGGCAGGTCTATTGCAGGCATATTGACTGAATTAAGAATGGTGCCATTTTCAAGGTAATTTCTGACCTCGTTTGCAACCATAATCGCACAGTTCTCTTCTGCTTCTGCCGTAGATGCACCTAGATGCGGTAATGCAATAACACGCTCATGACCGTTTAAAAGATTAGACGGAAAGTCGCACACATAAGAATAGACTTTACCTGAATCCAAAGCGGCGCAAACCGCTTCATCATTTAAGATTCCATGTCGCGCAAAGTTTAATAAAATAACATTGTCTTTCATCTGCTTAAGACTTTCCACATTGATTAAGTTTTTCGTCGCATCAACTAAAGGCACATGAAACGTCACAAAGTCAGCTTCTCCTAGTAAATAATCAATATTGGGGGATTTCTCAACATTGGCATCCAATTCCCAAGCATTATCAATTGAAATCAAGGGATCAAAACCAATAACACGCATACCTAAAGATTTTGCGGCATTCGCGATCAAAACACCGATAGCACCCAAACCAACAACACCTAAGGTTCTCCCGGGTAATTCAAAACCAGCGAAGTTCTTTTTGCCTGCTTCAACTTGCTTGGTAATTTCAGCATCCTCACCTTCTAACTGTGTTGCAAAATCATGAGCTAAAGTAAGATTACGGCACGCCATTAACATACCCGCGATAACCAACTCTTTAACCGCATTAGAATTTGCACCCGGTGCATTAAAAACCACCACACCCTCATCGGACATCTTATCTAAAGGGATATTATTAACCCCAGCACCTGCACGACCCACAGCCTTTAATGAAGTTGGAATATCCATATCATGCATTTTGTAAGAGCGCAGTAAAATCGCATCGGGGTTTTCAGTTTCATCACTCACAATGTATTTTGAAGAAGGTAAAAGGCTTAAACCTTTATCGGAGATATTATTAAGTGTTTGAATAGAGTAAGTCATAAATCCTTTTATTTATCGGTTGTATTTACAATCTTGTAAAAAACGGGGGGGTGCCATATCACAAGTATTTCACATAGATACTTGATGCTTCAGTGTGATTTTATTTTATGTCAAAACAAGGCACCTTCGTGCGCAGAATGTGGGCGTATATTAATACGTCCATTCGAGCACGGAGGCAACGCATTGCTGGCACAAAAGATAATTGTAATGGAGTGAGTATCAAGCTAGCCGTATTGTTTCTCGAAGTCTTGCATCAGCTCCACTAACGCGTCGATCCCCGCCTCAGGCATGGCATTATAAATACTTGCGCGCATACCACCCACTGAACGATGCCCTTTCAAACTCACCAAACCATGCGCAGATGCTCGTTCTAAAAACTCACCATCAAGATCAGAATTTGCTAAAGTAAACGGTATATTCATCAATGAACGAAATTCTTTATCAACAGGGTTTCTATAAAAATCTGAATCATCAATAGCCGTATAAAGCTTGCCAGCCTTTCGCTCATTAGTCTCAGCGATGCCTTCAATGCCACCTTGCCTTTTGATCCATTTAAACACCAAGCCTGCTAAATACCATGCATAGGTAGGCGGTGTGTTATACATTGAATCACCCTTTGCCATTATTTCATAATTCATCATCGCAGGACAAATATCCATTGCCTCACCGATTAAATCATCACGAATTATCACAAGGGTTAATCCAGCAGGGCCAATGTTTTTCTGCGCTCCCGCGTAAATCATTCCAAATTTAGAAACATCAATCTTTGAAGAGAGAATGGTTGAAGACATATCCACCACTAAAGGTACTTCGCCTGTTTCAGGTACCCACGGGAAAGCCAAGCCACCAATAGTTTCATTCGGCGCATAATGCAAGTAAGCCGCATCAGGGTTTAGATTCCAACTTTCAGTAGGGTAAATTTTAGAAAAACCATTATCTTCCGAACTTGAGGCTACATTCACAGAACAATAACGCTTCGCTTCAGCAATCGCTTTTTTAGACCAAGCACCGGTTAAAACATAATCAGCGCTATCTTTACCACCTAAAAGATTTAAAGGAATAGCTGAAAACTGGCTACTTGCACCACCTTGTAAGAAAAGAACCTTATAATTATCAGGAATAGACATGACTTCTCGTAGATCCGCTTCTGCCTCCTCCGCGATTGACATAAACTCTTTACCACGGTGACTCATCTCCATCACCGACATTCCGCAACCATTCCAATCAAGCATTTCTGCCTGTGCTTGCTCTAAAACTTCCTGCGGTAATATGGCAGGCCCGGCACTGAAATTATACTTACGTGTCATTGTGAATTTCCTGTTTTAAAATAAATTTTTGAATAGCTTGTTTTAACATGAAGCGCTAAAAAATGTTTGAGTATTATTGATCTAATGAGCCTTTTTCTACATGAAGCGTCATCGGTGTTGATAATGAAATACCTTTCTCAATAGAGGTTTTCAACATCAGTTGCAATAATCGCTGACGCGTTAGCATGAGTTTCTCAACATCTTTCGTATAATAATAAAAAACCCATTCAACAGCATGATCTCCTGTGTCTTTTATACCGTATTCCAGTTCGTGTTGATCTTCAATAGCAATCCCATTGTCGTCTTTAGCACTTGCATAAACATCTTCAAATAAGTCTTCAACTGCTTCAGCTGAAACATCATATCCGATCTTGAACGTTAGATCTTCACGTAGACCTTTGGCAGATGCGAATTTAGAGAGGTTATGAACGGTGAAATCACGCAACTTTGAATTTCTAATCATAATACGATGGTTATTAACAATATTTAAAATCACCGTATGAAATACTTTGGTTTTGTAGACCAAACCATAAACTGTTTCCCCATCTTTAAACTGGATCACATCACCTTCGGAGAACATATCACTGTTTAAAATAATCAAACCATGGAAAATATCAGGTGCCCATATACTGGAGGTTAATGCTAGAAATACGCCAAATAAACCAATCACACCACCTGCTTCAAGGACTGAATCGAAGCCAAGTAAACGAATAATACTCAATAAAGCGACAATACCGATAAAGATACTGCTGAAGATACTTAACAGACGGGTTTGATAGGTTGAAGTGTGACGCTTTTTACCATTAATTTCACGTTCTTTACCGTACTGCCTAACGAGCAAGGCATGCGCTAAATGCATGGCTAAATAAGCAAAATAAATTATTGCCAGAGTGGCAATGATATGCAGCCCAATCCCTTGATTTTCTTTATCCAAAAAGAAACGGTAATAGCCGTAAGAAATCATAATGAGTAGGTTTAAAGCTCTAAACGTCATTACCTTGCGGGTAAAATTTTTAACTTTTTCGGGATTTTGATAAACACGTTTAAGAATTTGCCGCGCAAATATCAGCAGGAGTAGGTTTACGCCTAGAACGACGTATCCGAGTGTGTCAAATTGATCTATAAATGTACTGAGTTTATCCATACTTCTTGTATGGCACCCCCACCTTTTTTACAAGATTGTAAGCTTTATGGATACAATCTTGTAAAAAAGGCGGGGGTGCCATTTACTTAGTCATCATCCTTATCATTAGATTCTTGATTTTCTGATCCGTCTTCTGAGTCGGAACTAGAGCCATCAGCGGAATTAGAGCCATCAGCGGAACTAGAACCATCAGCGGAACTAGAACCATCAGCAGAAAGAGAGCCACCTTCTGCCGAATCATCATCAGCATCATCCTCGTCATCACCTTCCATGCTAGCAACTTGAACCAACTGCGTCAGGTTCTCACCTTTACCCAACTTGATTAAACGGACACCCTGCGTATTTCTTCCTACAACAGAAACATCGACAACCTTCGTTCTAACCAAAATGCCGCCATTGGTAATCAGCATGATTTCATCTTCATCAATGACTTGTACCGCGCCAATGGATGCGCCGTTTCTTTCAGATGTTTGAATCGCTATAACGCCCGAACCACCACGGTTTTGAGCTTTAAACTCTTCGACTTCAGTACGTTTACCATAGCCATTCTCGGTTGCCATTAACAAGCGACCTTCACTCAATACAATCAGTGCGTTTACCGTCTGTTCTTTCGCCATCTTAATACCACGAACACCTGCAGCAGTTCTGCCCATGCCTCGCACATCAGATTCTTTAAAGCGAATCGCTTTACCCTGTGTGGTAAAGAGCATGACTTCATCATCTTTTTCAGTTAATGCAACGTCAATAAGCTTGTTATCATCGCGCAATTTAAGCGCGATCAAACCAGAAGAGCGTTGATTAGAGAAGGCTTTTAGCTCGGTCTTCTTAACCGTGCCATCTTCTGTTGCCATAAAGATAAATTTATCATCTTCATATTCACGAATAGGCAGAATAGCTTGAATGCTTTCATCCTCTTCCAGTGGTAGCAAATTCACAATAGGTCGACCGCGTGAGGTACGACTTGCCATCGGTAGTTGATAAACCATAAGCCAGTAAACCTTACCTTTAGATGAGAAACACAGCACGGTATCGTGGGTGCTCGCAACAAAAAGCTTTTCAATAAAGTCTTCATCTTTCATCTTGGTGGCAGCTTTACCTCGCCCACCACGGCGCTGTGCACGGTATGTATCAATTGGCTGAGCCTTGGCATAACCTTCATGAGAAAGAGTTACAACCACATCTTCCTCAGGAATCATATCAATATCATTCAGGTCTTCACCAACTGCATTGATTTTAGTTACGCGTTCATCACCATACATCTCTAACATTTCTGTTAGTTCTTCGCGAATAACCCGCATTAGGCGTTCAGGTGAACCAAGAATATCAAGTAAATCAATAATATCGGTCAATAAAGCTTTGTATTCACTGAGTATTTTGTCTTTTTCAAGGCCGGTTAAGCGATGTAATTGTAGATCAAGAATCGCTTTAACTTGGATTTCAGTTAGCCAGTAACCGTCCTCTTTTAAGCCATAACGTGGGTCTAAGTCTTCAGGGCGAGCGGTATCCGAATCACCACGCTGCAACATTTCTTTTACAATGTCAGCCTTCCAAGATTTAGCTAATAAACGCTCACGCGCCTCAGCTGGGTTCGCTGATGATCGAATGGTTTCGATAATTTCATCAATGCTACCTAATGCAACCGCCAAACCTTCTAAAATATGCGCACGCGCACGCGCTTTTCTAAGTAAGAAAATAGTACGACGCGTAACCACCTCACGGCGGTGACGTATAAAGGCTTCGATGATTTCTTTAAGATTAAAGAGCTTCGGTGCGCCATCAATTATGGCCACCAAATTTATGCCGAAACTGCTTTGCATCTGAGTCTGCTTAAACAGATTATTCAAAATAACCTCTGGCACCTCACCACGCTTCAGCTCAACCACCATGCGCATGCCGTCTTTATCCGACTCATCACGCAGCTCTGAAATACCTTCGATTTTCTTATCTTTTACGAGCTCGGCGATTTTTTCAATCAAACGCGCTTTATTAACTTGGTATGGCAACTCGGTAACAACAATCTTTACTCGGCCTTTGGCATCCGTTTCAAAATCAGCCACCGCACGAATTTTCACCGAACCTTTACCCGTGTGGTAAGCCTGCTTAATGCCATGAGCGCCATTGATAACACCCGCCGTTGGGAAATCAGGACCTGGTATATACTGCATCAGATCATCAATACTGAGTTCAGGATCCTCAATTAAAGCCATACAGGCGTTAATCACTTCCGTAATATTATGTGGCGGAATATTAGTCGCCATACCCACTGCAATACCAGAAGAACCATTTAATAATAAATTAGGTAGACGCGTCGGGAAAACCACAGGCTCGAATTCAGAATCATCATAGTTACCCTGAAAATCAACCGTTTCCTTGTCCAAATCGGCCATAAGATCATGTGCGATTTTCGCCATACGCACTTCGGTATAACGCATCGCAGCAGGTGAGTCACCATCTACCGAACCAAAGTTACCTTGACCATCGATAAGCATATAACGCAACGAATAGGGTTGCGCCATACGAACCATGGTGTCGTAAACAGCGGTATCACCATGCGGGTGATATTTACCAATAACATCACCAACAATACGTGCCGATTTTTTATAAGGCTTGTTAAAGTCATTACGCATCTCGTGCATCGCAAAAAGCACACGACGATGAACCGGTTTCAAACCATCGCGAACATCAGGTAAGGCACGTCCTACGATAACGCTCATTGCGTATTCCAAATAGGATTTACGCATTTCGTCTTCGAGATTAATCGGGATTATTTCTTTTGCAAATTCAGACATATTAGATTTAATTTAAGCTCTGTATTTTAAGGGATAATTGTTAATGAAAAATTGTTTGCGAGTATAGCAGAGTTAGTGATAAAAGGTACTTTAAAGCGCGCCTAAATGATAGCTGTTAAATTGTAATGGCACCCCCTGTCTTTTTATATAATTGCTTTTCTAAGCACCATAAGCTCAGGGGCTAGGCTCATTGAAGAAAAACTACAACTCCTCGAACCATTCCCCCAGTATTGGCTTTGCAATTTCTTTTGACCACTTACGATCAAACGTCATCGAGAGAAATATTGCCCGCCACATTTGATCGCTATCCTCAGGAACCCAATGACTAGGAATTGGGTGTCTACGCCAATGAAAGTTGTATTGCTCCCAGCGGGTAAACAAAGCGACGGCGGTATCCTCGCTCACGTTTGTCGACATCGTTTTTGCCTGATGCTCATTATCAGCCTTAGCCATATCAATCAATACTTGATCGACATTAATAAAGTGTTTATCTATTAAGTTAGCAAAATCACCAGGGGCTAGATCTTTTCCAAACATATCTCTTTTAGGATTTTCAGGCAGTAACTTTTGTAATAGACTATCCGAAACTTTAATCCAGAGATCAATATCTTGTTTTGTTGATGAACGCATGTTTTTCTCTTTAAGAGTTGCTGATAAGGATACTGGGTTTATTTTGAAGACACAGCCTCACATTATATATCAAACACATATGGCACCCCCCGTCTTTTTGCATAATTGAAAGCATGAGGTATTTTCCTGCGGATAGTTCTTTATATCATTCTTTTAAAAAATAAGGTCGCCAACCCCATATTTTAAACCACAAAAAAAAGCCGCACATTATACAATGTGCGGCTTATTATATGGTGGCTATACCGAGATTCGAACTTGGGACCCCATCATTATGAGTGATGTGCTCTAACCAGCTGAGCTATATAGCCAAACGGAATTAACCGAGGGGCGATAATATAGTGATTGTGGCATAGAGTGTCAATATAAGTTATTCAATTATTATGAAATAAAATTATAACTAATGAAGACTAATAAACAAAAACATTTTATACTTGCTCGGTTACCCAAAATTAAACCTAAAATTATATGTCTCAACAATCTTTTGACTTGGAAGCTTTTAAGAAGCTACCAGAAATACAACGCGCTTTACTTCATCTCATATCCATTATTTATTTACCTGTGGCAGCTACACCGCTTGCAAGCTGTGCGCACCGCTTAGGTATTAATGACCCTCGAAGTGGCGATAGCTTTACACTGCATAGTCTGCGTCCTGTCCTAGTTGATCTTATTCACAACGGATGGCTTGAAGGTAGTCAGGGAAAATATTCGTGCCCTAACCATTTTCTTGATGATGTTTTACTCAGTGCTATTAATGAAGACGTATTCAAACTATACGCAGAACAGGTTTTAAGCTCGTTCTCTGCAACCGAATCATTCGGTCGTATTTTATGGCAAAGTGTTGAGCACGGTGTTTCACACGCACGTATTTATTTATTCTTAGGTAAAGCAGAAAAACTACAGCATGTCTTAGAATTATTACATGAACGCTATCAATATCGTGATTCTGAGTTAATTGATCCTGGTTTTTATACAGCGACTTTCGGCTCACCCGTCAACCAAGACTTACTTGCTAAATTAAATGATGAGCTTTTCAGCCTCGCTTTTTTAGATTTATCTGAGAACAGTTTAAAAACATTAAACAACCAAGCTGAACTTTGGGAGTTATTGCAACAACGTATTGCTAATATTACTAACCTTAGCGGGTTTCAATTTTTCCTTCTTCAGCCTCAGGCTAAATACAGTATTTTCTCAGGAGATCATAAGCTCTTTCCAGAGTTGCCAGCGGGTATACACCACCAAAGTAGTTCAATGCTTAAGGACACTGCTGATGTTCAATATGATGATCGTCATGTCGAATGGCACCTTGCTAATTGTGCCAAACAGCTAATCCTTGCAAATACTGACAGTGCAATGCAAGCCTATGAGAATGCCACTGACCTGTACCGTGAAATTTACAAAAAACGCAAGAATACTGCGGTCGTTTTTGGCAATCAATTTGAGATATTCTATCTATTGGCATTATTGACCACGGGTGAAAAACAACATGTTGATCATGCTCGTCAAATATTGAAAAAGATTGAGCCTGACACTTCTCATGTATTACTTGATGCTTATGCTGAGACCTTACATACAGGTATTTTCAATTTTAGCACGCCATTAACAAACCTAGAAAATGGAAGTTTAACCATTATTATCTATTGTTTGATTAAGCATTGGTTAGGTCAAAAAGTTTCTGATGGTGTACAAGAAATTTTAGAATCAAAACAAAATAAAGCATCAGCAGGAAACTATCACTGGTTACATGCTGAATACACCTATGCCTTAGGTTTATCTGCTGAAGATGAAGGCGATCGTGAGAATCACCTGAAACAAGCAAAGGAATATCATGAGAAACTAGGAACAAAAACACTGTTTGATCTAGTCACGCCTCAATCAGACTGGGAACGCGCACTCAACGCAATGAATCAATTAGCAAGCCCAGATAAAACATCGAGTGCCAGTGAAAGTGGTGAACGTTTGGTCTGGATGTTAGAAATTGATCAATATAAAGAATATACATTAACACCAAAACTACAAAAATTAGCAAGCAGTGGCAGTTGGACAAAAGGCAGAAATATCGCATTAAAACGCCTTAAAAGAGAGCAACAAGAACTACCACGTTTAAGTGAACAAGACTTAGATATTGTATCGTCAATCTATGAACAACCTGATTACGATAGCTACTACCACCGTGGCCCTCAATTTTCATTAGATTTAAATTCAATTTGGCCCAAATTGGTTAATCACCCCAATCTTTACTGGGATGGTGCACGCAATACACCCATCGAATTAACTCAAAGTGACTTTGAATTAATCGTCAGTGAAGAAGGTGAAAATCTACGTATTAGTTTTTACCCTGCTTTTGATGATAGTCAACAAGATAGCCAGTTTCTTATTGTTAAAGAAACACCCACGCGACTGTGTATTTATCAAAAGAATGAACAGTTTATGCGTCTGAGTGAAATCATCTCAAATGGGATTGTTATTCCGCGAGAAGCAGAAAAAGATTTGCGTAAAACATTGAGCACCTTAGCACCGATGATCAATATTCAATCAGACCTTGAAGGTGTGGTGGATGCTGAAGCGATTGAAAGTGATCCCCGTATTCATGCTAACCTCCTTCCCTATGGCGATGGTTTACGCGCAACCTTAAGAGTTAAGCCTTTTGGTGAGTTTGGTGCTTATTTTCCACCGGGTCATGGTCGTTCGACACTTTCTGTTGAATACGAAGGTCAGCGCTATTCAACTAAACGTGATCTTGATAAGGAAAAAGACTTATTAGATTCTCTACTTCAACATAGCAGTATTTTAGGCGAAGAAGATGAGTTTAATGATGAGTACTTACTTGATGACCCTCAAGATTGTCTAGAGTTACTGGAACAATTACACGCCGAAGCTGAAAGTGAAGACGGTGAACAGGGCAATGTTATTATTGCTTGGCCTGAAGGTGAAGTGATGCGTATAGCTTCACGTTTTGATACCAATAATCTACGCCTAAGTATTAATAAGCAAGGTGATTGGTTCCAGCTTGAAGGCAGCGTCTCAACTGATCCGTCTTTAGTGCTTTCTTTAAAACAGTTATTGAATTTATCATCCAATAGTAAAGGTCGCTTCCTTAAAATGGAAGATGGGCAATATGTTTCATTGACTCACCAGTTCCGTAAAAAACTAGATTCTATCCATCGCTATGCAGAAATAAATGGCGAAGGCGCTAAGTTAAGTGGCTTGGCTTCACTTGCACTAGAAGACCTAACCGATATGGTGGGTGAGCTAACTGTTGATGAGGCGTGGAAAAGTCATATCCAAAATATTGAATCTTTGGTTGAACACAACCCTAACGTTCCATCTACACTACAAACTGAACTACGTGACTATCAGATTGAAGGCTTCAAATGGATGAGTCGCCTCGCAAAATGGGGAGTTGGCGCCTGTCTTGCAGATGATATGGGCTTGGGTAAAACCATCCAAACACTTGCAGTGTTATTAGAACGCGCAAAACTTGGGCCTGTACTTGTGGTTGCTCCTACATCCGTCAGTAATAACTGGGAATCTGAAATTCGTAAGTTCTCACCAACATTAAAACCTTACTTTTATCGCGAAGAAAATCGACAAATGCTACTCGATAAAGTGGGTGCATTTGATGTGGTTATCTGTAGTTACGGTCTACTCCAACAAGACGGTGATTTATTCATTGAAAAACATTGGGCAACCATTGTATTAGACGAAGCGCAGGCGATTAAAAACATCAATGCAAAACGAACCAAAGTAGCGCATAAATTACAAGGTGACTTTAAACTCGTCACCACGGGTACGCCTATCGAAAATCATTTGGGTGAGCTTTGGAGTATTTATCGTTTTCTAAATCCTGGCTTGTTAGGTACGCAACAGCAGTTCATGCAGCATTTCATTACCCCTATTGAAAAGGATAACGATAATGATGCACGTCAACACCTCAAAAAGTTGATACAACCCTTTATTCTTAGACGTACTAAAACTCAGGTACTTGATGAATTACCACCTAAAACTGAAATTACCTTAGAGATTCCTTTATCCGAGGGCGAACGTGCTCTTTATGAGGCTGTTCGAAGTAGCGCACTTGAGAATTTATCGAAAGAACAAAAAGGCTCACAACAAGGGGGAAATCACCTCAAAGTACTAGCCGCGATAACAAAGTTGCGTCTCGCTAGCTGTCACCCCAAGTTGGTGATGGAAGATACAACACTATCCAGTAGTAAGCTGGAGAAATTTGGTGAACTAGTTGAAGAACTTTTAGAAAACAATCATAAGGCATTGGTATTCA
>VAPK010089299.1_pt1 | contig 15857 bp, 15 predicted proteins | sample 3395031 | NCBI WGS metagenome assembly VAPK01 (sample SAMN08290443, study PRJNA428436) | hydrothermal vent metagenome | isolation source: Deep-sea hydrothermal vent chimney 1 | place: Pacific Ocean: Juan De Fuca Ridge
TGGACCCCTTTGGGTTTGCCGGTACTTCCCGAGGTATAGAGCAAAAAGAGAGGATCTTCACTCTCCATGATTTCGGGTTCGCACCGATCAGACTCCGCCTCGACAAGATCGTTGTAGATATGGTCCCGTCCCTGGGAAAGCGCGATCTCTTCGTTGTTTCGTCTGACTACCAGAACGTTTTCCACCGATTCGCATCCACGCTTCAGCGCTTCGTCCACCACCGGTTTGAGCAGATAGGGTTTGCCGCGTCGGTAGGCGCCGTCGGCCGTGATCACCAGTTTCGCGTCGGCATCCTCGATTCGGTCCCTGAGCGCATCGGCGCTGAAACCTCCGAAGACGACCGAATGGATCGCTCCGATACGCGCACAAGCGAGCATCGCGAAAGCCGCTTCGGGAATCATCGGCATATAGAGAACGACGCGATCGCCCTTTCGGATGCCGAATCTGTTTTTGAGCAGATTCGCGAAACGGTTGACGCTGCGGTGAAGTTCGTTGTAGCTGATCTTCCGGATATCTCCCTTCTCGCCTTCGAAGAGGATCGCGGTCTTTTCGCCGCGCGTGGGAAGATGTCTGTCGATACACTGTGTCGTGACGTTGAGCTTCCCGCCGACAAACCACTTGTAGAAGGGAGCGTCGCTTTCATCAAGCACCCGCTCGTAGGGTTCCACCCACGTTATCTTCTCTTTCGCGTATCTGTCCCAGAATCCCTCGAAATCCTCTTCGGCGGATTTGACAAGATCCCAATACGCCTCCATACTTTTGATGCGGGCCTGTTTGCTGAATTCCGGATTGGGCTGAAACACTTTATGCATATCTTCTCCTTCTGTGCACAATTCAAAAGATTTATCCAAAAAGTATATCTATAATCGGATAAACGCACTCCCAAATGCTACTTTTTGCAACACAATATATATTTTTTTCTTATATCTGTATCGAATGGTATCACTTTCGGAAGATCGCGGCACTCAGATATCCCACCACGTTCTTCGTATCCCGGGTGACCTCCGCGCTGGTTCGGTAATTGAGAATCTGCGACTCGAGTCCGAGCCTTTTTGCCGCCACGATCAACGCCTCAAGACCGATCATCCCGCATGCTTCGCATCCTTGAGAGAGAACCCCGGGATCGAGCGAAGAGAGTGCGCGGATACAGAAAGCGTCGCGTCTGCCCGCCTCCGCTTCGCTGTAGTAGTGACTCAAATCGGTACTGACCACCAGAAGCGTGGATCTCTCCTCCAGTACGAAAGCGACCAAATCCGCGAGCATCGAGCGGTCGGGTTCGGAGTAGACGCATTCGACCACCGGAACCTCGCCGAAGTAGTGGCGCACGAAAGGCATCTGCACTTCGGTGCTGTGTTCGTAGTGGGCCGCTTCCAGAAAACCGATACCGAACCGTTCGGAAAGCAGATCCAGATAGGCCCCGTCGATCGGAAGATCACCGCAAGGTGTTTCGTAACGCTCGAAGAAGCCCCCGCTGATACCGGCGAATCCCACCCTATGGCTAGGACCGATCACGACCACTCTCTTCGTCTTTTTGCGCGAAGCGGCGACCCGATAGGCGATATTGGCCGTGAAGCCGGAATAGATGTATCCGGCATGCGGCACGACGATCGCTTCGGGAGCAAGATCGGGCACTCCGCTCTCACCCGCCTTTTCGTCCAGCGCTTCGTTGAACGCCGCGATCATCTCCTCCGTCTCTTCGCAGGTGGCGGGGTAGAAGGATCCCGCCACGCTCATACCTCTTCTCATGAGAGAGTTCCTCCGCAGATCGTATGCGTCACCTTTCCACTGAGCTTCGTTCCGCAATAAGGAGAGGTCGTCTCTTCCACCTCCCACTCGCTCGAGGGATCGAAAAGCAGCAGATCCGCCCGATATCCCTCCTCTATCCTCCCCAGATTCGACAATCCCAGAATCTGTGCGGGGCGTTCGCTGATCATCACGAAGAGCCGCTGTATATCGACGATCCTCTCTTTGACCAAGAAAGTGTAGCACAGCGGCAGGAAGAGCCTCAACGCGTCCACCCCGTAGGCGGCCTGTGCGAAAGGGCGATCTTTTTGCAATACCGAACGGGGCGAATGCAAAGAGGTGATCGTATCGATTCTTCCTTCCTGCAGCGCTTCGATCAGCGCCTCTTTGGTTTTCGCATCCCGCAACGGAGGCATGAGTTTGGCCGAGGTGTTGAATCCTTCGCAGGCGCGATCGTCCAGCAGCAGATGGTGGATCGGCACTTCGCAGGAGATACCCGGATTTTCCCATTTGGCACGTGCCACGATCGCGATCGCCTCTTTCGTCGAAAGACTCTGCAGATGGGTCTTGATGCCGTAGTAGTTGCTCATCGCCGTGATCTTCGCCACTTCGCTGATCTCCGCGACCTCGGGGATACCGGGAATCCCGAGCCTGAAAGAGACCTCCCCTTCGTGCATCACGCCACCGTTGCTCAAAGAGGGATCTTCGGGATAACAAAAAAGAGGAACCTCCTTCATCTGCGCATACTCCATGATACGGCGCAACAGATTGCTGTTGCGCCAGGAGTACTCCTGAATGACCGAAGCCCCCTCCTTCAGAAGGATCGCGATATCGTTCATCGTATTGCTCTCCTCCTCCCTCACCCCGCGAATACCGAAAAGAAGATTCGGTCTTTTGGAAGAGAGTTCGCTTTTGAGTAGCTGCATGAAGGTAGGATTGTCCACCGCGGGAGAGAAGTCGGAACGAAGCAGGCATGTCGTCACGCCGGCATTCAACGCTTCTTGCAACAGAGCGTCCAGATGCGGTTTGGTAAAAGTGCGGTCCCTAAGCCCCACGTTCAGATCGACGATACCCGGAAGCAACCATTTGCCTTCGGCATCGAGCACCTCTTCATCCGCTTTGGGAGCGAGGGAGGGGGCGATCTGTAGGATTTTCCCCTCTTCGATTCGCAGATCTCTTCGCCGCGCTTCACCCTCCTGCCATACCACTCCGTTTTTGATCACCATCATCTTTTCACCTCGTATCCACCGATTTTACAACAGGGGCGCTTTAAAGCTAATAAGGATAGAAAGGATATAATCATCGCTCAAAAGCCATCATGACCAAAGGATTTTTCCATGGGAAAACTGAAAATCTACGACTATACGCCCGAGGAGCTCGAAAAGTTCCAGTACGCGATCATCCATACCGACAAGGGGGATATCAGAGTCAAACTCTATGTGAACGAAGTCCCCAACACCGTCGCCAACTTCGCCACGCTGGCGAAAGAGGGATTTTACGACAATCTCAATTTCCATCGTGTCATCAAAGGATTCATGGCGCAGGGAGGATGCCCGCACGGCACCGGTACGGGCGGTCCCGGATGGGCGATTCCCTGCGAAACGGAGAAAAACGTCCACCATCATGAAAGAGGCTCGATCTCGATGGCGCATGCCGGCCCCAACACGGGCGGAAGCCAGTTTTTCATCTGCTTCGTCCCCTGCCCCCATCTTGATGGCGTACACACCGTCTTCGGCGGTATCGAAAAAGAGGATACGAAGAGTTTCGAGGTCCTCGACGCGATCGAGCAGGGAGACAAAATCAAGTCGATCGAGATCACCGAGAGGTGAGCGTAGAAGAGAGGGAGTCGCCTCCCTCTACAGCCCCCGCATGCTTCCGACCACTTTCCCTATCACTTCCACATCCGAAAGCATCACGCTCTCGGTCGAATAGAGGCTATTGTCCGAAATCAGATCGAGCGTTCCGTCGCTTTTGAGCAGTACCCGCTTCACGAAAAGCCCGCCCGGTGTCGAGATCACGAAAACCCCTCCCCTGGTGACGTCGGAGAGGCTGCGGTTGATAAAGACGATATCCCCGTCTTTGAAGGTGGGCTCCATCGAATCCCCCAGCACGTTGATCGCGTCGATATTGGGGATTTCGCGCTCTCCGCCGATCATTCGGACCATATGGGGATCGAGGCTCAGATATTCCGGAGCCTCTTCGTAATTGAACGCCCCTCCTCCCGCACTCGCGTAGACATCTCCGAAATAGCGCACGTTCGCGTACCGCTCCGTCGACTCCTCCAGGCTACGGGTCGCCTGATTGTAAAACAGCCAGTTGATGGAGATCTTCCTTTTGGCGCAAAAGTCGAGAATCTCTTCGTAGGGGATCTTTCCCCGTTTTTTCATCGTGGCGAAGGTGAGGTGGTTGATCCCGAGCGCCTGCGCCACATCTTTATCAAACACCTTCTTATCTCCCACCTCCTTGGAAATCACATCTTTGATCCGGGGGAGAATGTCTTTTAGCTCCAGCATCCGCGCTCCTTTTCGATAGATATTTCATTTTGAAATATAATTCTACCATAAACTCTATTTTTATTACAATATGTCCAGAGAAAAAGCATCGAAAAAGGAGTCAAAATGAAAAAATTTCTCAAAGAGATCTATCGAAGCGTCGATTTTCTGCTGGAGACGATCGAAGTCTTCATGCTTAGACTGAACGAAAAAGTCCTCTGATCCAACAGCGGCAAAAGCGATGATCATACATTTGGATCTGGATGCCTTTTTCGCTTCTGCCGAAAGAACGAAAAATCCCGCACTCAAAGGGCGTCCCCTCGTCGTGGGCGGCAGGAGCGACCCTTTCATCTTCGATAAACGAACGCGTCATACTCGTCTTTTCGCATACAACAGGGGGGCGTTCGTTCCGACGCTCTTCGCGCGCGACGAAAAGGTCGATTTCGACCGTTTTTTCAGGGAAGGGGAGCGGATCCGGGGTATCGTGATCACCTCCAGCTACGAAGCCAGAGACTACGGAATCAAAACGGGTATGAGCATCAAAGAGGCGATGGAACGCTGCCCCGGCCTGATCGTACTGCCTCCCGACCACACCCTCTACCACAGACTCTCCAACGATCTTCGGATCTGGCTGAGAGGGCAGATTCCCGTCGTGGAGCAATACAGTATCGACGAGTTTTTCGGCGATCTTCGGGGATGGGTCGAAGAGCCGCAAATCCTCTCTTTCGCTCGCAAGCTCCAACAAAGAATCGCGACGCGATTCGATCTGCCGATCTCGATCGGGGCGGCTCCAACCAAATGGATCGCCAAACTCGCCACTTCGTTCGCCAAACCGGCGGGAATCAAAATCGTCCATGCCGATCATGTAGACGCCTTTATCCGCGATATCCCGATCGACGCCTTCCCCGGAATCGGACGTGCTTTCGGCAAAAAACTCCACCGCTATCACAAAAAGAGCCTCGGAGACGTAAAAGACTCCAAGGCGCTTCTTTTCGGCTGGGGGCGAGGCGGACGCGATCTCTACCGACGTATCACGGGAGAGGAGAACGAACCGGTACACGATCGAAGGATCCGCAAATCGATCGGTATCTCCCGTACTTTCGATCCCGTTTCGGATCGAACGGAAGTAGGCAGGAGGTTGACGATTTTGGTGCGGCATCTGAGCTTTCTCGCGATTCGAATGGAGCTGTATCCGGGAACGATCCATCTATCCATCCGCTACCGCTACGGAACCAAAACGAAAAAACAGCGCCCCTTTGCCCATCTTTTCAGCGAATTTCGCCTCAGGGAGGAGGCGTTGGCCCTTTTTCGGCAGATCGATACCCGCCCGCAAGAGGAGATCGTCCGCCTCTCCCTCTCGCTTAGAAATTTCCGGGAAAAACCCCGATGCGATATTTCGCTTTTCGATCTCTATCTCGACAAAAAAGCGACGAGACTCGATTCGCAGACGCGGAAACTGCGGGAAAAATATGGAGTGGATGTGGTAAAAACGGGGAAAGAGCTGTGGTGACCGGTGCTTTTTCGCACCGGTACCGAAATTTTAGTAAAGACCGTATCTGTTGTCTTTTCTTTTGTAAAGCACGCGGAGTTTGTCGTCTTTGTCCATAAATACGAGGAATTGCTGGTTGCTCTCTTTGAGCATCTGGAGTGCCTCTTCGATTTCGAGCGGTTTGTAGAGGTCGAGTTCCATCGGGATGATTTCGTCCGCTTCACCCTCTCCTTCGATCGTACTTTCGGTTTCGAGGACTTTCAGGTTACCGGTTTCGTCGACGCGCTCCACCTGTCTGTCCGTCACCTTGTCGTGATGACGTCTGAGCACTTTTTTTGCGCGTTCGATCGCCAGATCGATCGCGGCATAGACATCTTTGTCCTTCTGTTTGATCACGATCGTGTTTTTTTGTGGCAGATTGATCGTAAATTCGACCGTAAACCCTTTTTTCCCATTTTTTTCGTCCGCCGACACGACGGCCCTGACCGAAATGATATCCAGATTGAATTTTTTCAACCCCTCGATCGCACTCTCGATATGCGCTTTCATCGCATCGGTCAGCTCGATCTGTCTGCCGACTAAACTAAGATTCATCTTTTCCTCCTGATATGGATTGTATTTTTTAGTATAACAAAAGATCTTTTAAGCGGAGCTACGGTTTTTGTATCGTGCGTCTGTGGATCACGATCGGTTCGGTGATACCTGTATTGGCCCGGTTGACCCACACCTTCACGTCGACGATGACGGTGAGATTGGATTCGCTGCGATTTACGTCGTTGGCGAGAACATGGCCGCATCCGGACGGCAGATCACGTCCTATGTACCAGATGGAGACGTTGGCTTCGTGCGAGGGAGAGGTGGCGTCGGGGTAGAACAGATGCAGATTCTCCAGGCAGTTTTGGTTGTGGTTGTGTCCGGAGAGCGCCAGTAGGGTATACTCCGTCGCACTTCGGGTGAGAAGTTCGGCTTGCTCTTTTAGATAGATATCGGTCGTCGATTTGACACTCGCTGTCGAGAGGGTGATCATAAGTGTCATCAGTGTCGCGATCGTGATCATGATGATAATCGCCGTAATCAGTGTAAACCCTCTTCTCATCAGAAAATCGCCCTCTCTTTACAAAATCCGAAATTGGCCCCACTGCGGTTCGCATCCTGGATGCAGAGCTTGATCCTGATCGTATTTCCTACCTCCACGAAACGAAACGTACTGACATGCTCGGCCAATACCGCTTTCTTGGGCGCATGCGCTCCCGTATCGTTGTAATGCTCTCCCATCCATGGCTGGTAGTTGTACAAGAGCGTAAGGTTGAAATCGTCGGGATCGTCTCCTTCCGGAACGATCGCGTAAGCGCTCCAGACCATATAGTATTGTTCACAGATCTCTTTATCGTCCAAATTCTCGCTAAATTCCAGTATCGTTTCGCTGCCCGCTTTCTTGTTGACGATCAGCGTGCTGTTGTGGTCGTTCGTGGAAGGATCGAGGCCGTAATCGGCGGGATCGAGCGATGACCAGCATTTGAAGATGATCGCCGGCAGATCTCCATTGGTGTCGGAGAGATTGACATCACCGTAGGAGAGCGCGTATATCGTACTTGTCGCCGCGCTCAACCTGGATCCTTTCGAAACGATCTGGGTTTTATCCGTACCGCCGTCGCCAAGATCTACAAATCCGCTCCATCCGGGTATCGAATAGCTTCCGTTGGACTCTCCAAGCATCCCTTCGTAGTCGTAACCGATCCACTCCAGCATATTGTAGGATGCATTGACATCGCTGGAGGAGAGAGGTTTGATCGAAGCGGGATCACCGGACACTCTGGCGAAAACGGCGTCTTTGATCCGGTTGTTCAACCGGTTCGCGATCGTATCCAGCACCAGCTCCGTCTTTTGCTGGAGTTCGTTTACGCTTCTGGAACGCAGATATCCCTCGTACATATGGGCGATGATATTGGTACTGATCACGGAAACGATACCGAGTATCACGATGACCATCACCAGCTCTATGAGGGTAAACGCCGCTTTATCTTTTTTCATGTAGGATCGCCTCATGGTATGAGTGCCGTATCGATCGAATCGAGCATACTCTGTCCGATATTGGCCGAAAAGCTTCTGAAAACGAAGGGATGACGGTCGTTGAGAGTACTGGTGACGGTCAATTCGATCATCTTGATATTGGTAGCGTTTGGATTCGTCAAACTCCTTTTGTTGGCTACATCGAAGGTGAAATTGATATCGGTCGCGTTGTAGTCGGCGGTATCGGGAAGATAGTAAAGCTTGGTGGTGATGTTGAGCTCTTTATCCAGATAGTCGAAACCGCCGGTTGTGGAACTGCCGGTCCCCACAAAACCTATGACCGCCTGTTCATCCTGGAAGTCGTCGATATCGTCCGGATTTCCATCTGGATCATTGTCTACCGCAGACGTGGGATAACGCTCCGCAAGGGTCGTGTTTTTATCCTTGAACCTGCGTCTTTTGTCCACGAGCAGATGGCCGATGCGTCGGTTGCCATCCTGCGTCGTCAAGAGACGGTCCAACTCGCTGTCTCCCGCATTCACATCCAGCACACGGATGATCTCCCCCTCTTCGATCGAGTTTTGATCCCATTTGAAAGTGAGGATGTTTCCCAGTTTGGTCCGAGCCGCGAAGATCGACTCCTGGAGCGCGGTAAATCGATCGTTCTTGGCGCTTTGCTGTAGCATCAGAGGAATCGTCATGACGGAAATCGCGATCACCACGATCGCCAGGACGAGTTCGATAAGACTGAAAGCGGCCCTTTTGCGCATCTTCGATTCCTCTCGATAGGTGTGATTATAATATCGGTCGAAAACGAGATTCGTGAAGGGTTATTCGTTTCTGAGTGTCTGGAGCGCGTCGATACCGGAGGCTCTTTTGGAGGGATACCAAGCCGAAAGCAGTACGATCAGGATCGCCCCGATCAAAATGGAGACGAAATCGACCATCGAAAGATCCAGCGGAAGTTTGCTCGTACCGTAGACGTCGGCCGGAAGCGTGACGATATCGAAACGTCCCAGCAGGAAAATCCCCAGCAATCCCAGGAACGTACCAAAAAGGATCCCAGCACCACCGATCACCGATCCGAGCAGAAAAAAGGCACGTCTGATCTCCTTTTTGCTCGTACCGAGCGAGAGTAGCAGCGCGATCTCTCTGCGACGGTTCATGACCGTCATCAGCAGGGAGCTGATGATATTGAGCGAAGCGACCAGTATGATCAGCATCAATACGATGAAGAGGGCTTTTTTCTCCATCTCCATCGCGGAGAAGAGGTTGCCGTTTTGCTGCCACCATCCCACGGCACCCAGGTAGTCGGGCAGAAAGGAGCGGATTTTCTTGATATCTTCGATCGGGTTCGGGGAGTCGACATGGATACCGTCGAAAACGCCCGGCTTGATCTTCAGCACTTTCGCCAGCGCATCCAGATCCGTATAGATATAGGCGTTGTCGTACGCCTGGATGCCGGAGCTAAAACTTCCCACGTAGGTGAAGCGCTTCATCGTCGGTATCAGGGAGAAACCTCCCGGCTGAGAGTCGGTAAAGACGAGGGTCACCTTCTCATTCGGTTTGAAACCGAACGTATCGGCGATGCCCTTTCCCGTAACCATCTCGAAACCTCCGGGAATATGCGAAGCGATCGCCTCTTTGAGAATATGGTTGATCTTCGCTTCCTCTTCGAAACGGACACCGAAGATCACCGCCCCCTCCATGCGGTCTCCTTCTTTGACGATCGCCTGTGTCGTCAGATAGGGGCTGAAACGATACTCCGGAAACTTCTTGCGAAGCGCCTCGAGCGCGTAAACGTCGATTCCCTTGCGATGCATCGGCAAAACGGTGATCGGATAGCTCATCGTCTGGATTTTGCTCTGAAACTCTTTGGAGGTGCCGTTCATGATCGCCATCGCGATGATCAACACCATCAGGCCGATCGAAACCCCCAGAAAAGCGAGGATCGCACTGATCGTGATGAAAGGTTGCGTACGGTCGAACCGGAGATATTTACCGACGAGGTAGGGTACGATACTTCTGTTTTTCAAGCGGGTCTCTCCTCCGCCTGCTTACTTATGCGCGAGCGCCCCTTTTTTGGGGCCGCTCTTTCCACAACAATTCTTGTATTTCTTCCCGCTGCCGCAAGGACAGGGATCGTTTCTCGGTATCTTCTTCGTCTTTTTCGGAGGATTGTTCTGCGGCTCCAGGACGCTTTCGTGTTCGAGCGCGATATCGCGATTGGCCTCTTCCATCTCCTCCATCATCTTCTGTAGCGCCGCTTCGCGCTGGGCCTCTTCTTCTTCGTTTCGAAGCTGGATCAACTGCAGCGTCTTGATACTCTCGAATTTGATGCGATCAATCAGATCGACGAAGAGGTTGTAGCTCTCTTTCTTGTATTCGGTGAGCGGATCTTTCTGGTTGTAGCCTCGCAGTCCGATACCGGTCTTGAGCAAATCCATCTGGTACAGATGCTCTCTCCAAGCGGTATCCACCACCTGTAGATAGACGATACGCTCGATTTCACCCCGTTTTTCGGGTGAAAGCTGCGCCATCTTCTGCTCATAGAGCGAAGTGAGAATCTGATCGAGTTTTTCGGCCAATTTCTCCCGCTCCAGCCCCTCGAATTCCTCTTTGTCGAAGATGATCAGCAACTCCTCCTTGAGCAGCGAGAGGAGTTTGTCCAGATCGTACTCCTCTTCCGGGACCCCTTCGTAGATTTCGGCTCTGGAGAGCAGATTCTCGATATATTCCCTGCGATTTTCCCTGATCTTTTCGCTCATATCATATTCGGGATTGAGCAGGTCGTTGCGGTATTTGTAGATCACCTTTCGCTGTTCGTTCGCCACATCGTCGTATTCGAGAATATGTTTTCTCGATTCGTAGTGGAGATTTTCCACCTTCTTCTGGGCGTTTTCGACCGCTCGCGTGACCATTTTCGATTCGATATGCTCCCCCTCTTCGATCCCCAGACGTTCCATGATGTTCTTGATCTTGTCGGATCCGAAAATACGTAGCAGATTGTCCTCCAAACTCAGGTAGAACTGGCTCACACCGGGATCCCCCTGTCTTCCGGAGCGTCCCCTGAGCTGGTTGTCGATACGTCTGGATTCATGACGTTCCGTACCGATGATATAAAGGCCTCCGAGCTTTTTGACCTCTTCGTCTATCTTGATATCGACACCGCGACCCGCCATATTGGTCGCTACGGTCACCGCCCCCTTGCGTCCCGCATCGGCGATGATCTTCGCCTCCTGCTCGTGGTGTTTGGCATTGAGGACCGAATGGGGGATCTTCGCCTCTTTGAGGAGTTTGTGTAGCAGTTCGCTCTTTTCGATCGAGGCGGTACCCACCAACACAGGCTGCCCTTTTTTGTGAAGCTCTTTGATCTTTTCGATGACGGCATTGAACTTCTCGCGTTCGCTTTTGTAGATCAAGTCGTTCTTGTCCTCGCGGATGACGGGGACATTGGTCGGGATCGAGATGACATCGAGTCCGTAAATCTGGGCGAATTCCGTCGCCTCGGTCTGTGCGGTACCCGTCATACCGGCGAGTTTTTCATACATTCTGAAGTAGTTTTGGAACGTGATATCCGCCAGTGTCTGCGACTCCTCCTGGATCACGACCCCCTCTTTGGCCTCGAGCGCCTGATGGAGCCCTTCACTGTAGCGTCTTCCTTCGGAAAGCCGTCCCGTAAATTCGTCGACGATCACCACTTCGCCGTCCTTGACAACGTAGTCGACATCCTTTTCGAACAGATAGCGCGCTTTGAGCGCCTGATCCAGATGGTGGCTGAGAACCGCGTTTTCGAGACTGTAGAGGTTGTCCACGCCAAAGAGCTTCTCCGCCTTTTCGATACCTCTTTCCGTCAAAATCACGGTACGGTTCTTTTCGTCCACGATGAAGTCGCCGCTGTCTTGTTTGTACTCCCCTTTTTCATCCTTCTCCGTCGCCGGCTCCATCTGTTGGGCGACTCTGTCGGCTTTTCGGTAGTGGTCCAGCGTGCGGTTGGTAGGGCCGGAGATGATCAGCGGCGTCCTCGCTTCGTCTATCAGAATCGAATCCACTTCGTCCACGATGACGAAGTTGTGACCTCTTTGGACTTTCTCCTCCAGCGAGTATTTCATATTGTCCCGCAGATAGTCGAATCCGAATTCGTTGTTCGTTCCGTAGGTGATATCGGCGTCATACTGGGCCTTTCGGGTCGCATCGTCGTGGATGTCGTTGGTGATTACGCCCACACTGTAGCCGAGAAATTCGTAGATTTTTCCCATCTCCGTCGCGTCTCTTTTGGCCAGATAGTCGTTGACCGTGACCAGATGGACACCGCGTCCTGTCATCGCGTTGAGCACGATCGGAAGCGTAGCGACGAGGGTTTTACCCTCGCCCGTTTTCATCTCGGCGATTTTACCCTCGTGCAACACGAGCCCTCCCACCATCTGTACGTCGTAATGGCGCAATCCCAAGGTGCGCTTGCTCACCTCCCGGGTGATCGCGAAAACGTCCAGCAACACATCTTCGAGACTCTTCTCCCCCTTCTGGATCGCTTCCCGCATCCGAGCGAAAGTCTCTTTGATTTCGTCGTCGCTCATCTTTTCGTATTTGGGCTCGAGTTCGTTGATATATCGAACGATTTTCAGATATTTTTTGACTTCTCTGTCGTTTTTCGTCCCAAACACTTTTCTCGCTATCGAGGTTATCATAACCTTTTTCCTTCAATAAAAATATATTTTGATTTTAACATAAATTTAATTTTAATTCGCTAAAGTGCAACTATTCATAATGAAACAGATTACAAGGGAATATACCATAATCATGAAATTTGTCAAACTCTTTCTCTTTCTGACGTTTTCGGCGGGTACGCTTTTCGCCTCTATCGGCGACCTCTCGACATTCAGTGCCGACTTCAAACAGACTATCACGAACGAACAGAACAGAACCATCACCTACGAAGGGAAGGTCTATGCCGCCAAAGAGGAGAACAGTGCGCTCTGGGAGTATCGCAAACCGGTCGTCAAGAAGATCTACTACCGAAACGGCGAGATCATCATCGTCGAACCCGAACTCGAACAGGCGATCTATGCAAAACTCAACAAAATCCCGAATCTTCTGAAACTTCTGAAGGAAGCCAGGGAGATCTCTCCCGGTCTTTTCGAGACGGAATTCAACCACATCCGATACAGAATCAGGCTGAACAATGAGGGAAAAGTCGAAAAGATAAGTTATATCGACGAACTCTCGAACCGTGTCGTGATCACATTTTCGAATCAAAAACAGAATAGATACATCGATCGTAAACGTTTCATCTGCCAGATTCCTTCCGGCTACGACATCCTACAGCAGAAATAGAGAGCGGGGGTTATCCCCGTCTCCAGGTTCGTACCGGCCCTACATCCACATGGATGAAATTCGATCTGGGATAGTATCCCACTCCACCTCTTCCCAATGCGATCGCGATGTCTCTCAGTTTTCTCAACGGTACGCCCGGTACGTTGATATCGATCGCCTGCCCCTTGGTGTGGTAGCTGTGTTTGGCGACCCCTTCGCTGTGATGTCTGAGATAGGCGTTGGTTTTCGGACTTCTGTAGCCGGAGAGGACGTTGAAGTGTTTATCCATTCCGACATACCGGTTGATGTCGTAGAGCAGATTGATCAGATTGACGTCGATTCTGGCGACCTCTTTCGCACGATAGTCGATCAGTGCCCTGTCGATCGTCATCAACCCGCTGATTTTATAGCAGTCGTTTTCATAGAACTCCGCACGATAGAACTTCCGCTCATGTACGTTGAACAGTTTGATCTCTTTTTCCGTCTTTTTGGCCGCCAAAAGCTCGCCGGGCATCATTCCCGCACCGGCGACAGCCAATGCCGCACTCTTTAGAAATCCTCTCCGAGAGATCTCTATACTTTTTGCTTTTTCAACAATATCAAGCTCCAAAGCTCCTCCTCTCGTTGAAATAATGCAATATTTTACATTCTTCAGAGTCGAAAGTGTAGCACAAAAATGTAAATCAGACAATAATGATTACGAATTAATCGCCATTTTTTATAATTTTACGGAAAATGGGGTCGTATCCGTAGATATCTTTTCGAAACTCAACCTCCCCCTTCTCTCCAAGCCAAGAGGTGTAATAACGGATATGTACCGGTATCTTCTGCGTCAATCCCACCGACTCGTTCGTCCCGTCTTCCAGGAGCTTTCGGATACGTATCGGGGATTCGTCCGAATAGTGGCTGGAGACGAATTCGAGCAACTTTCGGGGTTGATGGAGACGGATACAACCATGGCTATAGGCTCGAATGCGATTTTTGAAGAGTGCCTTGTTGGGCGTATCGTGCATATAGACGGCAAAACGGTTGGGAAAGATGAATTTCATTTTTCCCAACGGATTCCCTTCGCCGGGATCTCTGACAAAAATATAGGGTATCGTGCTGTTTTCGTCGTATTGATACCAATCGACATCCAGCGTATCGATCGGTTGACGTCCCGCTTTCCAACTATCGTACGCTTTGAACTTCCGACTCGCCAGATAATCCGGATCCTCCTGCAGACGCGGCAGCATCTCCTTTTTGACGATCGAGTTGGGCACACTCCAGTAGGGATTGAGCACGACGTACGACATATTCGACGAAAAGACGGGTGTGGGATTCTGTTTACGTCCGACGATCACACGCATTTTCAGCTTGACCCGTCGCCCGGAGAAGAAATACATCATAAAATCCGGAATGTTGACCCAGATATACTCCGCTCCATAGCTCGTCTTCTCCCAGCGACTATGTTCGAGATTGAGTCTGATCTGTGCGAGCCTTTGGGAGACGGGAACGTTGAGTGTCCGCCTGGTCTCTTCCGTCATCACTCCCGAAGGCCAGATACCGTGGCGTCGTTGAAACTTTTTGAGCGCCTTGAAAAGACGGGTGTCAAAATAGAGATAATCCGTATGGTAAGGATCCAGGTCGCCCGTCATCGAAAGCCTCTTGGCAAGCAGGTCGACACGGGGCCCTTGCATTCCCTTGCGAAGAGCGGCTCCCGAGGGGATAGGATCCCACCCCCCTTCCCTCCGGATACGAAGATATTTCCGATACGCTCGCGTCAATCCTCTGTAGGTCTCGTTCTCTCCCACCAGCATCTTCAGTGTCTTCGAAATGTTTCCATTTTGGAGAGTTTGCAACATCAGTTGCGCATAGTCGTATTTGGGAGGTGCCACAGCCCATTTATAGTCAACATTCTCCCTCTCGCCGCGGCTGGCCAGAATCGTCTGGAATTTGCGATAATCGATCTGCCCTTCGTTCAAATCATGGCTAAGCCCCAAAAACGCATCGCTGAGCAGGATATCGAGTGTCACCAGCGCCAGATTGCGATCCCGCGCGTTCGTGAATCTCCTTTCGAAGAGGTCATAGGCGAGAGAGCGGATCTGTTTTTGGTGATAGCGTCTGGGATTGAGGCCTTCTTGCTCGCTTCGATCGATCCACGAGAGGAGTGTATCGACCGATCCTCTTCTCCCCTCCCAAAAAAGACGATAACCGTTTTGCCTATAGAGTCTTCGCAACAGATCGAAATCGACTTTGGAATTGATACGGTAGATACCGTAGGTGTTTTGTGTCAGCAACCCCTTGAGATAACTCTGCTGTACCACATCTTGCTGTTGAATCTCTCCCATCTGCGCCATCCACCCCGCCTGCAGACCAGAGAACAGCAGCAAAAAGATGAGAAAAAAGCGTTTCATGATACCCCGTAGTTGTCTAGATGGAGACTTTTTGAGGGTATTATAATTTATTTTTCTAAATTTTCTCCACACGCCTCGAGTGCCGCCCCCTCCCTGAGGCCATCATCAATCACGATCATCTCTTCGTAACCGCACAACGCCAAGATCCGATCGAGCATCATCACGCCGGCGATTATCAGATCCTCTCTCCCGACGCCGACCCACCGCTTGCGATCATCCGCCTCCATCTCCAGCAGCCGCTTCGACGCTTCGCGCAGCATCCCGCGCGTAAGAATCACGCCGTTTACTTTACGATAGTCGTAATTTTCGTAATCCATTCCCCTCAAAAAGGCGGCGACCGTCGTAGGCGTACCGGCCGTGGCGACGAACCGTTCGGGACGCCTGCGGAGTCTGCGAACCCCCTCTTCAAAAAAA
>VAPK010734704.1_pt1 | contig 15853 bp, 13 predicted proteins | sample 3395031 | NCBI WGS metagenome assembly VAPK01 (sample SAMN08290443, study PRJNA428436) | hydrothermal vent metagenome | isolation source: Deep-sea hydrothermal vent chimney 1 | place: Pacific Ocean: Juan De Fuca Ridge
ACCCCAAGGGCACTTCTTTCAGGGCGCACCCCAAGGGCACTTCTTTCAGGGCGCATAGTGCAAGATATTGATTGGAATAACGTAGCGGGAACAGTCGTAGTCACCTTATTGGCGATGAAACTTTTCTCTCATATATTATAAAAATCAATAGCTTACTATTTACATCGTGGATCAACTGCGTTTTCCAGGTTAATAAAACTTAGTGTGTCGCTACTCCGCTCAGCCCTGAAGTCTGCCACTTCTGTATTAAAACAATATTATTTACATCTATAAATTCACATTTTTTAACACTGAAATGGCGGATTTAAGGGATAAGCGGAATAGTGACAACCTAAATTCATAACACCATGGGTATATATACGACTCGCTGAGTCGTTACCTTAGTTTTTTGTTCTCAATCGATGATCACATTAAACCTAAGATCCACAATGCATAACACAAGCTTTTGATCCGCCTAACGATGTGAAAAAATTCTCATTGCCAATAAGGAGACAATCAAGATAACCCACCTTAATCCATAAAACCAGAGTCGTTATTTTTTACACTATTAACAGAAGGGGAATGGCATTTAATATTTGAGGTGTCTTGCAAAAATAATCGCGTCTTCCCGGCCTTTTTTTGCGGGGTAGTAACCATAGCGCGTACCGAGTTCGTTGAAGCCGATGGATTCATACAGCGAAATAGCGACATGGTTCGATTGCCGGACTTCGAGCAACACCGTATCAACGTCAAGTTTCTTTGCATCAGCTAACAAGGAGAGCAATAAATACCGCCCTAATCCCTGGCTACGCAACTCTGCTTTGACACAGAGGTTTAAAATATGAGCCTCACCACCGCCCGACGACATGATGCCATAAGCATCAATGCCTTTGTTTTCATTTTCCAGCACGCGAGCAAGATACGCCATTTTTAAACAATCACTAAAAATGCCAAGGGTCCAGGGGTGCGGGTAAGCTGCTTGTTCCAGGATATAAACTTCGTTTAGATCTGCGGGAGTCATTAACCTTGACCTATACAAGCGGGATAACGGGGATTCAAACTCAGACATTGTGCTCTTGGGCAGACGTATTACATACGACGGTTAAGGCTAATTTCAAATCGGCCCAAGCTTTTCTCTTTTCTCTGGGAGAACGTAATAAATAAGCGGGATGGTACGTCACCACCAATGAAATTTCTTTTTCCCCCCACTGATGTATTTTGCCGCGCAACCGTCCAACAGGCTCAGTAGACTGAAGTAATTGTTGAGCCGCAATACGCCCAACAGCTAAAATTAACTTAGGCTGCACCCACTCTATTTGCTGTTGCAAATAGGTGGCACAATGCGCAACTTCTTCCGGTCTGGGGTCTCTATTTTGAGGGGGGCGACACTTAACAATATTGCATATATAAACATCAGACCGGGCAAACCCAGCAGCGAACAACATAGCATTAAGTAATTGACCCGCACGACCCACAAAGGGTTCACCTTGCCGGTCCTCATCCGCTCCGGGAGCTTCGCCGATGATCATCCAGTCAGCTTGACGGTGACCAACACCGAGCACACTTTGTGTTCTTTGCTCACCAAGAACACAAGCCTGACAATGGCTGACTTGCTGTTCTAATATACGCCATCGATTCTCCGCAGGAGGCGGTTCCTCGTCCATATTTAAAGATAATGTAGACGCAGGATTGGCTAACTCAGCGTTTTTATTAGCTCGTTTCTGCCAAACTTCGATCCCCATTGCGTGTAAATATTGCTGACGCTGCTGTTCTGTTATCGCCATATTGACATTTAAATTTGGGGATGCGCTCGATCCATAGTCACCATGAGTTTATCCAAGGCATTAAGATAAGCCTTGGCAGAAGCGATGACGATATCCGGATCCGCACCCTGACCATTAACAATGTTTCCGCCCTGCTCCACCCGCACCGTGACATCACCTTGAGAATCGGTTCCATGAGTGATGGCGTTAACGGAATATAATTGTAAATCAGACTGGCTTTGAACAATCTTCTCTATCGCTTTATAGGTTGCATCTACCGGCCCACCGCCCACGGCATTGGCCTGCACTTCTTTACCATCTACAGACAATGTAATTTGGGCTTCGGGCTTTTCACCCGTCTCAGAACACACTTTCAAGGAAACCAGTTTTAAACGTCCTTGCACTAATTGCGTACCCGCATCGGTGACCAGCGCTTGTAAATCATCATCGTAAATTTCATGTTTACGATCAGCCAGCTCTTTAAAACGTGCGAATGCGGCATTTAATTTTTCTTCTGAGCCAAAATCAACGCCCAACTCTTTTAAACGGGTACGAAATGCATTACGCCCTGAATGTTTCCCTAGCACCATGCGGTTTTCTACCCAACCCACATCCTGAGCGCGCATAATTTCATAAGTTTCACGCTTTTTAAGTACCCCATCTTGATGGATACCCGATTCGTGAGCAAAAGCATTGGCACCCACGATCGCTTTGTTCGGCTGTACGGTAAAACCCGTTATACGAGAAACCAAACGACTGCAAGATACAATGTGTGTGGTATCCAAACGAGTATCACAACTAAACAGGTCTCGGCGTGTTCTAACCGCCATCACCACTTCTTCCAAGGCCGCATTCCCTGCTCGTTCACCCAGACCATTGAGGGTACATTCGACTTGACGAGCACCATTTAAAACTGCCGCTAGAGAGTTGCCTACCGCCAAGCCCAGATCGTTATGGCAATGCACTGAAAATACCGCCTTATCTGAATTGGGAATTCGTTCGATGAGATTTTTTATTAATTCTCCAAATTGATGCGGCAAATTATACCCCACTGTATCCGGTATATTTACCGTTGTCGCACCCGCATCAATAACGGCTTCGATCACGCGACATAAAAAATCCAGCTCTGAACGACCGGCATCTTCTGGAGAAAACTCAATGTTATCCGTATACCGCCGCGCCCGCTGTACGGCTTGTACCGCCCGATCAACGACCTGAGCAGGCGTCATCCTCAATTTTTCGCGCATGTGAATGGGTGAGGTTGCAATGAAAGTATGGATGCGAGCGGAATGAGCGCCAATCAGCGCTTCACCCGCCCGATCAATATCGGCATCTACGGCTCGTGCCAAGCCGCAAACCGTACTATCTTTAATGGTTGAAGCCACCGCTTGAACAGATTCAAAATCACCTTGACTGGCAATAGGGAACCCCGCTTCAATCACATCGACTTTCATTTTTTCCAGGGCTTTAGCAATGTGCACTTTTTCATCACGTGTCATTGATGCGCCTGGACTTTGTTCGCCATCACGCAAAGTCGTATCAAAAATGATCAACTTATCGCTCATTACACCTACTCCACTTTATCAGAATCAGCCCGATCACGAGCTAAGCGGTTTTTACGTAAAGCGAGTAACGTTAAAACGGGGCCTGAACCCGCATAAAACAGCGCCATTAAGAACAAAACCTGAGGGGGCGCAATCGAAACCAAGACAAAACCCAGGACGATAAAAAGCACAACAACAAAGCGTATTTTGCCTTTAAAGTCAATATCTTTAAAGCTGCGATAGCGGACATTTGAAACCATCAGCACGCCTGCAGCGACAGTAAGAAATGCGGCAATATAAGTAAAGTCCTCGCCCGCCATTCCCGAGTCATCGACAATCCAGACCAGACCCGCGATCAAACATGCTGCGGCTGGACTGGCCAAACCTTGAAAGTAACGTTTGCCCAGTTTATTACTGGTTTGTGTATTAAAACGAGCCAAGCGTAGCGCCGTAGCAGCAGCATAGATAAAGGCGGCTAACCAACCTATTTTACCTAGTGGTTGTAAAGCCCATTCATAGACGATGAGAGCCGGAGCAAGACCAAACGCAACCATATCAACCAAGCTGTCATACTCTTTGCCAAAGTCGCTTTGCGTGTTGGTCATGCGTGCGATACGACCATCCATCCCATCCATGATCATCGCGACAAAGATGGCAATGGCCGCCGCTTCATACCGTCCGCCAATCGCAGCAACAATGCCATAAAAACCAGCAAACAAACCTGCGGTAGTAAATAGATTAGGCAGTAGATAAATACCCGGTCGACGGCGAGGGGGTAAGACCTCTTCACCCAGGTCATGATCGGGTTCAATCTTATTGTGTTCTGGATTTTGCATTATTGATGCCCTCTACGACATCGTTTCAATTTTTGCTTTTATCAACAATTTTTTGTATCCAGGGCATCATTGCACGCAATTTGGCACCGGTTTGCTCAATGGGATGTTCGGCATTGAGTCGTCTCATCGCCGTCATTTCAGGATAACCCGACTGCCCTTCAAGAATAAACTGCTTGGCGTATTTACCTTCTTGAATATTTTTTAATGCTTCACGCATAGCCGCACGACTTTCATCATTGATAATGCGCGGGCCAGTCACATATTCGCCATATTCTGCGTTATTAGAGATCGAGTAATTCATGTTTGCGATGCCACCTTCATACATAAGATCGACAATCAGCTTGAGTTCATGCAAGCATTCGAAGTAGGCCATTTCTGGCGCATAACCCGCTTCCGTCAAGGTTTCAAAACCCGCTTTAACCAATTCAACGGCACCGCCACACAATACGGCCTGCTCACCGAAAAGATCCGTTTCACACTCATCACGAAAGGTGGTTTCAATGATGCCCGTGCGACCGCCACCCAGCCCTGCGGCATAAGCCAGTGCGATGTTTTTAGCTTGTCCTGAAGCATCTTGTTGCACGGCAATCAGATCAGGGATGCCGCCGCCCTTAACAAATTCATTTCTTACCGTATGCCCTGGTGCTTTGGGTGCAATCATAATGACATCCAGATCAGTGCGAGGAATAACCTGATTATATAAAATTGCAAAACCGTGGGCAAAAGCAAGCACAGCCCCTTTTTTGATATTGGGCTCAATGTCTTCTTTATAAAGTTGTGATTGAAATTCATCCGGCGTCAACACCATCACCAAATCCGCACTGGCTACAGCACTTTTTGTATTCGATACTTGCAAACCCGCGGCTTCAGCTTTGCTCGCCGACGCGGAACCTTCACGCAGCGCAACCGTCACATCGACACCTGAGTCTTTTAAATTATTAGCGTGCGCGTGCCCTTGAGATCCATAGCCAATAATAGTGACCTTCATACCTTGGATAATAGACAGGTCACAGTCCTTGTCGTAATAGATGTTCATCTTTATTTTCCTCTTTAAATTTTATGTACAGCTTTACTACAAACGCAAGCTTTTTGCACCCCGTGAAATACTCGATACCCCTGAGCGTACGGTTTCCAATATTTTAGTGACCGGCAACGAGGCAATAAAGGCATCCAGTTTATCTGCGCTACCGGTTAACTCTATGGTATAGGTACTTGATGTGACATCGACCACACGACCACGAAAAATATCCGCCATGCGCTTTAATTCATTCCGCTCATCACCTTGAGCCTGGACTTTAATGAGCAGCATTTCACGTTCAATATGCGCGCCCTCTGTCAAGTCTATTAATTTTACAACATCAATCAGTTTGTTAAGTTGCTTGGTGATTTGCTCTATGATGTCATCTGAACCACGAGTCACCAGAGTCATTCTTGACAAAGACGCATCTTCAGTCGGTGCTACGGTCAAAGATTCTATATTATAACCTCTTGCCGAGAAAAGACCGGCGACACGAGATAAAGCTCCCGCTTCGTTTTCAATTAAAATCGATATTATTCGTCGCATTGCCAAAATTTAATCACACCTTCAAAATAACGCATCAAAAAAACATTTCACATTTTAGGAACGTGTACGCTCCTAAATAAGGATCATTTCATTGAGTCCAGCACCTGCGGGAATCATGGGGTACACATTTTCTTCAGGATCCGTTAAAAAATTCATAAAAACCAATCGATCCTTAAGCGCAAAAGCTTCTTTGAAAGCCCCTTCAACGTCAGTTGCATTTTCAATGCGCAGTCCTACATGTCCATAGGCTTGCGCAAGCTTAACAAAATCCGGCAATGCTTCCATATAGGACATAGCAAAACGCCCTTGGTAAAAAAATTCCTGCCATTGACGTACCATGCCAAGATAACCGTTATTCAGACAAACAATTTTGACAGGCAAACCATATTGTAAACAAGTCGCTAATTCCTGAATACACATTTGAATACTGCCTTCACCGGTAATGCATGCCACGGCCGCATCAGGGTGCGCTATTTGTACGCCCATTGCCGCAGGTAAGCCAAAGCCCATCGTGCCTAAACCACCGGAGTTAATCCAGCGACGGGGGCGATCAAATTTATAATATTGTGCTGCCCACATCTGATGCTGGCCAACATCAGAGGTCACATAAGCGTCACCCGCCGTGGCTTCGTAGAGTTTTTGAACCACATATTGAGGCTTGATTTTATCTCCGTCGTCTTTAAACTTGAGACAGTGGGTCGCTCGCCACTCCTCTATCTGAGACCACCAATTATCTAACGAAATCGCGTCTACTTTTGCACTGTTTTTCTCTAGAATTTTCAGCATTTCAGTTAAAACTTGTTTCACTGGGCCTACGATTGGAATATCAACTTTAATATTTTTAGAAATGGATGCAGGGTCAATATCCACATGAATAATTTTAGCCGTTGGACAAAATTTTTCGATATTACCGGTGACCCGGTCATCGAACCGGGCACCAATGGCGATGAGTACATCACAATGATGCATCGCCATATTAGCTTCATAGGTGCCATGCATGCCCAGCATACCTAAAAACTGTTGATCCGTAGCGGGATAAGCACCCAAACCCATTAACGTATTAGTAATCGGAAAATTCAATAATTGGGTGATGTGCGCCAATTCTGCTGCTGCATTATCCAGAATCACGCCCCCACCGGTGTACAGCATAGGTCGTTCGGCAGTCTGCATGAGTTTCACTGCCTTTTTAATCTGTCCCAGGTGACCCTTGATAACGGGATGATAAGAGCGAATTTCTACCTTGTTAGGGTAAGTGAATTCTGCTGTTTCAGCCGTCACATCTTTAGGAATATCAATGACAACGGGGCCAGGCCGTCCTGACATTGCGATGTAGAATGCTTTTTTCATGGTTACTGCAATATCAGCAACATCCTTGACTAAAAAGTTATGTTTTACACAAGGGCGGGTGATGCCTACAGAATCGACTTCTTGAAATGCATCATTCCCAATAAGCGCCGTCGGCACCTGCCCGGTTATGACAATCATCGGAATAGAATCCATATAGGCAGTGGCAATGCCTGTGACTGCATTGGTCGCCCCGGGCCCTGAGGTCACCAGCACTACCCCCGGTTTTTCCGTGGATCGTGCATAACCATCTGCGGCGTGGGTCGCAGCCTGTTCATGACGAACTAATATATGCTTGAGTTTATCTTGTTGGAACAACGCATCGTAGATATGTAATACCGCTCCGCCAGGATACCCAAAAATATGCTCTACGCCCTCTTCCAGCAAGCATTGCACCACAATTTCCGCACCCGTTAACTTCACTTGTTACTCCAAAAAAAACAATATTAGTACCGCTCATTGAGCATGTACTCTCTCAGCCAAACTTCCATTTAATTAAAAAGGATTATTGCCAATACCGGCAGAACAGCCATGAAACGTTATATGCAGTTGTATATTATGGTCAAACGCGATAAGAATCAACATCAAGTTTAGAGGTACTTAGAGCCTGATATGGAACTGAACCTCTCCATGGCACTTGAGATTAAGATGCCGAATAGATCCCCCTATATCGCCCTATCTTGCAAAAATAAAACTATAAGGTTTCGTTCAGGAATTCTAAGCTCCGCTGCCAGACCCGCTCCGCAGCGTCTTTGTCAAAAACCGGCAAGCTTTCATCCACAAAACCGGGGGCGGCATCCACTTCCAGAGAAACAAAGGGATTTCGTAATTTACCCATTAACAAAGCAACTTGCTCCAGCTCTTCAGACATCATTCTTTCGTCCGACGTTGAAAATACACCAAAAACAGGGCGAGTCACTTTTCTTAACTCATGAATTTCGGTAGGAAAATGACCATAAACCATGACCACCGATGCCAGAGAGGCTATATCCAGTTGAGTGGCTTTAAACGCTAAACTTCCGCCAAAACCCCAGCCCAGTATCGCGACCCTTTCTCTGGTTTTTTTTGTGAGATAACTCAGCCCAGCCTTGATATTGACACCAGACCACTCAGGATCTATTTGACGCATAATGAGAGCGGCGTGCTCGGCATTATTTTTATTCGCGACTCGCCCATCATATAAATCAATGGCGAGCGCTAAATAACCTTGTGCCGCGAAGCGATCCGCCCATGTTTTTGCCGTTGAGTCTAACCCCCAACGATCATGCAAAATCAAAACACTCTTTTTTGCTGAGGTAGAACCAACAAGATAAGCCTCCAAAGTGGTGTCAATGGCGGTCGTCAGCGTGATAATTTCCCCAGAACTCGTTACGGCCTCAATTTCAGCCTCTGCCCATGTAGTCGCACTAAAAGCAAAGATAACTCCATAAATCAGCGCTCTAAACACCGGACCCTTCCCCCTCAATAATGACTTTTTCCAATACCATAACATATATAGCGTCTATACCCGTGCCTTGCGGTTTAATGTAATGACTGCCCATGAGTTCAGCACTACGAATATTACAGTATTAAGTGCCTCGCCATAATGATTTTAACTCAACTTCTGCAGGATTTTTCGCGTTAATATCAAGGCATAGCGAAACGAGTATAGTGCGCTGTGTAACTGAAGCTGCAACGCGCGGAGTCACGCGAAAAAGATCAATAAAGCTTAAACTCATTATGGCGGAGTACTTAAGCCAAAATACCGGAGTATTCCGCCCCCTCATAGATTAAGCGCCCTACGCTCAATGAGCTTGCTTGCAGGCTTAGCGATGTAAAAGCCTTGGGCATAATTTACGTTGTATTCTTTCAAAATATTAAGGGTCGTACGATCTTCAACATGCTCTGCTATTGTCGCTTTGCCAAACCAGCGTGCAACATCATTCATCGCTTTTACCAACACTTGGTCATCTTTATTTTCTGATAAAGATTGTATAAAAGAACCATCAATTTTTATATAATCCACAGGGAGCTTTTTTAAATAATGAAATGACGAAAAGCCCGTGCCAAAGTCATCAAGCGCAAAAAGACAACCGATCGATTTTATGGCATTAATCAACGAATAGGCCGCGCCAAAATCCGCCAGCGCGGTTGTTTCTGTTATTTCAAAAATAATTTGTTTAGGTGAAACAGGATATTCAGCTAACAGTGTTTTCAACAAGGGTAACAAATCGCTATCAACGAGAGATTGAGCTGATAAATTGACCGTCACCTGAAACGACTTTCCTATTTGATTATTTAGATGCAGTAACATAATCGTTTTTTTCAAGACATAATGATCGATATCTAAAATAAGATTACTGCGTTCAGCCATAGGAATAAAAGATTCCGGGCTGATAATTTTGTCTTTGTTGTCCAACATCCGAATCAGTGCTTCATGTAACTCGACTTGATTCGTTTTCAGATTAATTATGGGCTGGAATTCAAGCAAAAAACGATCATGTCGGAGCGCATGCTCTATTTGTTGTCGCCAATAGATGTCATTTTGTAGCCATTCTTTCGCTTGATCGTCTATTTTGTAAACATGCCAACTCCCGCGACGCCGTTTTTTAACGTGATACATCGCTATATCCGCATTGGCCAGTATTTCATCGACACTTTCGCCATGTTTTGGATAGTAGGCAATCCCTATGCTAATTGATATTTTATGATTTTCACCCAACAATTCAGGCATATTGATGCTACTGAGTCTTTCATTTATTTTTTTCGCCACGGTCATGGTGCTGTGCTCATCGGACTCGGGCATTAGAATGACAAATTCATCACCACCAAATCGGGCAATAATATCTGTGGAACGAACACATTGTTTTAGCTCTGAAGCAATCGTCGTCAGCAAATTATCTCCCGTGCTGTGACCCAAAGTATCATTGATATATTTAAAATGATCCAGATCGAGAAAGAGCAGAGAACCTCGATGCTCGTATCTCAGTGCACTTTGCAACACTTTTTCAAACTCTTCCTGAAATTTTCTCCGATTATAAAGCTGCGTTAAAGGATCATGATTGGCCAACCAGGTAATATGATCTTCCGCTTTAATCCGGGCTGTAATATCCAAACCAACAGACAAAATAGCCGGCTCGTAAGTATACTTATGTTTAAGATGAGAGTGCAGCCAGGCCACATGAATGACCTCACCATTGAAACAAATGAGTTGTGACTCATGTTTGTAAGTGGATTCTCTTCCTGATGCAATGGCATTCACTTGGCTAATTATTTGGTTTTTATTGGGCGTACTGCTGATGGCGGTTAAATCGCTAAATCGCATATTAGAAAGGTTTTCTGGTGAATACCCGGTAAGGGATTGACCAAAACTATTCAATAATAATATTTTACCTTTGCTGTTTTGGGTGATAATAATAACCTGGGCAGTATTAAGAAGCTCATTAACAAAATCACGCTCTATGCGCAACTCGTCCATTCTGGATGCCAGATCGATCTCATTTTTTTTAATATTTTTTTCCAGAAACTGTAATTGCATGGACAGCTTGATAGCACTGGCATCAAGTTGATGTATTTCGTCTGAAAAAATATGCTTCCTCTGATTACTGTTAAACGTTGCCAACGCTTCTGCATATTGGCTCCTGGCCAGCAGAGGCAATGCCGATGCCGTACGGCGGAGTCTTGAGAGCGGAAACCAGAGTGCCCACACAACAATAAATTCTGAAACAAGAATTGCAAATATTCCTGTTGCCAGTATTTCTTGTTTAGTTTGTTCATTGTTAATGTACGGCGCCGTAATATCATCAATGAATAAAATATGATTCGTAATCTCATTAGACACATCTGCCATCGGATAAGCTCTGATTTCATAAACATGTTCTTGATAGTGCTCCAGAGTATAAGGCAGGAGCAGATCATCTAATGTATATTTTTCAGCGGCTGTCTTCAGAAGACCTTTGAACTGAGCGTAATTTGAAAGTGCTGAAATATACACACCCCAATCGCTGACATGGCTTTCTTTGTTTTCCGGGACACGAGTCAGCAAACCTATATTCGTTGATGAGATACTGCTGAAATTGACAACAAGATCGACAAGTGATTTTCCGACAACAAAAACCCCGACTGTTTTTTGTTTAGACAATACGGGAATCGCACTTAACAGAATACACTCTGCTTGACAATTAATCATTGCCGCAGGTTTATCATCAGACATTGAGGGCTTGATAAATTCATTGATCAATTCTTTAGGTAGCACATTAATCTGATCTTTGACTGAATTCACATGGATTAAACTGCTTCTATCGTAATAAGCAATAAATTCAATATCCATTTCTATTGACAAAAGAGGCCAATATTCTTCCAGCTTGGCTTTTAATGACGTCATATCATCATTTTTAATTGATTTTGATATGCCTGAAAAAAGAGGGATTAAGTAGCCTATTTGCTCAAGCCTGTTCGTCGATGCGATGATCAAACCTTGAAGGGCTTGCAGATTTCTTTGATAAATGATGTCCCTATCCTGTTTAAATTCAGCATCCAAATTAGCAGAGTGTTGATAATAAAAGACGCTATTTATAAACAACATAATGAAAGTAAGAAGAATGAATATTTGCCACTTCAGGCTAATAAATCTTTTCATTTCATCTGCTGTTTTCATTTTTTATGTCAGTCTAAAATTTAAAGGACAAAATTCCAGCAAGCAGTCTCCAGTCTTTTTTATTTTCGGCTGGATCCGGGTTATTTTGATTGGGTAACCAGGCCGTGCCCTTAACCCAATGATGCTCCAGTCGAAACATCCAGGATCGATGAATGTCCCAGCGTAGACCAATCGTCCAATCTTTAGCAAATTGTGTGTGTGCAGGTATCGTCGTCAAACTTTCAAAACTGCGCCCCCTTCGATCTTTTCTGTTTCGATAAAAGACATCGTAGCGAATAAAAAATTTGAGATTGGATGTAACAAAAGACGCGGCTTGTACATAGTAACTTTCACCGTCAAACTCTTTGAAAGGAAGGAGAGCGTCAAGGTTTTTATATTTAAATCTTCTATCGGCATATTCTGCTGTAATAACCCAATTCTCTGCATCATACCGAAAAGAAAGCATATTCACCAAAAAACTAACCTTACTGTCGTCAAAAATGAGAAGCTCTGAATCATCATAATTTAGTTGCAAAAAAGCGCCGCTAAAAGATAAAGTATAGGCGTTTTTATTAAAAAAAACATTCCATAGATAACTAACATCGCTGTCTAACGTACCCATCGCTCTTTGACCCAGCAGCGTGCTCACTATTGACCTCTTATCAACTCTTGGCTTCCCTATTCCAATCGTGATTTCTGCGTTATAACTGAGTTTGTTTAATGCACCATAAAGATGAAAACCATCCGCTGAAAGTGATAAGTCACGCGTTCTGTCAAAGTAAAGAGATTGCGGCAAAATGACGCTAGAACGGGTAAAAGGCACATCCCGGGTTTCGTTATAAAAACCAAGCGGATTTTTGATACGCCCAATACGGATACCATAGGTTTGTTTTGATGATAAGGGTCGGCTATAGTCGATCATTGCGTAATCCAAAGCCATGCTATCATCGTCATCTTGCCCTGTGTTACGCACCAAAATTTGTGCCGAAGAAAAGAGTGATTTTGAGAGGCTGGATGAGATATTCAGGCCCATTTCTCTGAGCGAAAAACTGCCTGATTTTTTTTTGCTATCTCCATAAAAATTATTGTCTGAACTGCGAGTGTAGCCTTGGCTGGCAAACCCGGCTATTTTTGTTGAGTTCCAAATTTCATTGCTATTGCCATAGCTTGTTTTACCGTACAACACTATTGAATAGAGCAGAGAAAATAATAACAATGGTCTAGTCTTCATTGCTGATTCCCCTTATCTCTAACTGCTGAATGGTGGCGTTGAGTTCACGCCTGGGAATATAGCCTATTGCACCGGGGGTCGTTGAGACAGCCTCCATCATTTCCTTGAAAGACATTACGGTCGTCGGAGGCAATGCACGCCCTGAATAAATGAGTTTATTCCAGGCACGCTGAAGTTGATGTGAAAACATCCCCAAAACCTGTTTGCTAAAAATACGGTATTCTTTTTCCAGTGGGTTTGTTGTGTATACAATAATTGGCGTTTGATCGTCCCAGTACTTGGTTTTTAATCCATAGATGGTACGCAAACGATTTATAGATATTTTTTTAACCGGTGTATTTTCGTGGGTGATGACGATATAGGATGTATCTTGCAAAGACGGCATAGCATAGCTAGAGGTGTGGAATAGATTTAAAGAAAGAAAAACCCATACACTAAAAATAGAACAATTCACCTTAAAGCATGCAAACAGCTTGTTCTTTTTTTTCAAAGTCATTAGGTTATACGCAATTAAGTGACAATTAAAGTAATAGTACAACATAAAAAAACCTTAGTTCAATATATATACCCGTGGCGATTGAAATTGTAGGTGCTCGTGTGTGTTCAATTCATTTTATGACTAAGCTTCCGCGCCCTGCTCACGCCCCTTACCTACATCCCTGTAGGCAAGGTGAAATAACGAAATGTAACCCGCTATTGCGAATAATGTTAACGCCATCATGGAATAAAAAGGAAGTGCAACACGACCTAAATCTCAATTGTTACGGGTATAGACTTGCAGGTTATAATCCATTTATGTCCTAATATGGTGGATTCACATATTATTTATTCCTCTTTTTAAAATGGTTTTGTGCGACAACGTTTCGCGAACTCTTGATTATCTCTATACTTTAAAAGGAAGCGACTATGCAGGGATTACTGGACGAATTTAACAATACGTTTTGCCTTGAAACAGGACAAGGTTCTTCATTATCAGAGGCCAATATGAGACTCCGCTATCAAGTATGGTGTCTTGAAAATGATTATTTTGACTTTTCTGATTTCGATGAGTCCATGGAATGTGATGAATATGATTCACGTTCTGTTTATGCCGTTGTTTCGAACAAATATAATCATATTAATATCGCCACCACACGTATTATTTTACATAATAAAAACAAACCGCAAGAAAAATTCCCTGTAGAACAATTTCCAATGCTGCGTCGCCATGATCGTGATTATTTATTAAACGTGCCAAGAGAAAAAGTAGGGGAAATTTCCCGGTTTTGTGTATCTAAAAGCTTTAGAAGAAGAGCAGGGGAAAAAGAATCCACTCACGGCATTACACCAGGTCGTGACTCATCTCATCCATCAGGAAAACGGAATTATTCACAAATAACATTGGGGTTATTCAGGGGGGTTTTTTCCATCTGCCTTCAATACAATCTTGAACATTTATATGCGTTGATGGAACCGGCACTACTTAGAATCATACGACGGTATGGCGTGCACTTCACCCCAATAGGGCCTTGTGTCAATTACTATGGCATTCGTCAACCTTGCCTGCTGTCTATAGAAAGCGCACGTGAAAAAGCAAAAACAACCTCAAAGGACGTTTACGATTTCATTTGTGCTGAACAAAATTTAATTCTACCTCAACAACATACTCTCTGGAAGAGCCCAATGAACCGGCAATAAGGACGAGAAGCATCACCCCTTCGAGTTTGCTCCATATAACCTTAATAACCTTAGTACGGCGGCTAATAATTGCTGGGGATACATTTCTTGTGGAGCATGGCAAATTTTATCGGTTAAACCTTGTTCAACTATTTTTCCTGCATTCATCACTACCATACGATCGCTGACATATTCAACTACGCCAATATCATAAGTAATGAAGAGCAAGGAAAGCTGCCGTTCGTTACGTAAATCCAATCACATTTGCAAAATTTCAGACTGCTCAGAGACATCAAAAGCGCTGGTAACTTCATCGCAAACAATAAACTTTGGATTGAGTACCAAGGCACGGGCAATACCAATACGTTAGCGCTGCCCTCCAGAAAACTCATGGGGGTAGCGCCATCGGTTCGGTTAAGGTTGTCGCGATATTTAAACGGAGGTTCAGTGACGACATCGGATCCTGAAAAATTATTTGCATATGCGTTCGAAAGGGCTACATGTGGCGGTGTTGGAATGACTTTAGCTAAGTCCAAACATGGAGCTTATAACACGCCGAATTTGTCTCAGGTGGTTTCGTCAAAAAACACTTGACATCCCTTTTTAGAAAGGTAGGCTTTCTGGGAATAATTCTTTAATTAATACGCTCTGTAATTATTGCTTATTTGTAAACTAGCCATTCAACGAAACAAGGAGGATAAAGAATGAAAACACCATTCATTCGCTTTCGTATTTTTAATTGCCTGCTGGGGAGCCTGCTGTTCTGTGCTGTGGCAACGGTTCAGGCGAGCACTATTCTATATTCCGTTGCGCCTTTGGGCGGCACTACCTGGGAATATTCTTACGACGTAGCAAACGACAGCTTAGGCAGTGACATCGAAGCATTTTCAATTTTTTTTGATGTTGACCTATTCACTAATCTACAATCTGCCCAAGCGCCAGGAACTTGGGATGCCATCGCCATTCAATCTGACCCCGCTGTTCCAGATGATGGTTTTTACGATGCGCTCAGTATCGTCACCGGCATTGCACCGAATGAGATGCTGGCGGGTTTTACCGTGCAATTTGATTACCTAGGCATTGGCACACCAGGGGCACAGGCCTTCGCAATTAATGACCCCCTAACTTTTTCGGCGCTGGACAGAGGCATGACAACCGTGGTGCCGTTACCAGCAGCAGTGTGGTTATTGGCCACAGGTATTTTCTCGCTATTTTTTATGAGTCGTCGTTCCAAGATAAAAACCTCACTTGCTAACGCCGCGCCAGCTTGAAATTGAGCGATGAATATTGGGCACCTTTATTTGAAAAAATGAAGAGAGCG